>Ga0315312_1002576_pt1 | contig 12453 bp, 22 predicted proteins | sample TDP7_MG_FD_203629 | JGI IMG/M metagenome (GOLD analysis project Ga0315312, IMG submission 203629) | Freshwater sediment microbial communities from Lake Towuti, South Sulawesi, Indonesia - TDP7 | ecosystem: Environmental > Aquatic > Freshwater > Lake > Sediment | place: Indonesia: South Sulawesi... | reverse complement strand
TAAGAATATTGGTAGGGTGTCAGTGGTGTCTGAACGCTGGGCTAAAATTGTCGAGGCTGTTAGGCCTTTGCTGGATGATTTGAGGGGGCTGTTTAAGGAGAGCCTAATTGAGATTAGCATTTTCGGATCGACTGTTAGAGGCGAATCTCGCCCGGGTAGTGATGTTGATATGTTATTGATAGTTAGAGGCGGCAAGGAGGATGCGCTAAAAGCTATTGATAGTGTTTATTCTTCTCTTGGAGATCAGTGGATTCAGTTGGCTGCTGAGGGCCATGTTGTGGAATTGACTGTGGTTGGTGAAGATGAGTGGAATGTTATGATGAAAGAGGGTTTTTCGTTTCCGATGAGTGTTAAGAGGGAGAAATTCACTGTCTACAGAAGAGATTAGAGTTTTGCTAATTAAGGCTGAACGGAAGCTTGAACATGCAGAGAGAGCTTTCAAGACTGAAGATTACGATTCAGCAGTTGGAGATTCGTATCGCTGTGTTGAACTCTGTGTAAGGATGTTGCTTTTGGCTTATGGCGCAGACGTGATACCGAAAACTCATGGAGGCATACTGCAGGTCTTTTCAAGAGAATTGGTGTTGAAAAACATCTTCCCTAAGGACGTTGCTAAAGAAATAGGTAGACTAATTTCCTTAAGAGCGAGAGCAGACTATGCACCCATATTTTCTGATGTGGAAGAAGCCGTTAAAGCGCTGGAAACAGCTCGTAAAACGTTTGAAATAACTAAAGGGATCATAGGTGAGAGAAGTGCATAGAGGGTTTGGAAAAGTTGAAAATAGTCCAGATGCAAGCTATCTCGTGACCTCCTCTATGGAAGCGAGTTCTCTTAAAGCGAAGGAAACAGTTCTTTTGAGCAGGAGCATTTTAAGACAGGATTCTTAGGAGTTTTCCCAGATGAGCGTGGAATTTATTCGACATATGACAAGCTCAAGTTATCCTTCTTGTTTGGGTGGGAGTTTCTTAAGAATCGTCATAATTATCACTGGTCTGTTTTTAAGGAGTATTTGGGAGGGGCATTTGCCTACTTCTTTGAATCGTTGCAGAAGCCGGATGATGTTGAACCGCTTGGATTTTATGATTATGTTAAGATTTGGTGGTCTTAAACTTTTGGAAGAAGATTCAATGAGTATTAAGGTAGGTAGGTTAATCTATAGATTGTGTTATCTAAAGGACAGGGTTGAGGATGAGTTCAGCGGGTGGCTTAAGAAAGTGAAGGAATACGTCCAAAGGCTAGAGTCTGAGGTTAAGGAGAAGGAATAAGCCTGAGAAGATTGACTTGTTAATGTTTAAATATGTCTTTAGATGGCGCTATATTGGCTTTCACTTAAGAGAAAGAGGATGGAACGGCTGGCGGCACGCCTCCGAGAATATGAGGGGAAAAAATCGGTGAACGCGTGTATTAAGTTTTGGATTCGGTTAAACATAAGTGAAGTTAAGGGGCTCATAAGGAGTGAATTTATGTAGATGCTTAATAACGGCACGGAGTCACACAATATAGGATGGAACATGTCATCGTCAAAGCCTGAGAAGCCGCGGGTAGGACACATTTGGGTGAAGTTTAAACCTAGAATCGGCCACATTAAGCCTCGAGACCTAGCTGGAGCCATAAAAGAGGAGACAGAGGTTAGTGGCGGTAAGGGTTAGATTAAAAATCGAATCTGTGGACCACAAGATGCTTGAAGCCACAGCCTTGGTCAACACTGGCTTCGAAACTGAGAAGCCTCAACTACTTTTACCCGTCAAAGCGGCCGAAAAACTGGATCTATGGCCAAACCTCCCACCAGAAGCTAGGGTTGAAATCTATGACACCGCTGGGGGTCCGACAAGGGTTTACCTGATGCCAGAAAAGGCTAAAGCCACCGTGTTGACGGAGGACCGCGAGAGCCGAGGGATCATCTCGGACATAGTTATATCCCACACTGAAGTTGAGGTCTTGATAGGAGATAAGCTCGCTGGAAAGATGCAGATAGTGATAGAGGACCCGGGGGAAGGAATATGGAGATTCAGAGACGATCCCCAGGATAGGAAGAGGCGAAGCCAAACGGTTGAACGCTGGATCTAGATGTTCTCATCTGTCAACTAAGGGTGCATAAACTTCTGAGAGACTGCGCGGACGACGGAAATCGGCGAAAACGTAGTCAGTATCTGTACGGGTTTCTGGTTTATGAGAGCGAAGGAATACGTCCAAAAGCTAGAGTCTGAGGTCAACGAGAGGAAATGAGCCTAAGTCAAGAACTTATAACGTTTAAGTACTCGCCTGAGCCTTCGAGGCGAGGTATCGTCTATAGACCCGTAGCGTATCAGAGGTTACCTTAGACTATAAATCGATCACGGGTTGCAATCGTAAAGTACATATTTCCGTTTTTGCTCATAAACACTTGTGGCGTGGCATGACGATTACTGTAAGCGTCAATGATGTTGTTGCGGATGTGCTGAGGAAGTTGAAAGGGGAGCCTCTGGAAACAGGGCTGGCTCGTCTGATAAAGGATTACGTAGAAATGAGAATTAGGGAATGTGATGGGAAGGTTAAGGAATATGAATCTAAGTATGTTAGTTTTGAAAAGCTTGAGAGCAAAATCTTAAATGAGGGGCACGAATGGGATGAAGAAAGGGATTTGTTTGATTGGGAGGCCACGTTAACCGAGAGCCGAAGACTTGAGAAAATTTTGGAAGAAATCAGAAAAATTGAAAGCTGAAGATTCTAGGCTCGAAGTGGAAAAGGAATGCTGTAAGCAAGGGCTTCCTAAACTGCACGTTAGAAATAACGTTAATAAAAGGGTATTGTTAGCTTAATATTGGTGTGTTCAGAGGTATGCTTTCAATTGAGAAGATTGCCGATATTGCTTCAAAGCTTGGTAGACCTGAGGATGTGTTGGTTGATGCGTTGAAGAGGTATGTTGTGATGAGAATCGTTGAGTTTGAAGGTGTTGTTCAGAAGATGGAAGAGAAATATGGTGTGACGTTTGAGCAGTTTGAAGAGAGGAATGTGTTAAACAAGCTTGGTCACGGTTGGGAAGTTGAGCAGGATTATTATGATTGGGATAGGGCTGTCACTGAGGTTAAAAAGTTTAAGGAAATGTTGAAGTCGTTAGAATGAGAAAAACCGTTAAGGATTTTCAACGGGAAGTTTTTGAAGCGGTTAGAGGAAGAGGATACGTTGATCTGCCTCCAATAATCTTTCAAAGTTACGTCTCTACGGTTAAACTGCGCTTTAGAATTAGAAAAATCCGTGAAAGCTTCATACAGTTTTACTTCAATGAAGATAACGAGAAAACATCTATGGTTCTTGTTGTTGATGGAAGAAGGATTTATGGACACGACTACACGCCAAAGAGAGGTTGGCATCGCCACGTATTGCCTAACGGTGAGCATGATTACAGTGAAGAAGGAAAGAAGCCGATGACAGTTGAGGGGTTTCTAAGGAAAGTAGACGAGGTTGTTGAAGTTATCTAGGTCTGTTACTGTTTTGGGTGTCCATTACGGGTATGATGCATGTGGATGAGGATACTGAGGAGATAATGGCAGTCGAAATATTTGACTTGGATAGACTGGAAAAATAATGTTGCTGTTGAGTCGAGTTTGGTTGTTAAGCCTACTGATGCTTATGGTTTTGTAGAGGCTGTTGAAATGGATAGAAAATATGCGGAAAAAAATTTGACGATTATGACTATAGGCTTTGAATTAAAACAGTTTCTTAAAGAGTTTGTGAGTATGGACTGACCTCATGAGGCCAATTTCTGCAGCAAAAGATGAGGTCGTCGTTTATGACAAGAGTAAAGTTTCGACTGTAACAGGCGAGACTGAAAGTTACGATGATGCTGTTTTTCCAAACGTTATCAGAAGAAGACAAATTGATTTGATTAAATCTGAGCTTCAAGCTGCAAGACCGAAAATAATCCTGGATTATGGTTGTGGTGGATGGTTGTGGTGGAGCATGGCTTTCACTGAAGTTGTTTAGATGGGGATTCAACGTTATCGGTATAGATGTTAGTTCGAATATGCTGAGGAACGCTAAACTCGTATGCCCTGGAGCAGATTTCATCGTCGCTGACGCTGGAAGACTCCCTTTCAAAGACGCAGTTTTCGATTGTGTAATTGGGATAGGTATATTGCATCACTTGGATGATTTAGAGCAAGCATGTGGCGATCTAAAAAGAGTGTTGCTTAATAAATCAAAGTTCGTATTTATGGAACCTAATTTGCTTAACCCTCTTTCAGCAGTTGGAAGGAAACTTTTCCCGATGGAGGCACATACAAAGGCGGAAAAGCAATTTACACCTGGATATCTAAAGAAATTCCTGAACCTATCTGATTTTAGTGTTGAAAGATACTTTATAATGTTCTTCTTCGCCTTTCCTGTTGCACGCCTTTTTAAAATAGCGGGGATAAAGCCTCATTCATCACTAATTAAGATGATTTCTTTGTTTGAGAATTTTATGGAAAAAGTGCCTGGAATGAGATACCTAAACTCGAACATCGTGGCGATAGGAACGATAAGTGGGTAGTGCGTCTTTGAGAATACTTCATGTTGCGTATATTTACCCGCCTATACCGAATGTGGCTGACGGCATAACTAACGTGGTATACAATGTTACTAAAGAGCTCGCTAAGAGAGGGCATCAAGTCACAGTTTACACTTCAGACATGTTGGACCTGCACGGAAAAGATTCACTACGTTAACCGAGAGCCGAAGACTTGAGAATTCTTTGGAAGAAATCAGAAAAATTGAAAGCTGATGATTTTAGGCTCGAAGTGGAAAAGGAATGCTGTAAGCAAGGGCTTCCTAAACCGGAAGTTGTGGAGGAAAGGTTTGGGTCCATAAAACTTACAGTGAGCTTAACACATGATGCTCGCATTGAGTTATACTTTAACGAAGACACGGAAACTATAACGTCAGCTCTGGTGGTTGATGAAAAACGTATATTTGGGATAAATGGGTATCCACGAGTTGGGCGATGGCACTTACATCCAGAAGGAAATGTTCAGAGGCATATGCGGATAAAGCCGATGACAATGAAAAGGATAACTAAAGAATACGTCAAGACGATTGGCAAACTCAAGATCAAACAAACATAACTAATGTTTGGCTACCTAAGAATGTGTGCGCATAAGACTAGGGAAATTAGCTAGCTAGAGAATTGACTTGTCGAGATATAAGAAACTTCCACTAAACCGAAGCTCTAAGGCAAAGTATGAGAAAAAAGTGGTTTTTATAAAAAGTAACCCAGCCTATTATGACGCTAGTTTAACAAGAGAAGGTAAGGCACTGGTAGACGACGGATATAACGTTATAATTCTGTCTTGGGATCGCGAAGCTAACCGGAGAGAATGGGAGAGCATTCACAAGATGCTTGTTAGACATTTTAAATTAAAGGCACCCTATGGGCATACTTCAATTATCTCTTATTGGCCATTTTTCTGGATCTGGGTGCTAATAAACATCATCCTAGTAAGACCACACATAATCCATGCATGTAATTTGGATTCCGGTGTCTTAGGTTATTTCTGTTGGAAACTAAGACTCTGTCGCAGGTTTGTCTTTGATTTGCATGATAGCTTCGCATTTTCTTATATATCTCCAACTAAGAAATTCATATTTAATTTGATGTATAAAATCGAGGACAAAATATTCTATGAAGCAGATGCCGGAATAATTCCATCTAAAGCACGAGCCGTGTTTTATACACGTTATGGTAAAAAGGACGTGACGATAATACTCAACTCTCCTCCTGATGTGGCAAAAAATCTAAAGAAAGTTTATGATAAACGTAAATTTACCGTTGTGCATGCCGGACTGATCACTATGGAAACTGGAGACTTGGATGTTGCTGAAGCTACAAGGGATCTTGATGTGGATGTAATACTGGCAGGTAGAGCTCACCCCTATATTTTATCTAAAGTTGTCTGTTATCCTCATGTTAAGTTTATAGGCACTTTATCATATGGCGATGCATTAAGTCTAGAGTCGATAGCGGACATGATTGTTGCATTTTATAAACCCACAACAGTAAATACGCTTGACAGCTTCGCTGAACCAAACAAAATTTATGAAGCCATGATGCTTGGAAAACCTATAGTAAGCAACGTAAAAAGTCATGTTCTTCACACATATAATTGCGGCATAACTGTAAGCTATGGCGACATTGATGAATTGCGAAGTGCGATAAAATTTTTAAAAGAAAATCCGAACGTAGCCTATAAGATGGGTTTAAACGGAAGAAAAGCGTATGAAGACTGCTTTAACTGGAGTAACGAACGTGAGAAACTGATTAATGTGTATAAACGCTTGTTAAATGAAACTTAGTCTACTCGAATTATTATCCGGAAAAAATACACTGTAAAGAAACTAGCCAACCCTAAAAAAATTTTGAAGCTATGATGTTAAGTTTACCAATAATTACAAATGTTTGCGAAGATCTCGTAAGTCGTTTTAATTGTGGAATCATAAGAAAAATGGGATTTACAGGCAATATTATATCTGGAAATTAAGCAGTTTTGGAATAAATAAAAATGTACAATATGCCTTTAGTTTCAGTAGTAACTCCTGCTTATAATGCGGAAAAATTCATCGAAACCACACTCAAAAGTGTAATGTGTCAAACATACGCTAATGTCGAACATATAGTTATAGACGATGGATCGACGGATAAGACAGCAGATATTCTCAGAAAATATGAAGGCACGTGTAATCTGAAGTGGTTCTCTAAACCCAATGAGGGGCAGGCTATCACATTAAACAAATGCATTGATCTGGCACGAGGTGAACTGGTAGTAATATTAAATGCTGATGATGCTTTGTTCGATACAAAGGTAATAGCTAACCTTGTAAGAAACCGCGAAACTGATGTAGTTTATGGCCACATGGCAATAATAGATGAGAGAAACCGATTGTTAAAGATTCAATATGCAATGCCGCGGTTCAGTTATGACCGGTTGCTTCAAGCTCATTTTGCTTACTTTATTTGTTACAGAAGGGAAATAGTTTGTAGATATAGGTTCGACCCTACTCTAGATTTTGTAATGGATTATGAGCAATGCTTAAGGATGGCAAGAGATGGGGTAAGGTTTGGGTGTTTAAACAGAATACTGTTAGCATATCGAAGGCACGAAGCTACTAAGAGTGTAAGTAGACGGAAAGATCAGAGGGCTGAAACAAAAGAAGTGCAGAAACGATATGGACGAAGATTTAGTATTTATTATCTTTTCATGAATCTGTTAGATCGATTTATCCTTCTTTGCTTAAAGATTTGCGGCGTGAAGACCGTTGTTGAGTTATACTTCCATCCAGAAAAATTTCACTTAGCTTTCCCGATTAGGTTTGGTTCGCTTCTGAAGACAGTTACCGGACAGTTAGTGCCTTATATATGGCTGAAATGCAGAAGAAGCAAGGAAAAAGGTGCATCCGTTGTTTCTTTGTATCGTGCACGGGGAAAAGCTGAATTTGCCTCTTGGCAAGGAAATACCGTTAGATGATGTGGACTGGCATATTATCTGTTAGCTACCATCGGTTCTGGCTCTTTAAAGGAGAAGCCAAGCAGATAGTGGAAGTAAGTAAACTGAAATTGAGGGATGTATTCTAGTTAGAATGTGACGAGATTCTAAATGTGGTGGTGATTTTACATGATTTGGAATAATTTGAATCAATATGGATGGCAGTAGATAGAAACAAAATGCTAACCAAACAAGAGCTTGAGCACATATTATCCCGTGACCTTAAAGCTTACGGTGCTTGGAGCTCTGTTTATCTCGCGCGGAAGATTAAACTCGTACAAAGTCTATTTACTAACTACCGCTACTCGAGGATCCTAGATGTTGGCTCGTCATGCGGCTTAGGCCATTATCCTGAGCTGGCACTTGAGAATTTGGCTAGTTTTTCAGCCTACTATGTTCACTTGGATTTGAATCGTTTAAGTCTTCTCAAGGCCAAGCGTGCTCATCCTTTCTCAACTTACCTTATTGCAGATGCCTCCACTTTGCCTCTCAGAAGTGAGTTCTTTGACTGTGTTTTTGCCTCAGATATCTTGGAACATGTGCCAACGAGCGAGGATGCAGTAAATGAATGGGCACGCGTTCTAGAATGGAAGGGACACCTTATTGTGTTTACGCCGAACGGGCTAACATGGCCGGATAGGCTTAGGAAGGCTTTACATCAAAGAATTGGGCCAGCAAGCACGGTCGATTTTGGTCATGTTTCAGTATACCAAGTAGAAAAGCTCTGTCAGCTCCTTCGCCAAAAGTTCTTCAATGTTGCTAAATTAAGGGGATTTAACCTTGTACTTGCTAACCCAATTAGAACCCTTATTGGTCTATTTGGAAACTGCTTAGACAGAATAAACAAGAAAGCTTCAAAGAAGTTCTATGAATTGACGTACGACCTTGGTAAGAGTTATCCACGACTGTGCCAGTCAATTTTCATACTTGCTCAATAATCCGATAACCGGAACGCTACCTCTTCAACTCCTTAAAAAAACAGTCGTTCAAAAAGCCTGAGAATCTTAAAAGCTTCTATTAAACAAGTTAAAAAAGATAAAATAAACACTATACACTGTAAATGTAGTAAGAAAAGTCGTCTCAGGTATCCTTGAGATAACCGAGATCGAGTGCATATAAGAGAACGCTCAGGAAAAGATCTAAAATTGCAGCTCAGGAATGAAAATTTGCTAGTGATCTCGCCAAATTTCAGGTTATTCCTGAGGAATCAAGTTATTTCGATTAGACCTTTCTTTTCTCAAGTGACTGTTTTTGTGCCTCAACCCTACTTTCCAAAAATCCTTCTAAATGTGCCATTCTTTCGTAGCAAGTTTCTTTTTTTAGAATCTTGTGATACGTCTGGGGTTTATGGTAACGCCATTAACGTGATTTTCCCAAAATTCTTCACTTTGCCTATTGAAGTCATGCGAAAGCGTACCCCTCTGATCGCCGCACAGAACTTGATTAGCATTTTGAAAAGAAGTAACGTACAATTCAGCTTAGTACACGCTCATAGATTAGATTTTGGGTTTATGGGGGCTAGTTTGAAAGACATATACGGTAAACCGTTAATTATTACTTGTCACGGGTCTGATGTTTACGACTTTCCTTTCAGAGATGATTTCCGTTATGCTATCGCGAAATACACTCTGAGTAGAGTGGACTATGCAATAGCTGTATGCAGATCTGATGCTGAGAAACTGTTGTCTCTCGGCTTGCCATCTAATAAGTTGTCCATCATACCGAATGGATTTGATGAAAGCCTTTTCCAACCAATGGCCCAGCAATTGGCACGGGAAAAATTGAAATTGCCTCCCAATAAGAAGATAGTACTTTCGGTAGGTACCTTGCATGAAGTGAAAGGGCATTCTTATTTGATAGATGCAATGTGCCTATTATCAAAAGTAAGGAAAGATATAGTTGCAGTGATTGTCGGCTCAGGTCCTTTGGAGATGAAGCTACGAGAAAAAATAGACAAGCTTGGTCTTAAACAAAGAGTTTTGTTGGTTGGGTGGGAACCACATAATAGGATTCCACTGTGGATGAATGCCTCTGACATATTCGTATTACCAAGTCTTAATGAGGGTTTCCCCGCGGTGATTCCAGAAGCGATGGCTTGCGGGAAACCTATAATAGGAACTAAGGTAGGCGGCATTCCTGATGTAATATTAGACAATAACGTTGGTATTCTTGCAAGCCCTGGGGATCCAGAATTATTATCCGAATCGATTTTAGAGGCATTAGACCGTCGATGGGAACCTGAAACAATACAGGGCTATGCACAGAAATATTCATCAGAAAACATAGTAAAACAAATACTTCGAGTACATCAACATGTCATAGGTGACCTGACATAACCTTCTCAAAACCTGAAAGAAGCCTGTCTAGAGAGGAAGTTATCAAGATTCGAATCAAAGAATTTGTGCTTATGGTGTTTAGATATGGGATGCGGCAAAGGCATTCTTGTCGGATGAAACGACGCACATTAAGTTTGAGCGAATCTGTTGAAAGACCTTAACTAACATTATTGAGAGGTAATGAAAAAGCTTAAGGAGCCTTAAACATGCAAATTGTAACGGTGTTTGTGGACGGGGTTTGTGGATGGACACCAGAGGTATATGAGGGACTCATGCCATAAGAGCATAAGACACGATTACATCGCGAAGGTCTAATAAAAATATGCGGACGTTGAGCTTATGAAGAAAGTCTCCCTGTCGTTGCTAATCTCAGCTTTTGTTGCCTCATCCATAACTCTACTGCTCCTTGAATCGCCGTTAAAGTATATTCTTTACTTCTTTGAAGTCGCTCTAATCCTAATAGTTTGTTACTCCTTATTCGGAAAAACCATAAAAACAAAATTTGAGACTAGAAGAAACACGACCATCAAACTCGATTACGCTTTCCTAGCAACATCAACTATACTATTGGTGCTCACTGCGCTCAAACTAGACACTGTCCTAACCATGGTTTGCGCCATAATTGTTTCCTTTTTCCTTCCAGGATATGTTCTCTTGAGATTATTAAGAATTCTTGGAAAAGACGCAACCCTCGAAGGAAGGCTTAGTTTTGATGTAAACTTTGGAGACGAGTTCACGGTAACAACCAATTTCGAATACACGGGAAAAATCAACACAGATGAATACCGTTATTACGAATTAAACGTATTATATCAATCACTTCCAATATTCCTTTTAACTGGGATACTCTTCATAGCAGCCTACGCTTCCGTTCTATTAACCCTAAAGAAACCTGAACCAACTGGTGTAGCAGATAAATGAAAATACTTATCGTAGGACAATTTATAGAACCACCCTTCGCTGAAGGAGTCACTAACGTCATACTAAACTGGTCAAGAGCGCTGTCAAAGGCAAACGTCGATATTCAAGTGTTAAGCCTAAGCTCAAAATACTCAGGGCGCCACCAGATTTTTAACGTCAATTTTGAATACGTAAAAACAAAAAATCCACGTTTTCAAAACACCCTATCAGACGTATTCACGCTCCAAAGAGCAGTGATAAAACGCTCCAAAGGGTTCGACATAGTACACTACGCATTAAATACAGATGGTATATCTTCCCTTCCGAGTTTATCTCTACTAAAACTCAACAATAGCAAAACAGTGAACTCATATCATACTGACCACTTGGTTAAATCAACATACTTCTTCAGAAACACACTCTTTGATGCATTTACTGTTCCTTCAAAGAGAATGTTCGATCTCTTTAAACAGAAGATAAATTCACAAAAAATGAGAATGATCCCGCCTTGTGTTGACACTGAATTGTTCCAGCCAAGAGACAAAATTCAAGTACGCGAAAAACTCGGCATCCCAAAAGATGATTTCTTAATTTTCACTGTAGGTCATTTCAAACGCGGCCGAAGACTACTTCCCCTTGCCCAAACATTCGAAGAACTGGCAAAAAAAGAAAAAACATAAGGTTATTGATAGGTTGGACCGGTCATCGAAAAGATGGTGATATCAAGGAAGCCTTTGCAACTTTCAAAAAGAAAAAATTCGTAAAAATTGTTCTCCCAACTGATTTAATCAATCTTTACTATAGTGCAATAGACGTCTATGTCCTAAGTGCCACATCTGATTATGTGATAGAAATGCCCATGAGCGCCTAATTGAAGCACTATCCTCAAGCGTTCCCACACTTTCCTTCGACATAAACGCCGTTCCTAAAATCATTGAAAATGGCGTTAATGGATACTTAATTGAAGATGGGAACTTCAACCAAATGAAAAACACACTTAACCAATTAATTGAAGATGAATCTCTACTGAAAGAACTATCAAAAAACGCCAGAAACCCCATCCTAAACCATTTCTCATACAAGGCAGTCGGACACCAACTAGAAAGCCTATACACTGAGCTGATGGAAAAATGACTGAAAAAGCAAAAGTGGTAAGTTATTATCGAGAACTAAGCAAAACAGCCAAACACCTAATAAACTAACCAATCCACCCTGCCCCTCCTGAGGAGCTACCACACCAACCCTCACAACCCCAGCTACAGAGAAGTAGTAGTGCCTAAGAAGCTTAAGACAACTACTTCTAAACACGGAAACCTTCGAAAAACATCTATGCAAAACCCTGTTTCAACCAAAATATTGTCCCACTAGGCTTTCATCTAACCCCCTCGAAGCCCTCCACGGCGCCTCCAACAGAAAACCAGTGCTTGTACTCAGACTTTCAACTGAAAGACTAGCTATCTAGCCGTCGAGCTTCTAGTATACCGTCGATCTTCTAGCAATCCATCAGAGACTTTCGCTGAGGCCTTTGACGAGGTATACAAGCTTGCATGTGAGCTTTGTCGTTATCCTGAGAGCCTTCGCCCCTCCATGAAGAAAGAGAAGCTGTCCCTAGAAATCTTCATGAAAGGAGTGAGAACATAATTACTTGCAGAGAAAGCCAACCGTCAAAGCTGAGTATAATAAAGGTTAAGAGTCACAAAAAGAAGTAAATATTAGTATA
>Ga0315312_1002575_pt1 | contig 12460 bp, 11 predicted proteins | sample TDP7_MG_FD_203629 | JGI IMG/M metagenome (GOLD analysis project Ga0315312, IMG submission 203629) | Freshwater sediment microbial communities from Lake Towuti, South Sulawesi, Indonesia - TDP7 | ecosystem: Environmental > Aquatic > Freshwater > Lake > Sediment | place: Indonesia: South Sulawesi... | reverse complement strand
ACATCCATTGTAAGACCTCTCTTTCCTTATTTGATGTAGATATGTTTATAGTCTTTACGCAGCGGTTCAAATAATCTGCCGCCGCCCACAAAGAACTTTGTGAAAAATTCCACATATTGCAATCGGAGTGTGTGAACAAAAGCACCCAGACCAGATAAGACCAGATTAAGTGCGTGGCCAAAGACAAACACTAATATCATTGCCAGAATACCCAATCCGTAAGGCATATCCAAACTAATTTTGGCGATAATATTTATTGCCATTGCGATGCCGCCACCGGTCATACAAAGTGCCGCCAATCGAAGATAGCTAAGCAAATCACCCAGATAGAAGACGGTGCTGAACAGATTATATGCCCCCATACCGAGTCGTCCGGTCCATCGGCCTTGACGATGACTGAATAGCAAAATCATCACCGCCGGCGCACACACTAACAGCCCCAAAAACTTGCCTAACCCAGTCGGAACTATCCTGGCTTTACTTAATCCGAAAATCACGATGCAATTAAGCATAATCAGCCAGGTCAAGTTGTCGCATACCGCAGCAACATAATCTTTTTGCCTAAGATTATGGGCAAATGCAAGAGCCAGCCCTGTCATAATCTGGATATAACCAAGTATCATCGCCAGCTTGAACATGGCCATAGGGTTATTAAGGGGGTCAAACACCATCAATTTTTCTCTGATCGGGTTCAACACGGGTATGAATGTTGGGACCGCATCACCGAACCAGCTACCGGTGATTGCTCCCACGGGAATAGTAATAGCAGAGCAAATCAGGAACATCCATAATGGCCCTTTGGTACCCTGTGTTTTCTTTATAAGCCAGACCATAATTGCGGTCATAACAAGCCCATAGCCGACATCAGCCAGGCATATTCCGAAAAACACCATAAAAAACGGTGCTAAAGAGGCTGTTGGGTCAACTCCTGAGGAGACAGGCATATCATAGAGACGGGTAATCATTTCAAAAGGCCGAATGATCTGCTTGTTCTCTATCTCCACCGGGACCTTTTCATCTTCGGCTGGCTGGACCCTGCTCAAGCTGGAAGCCTCAAAGCCCGAAACTATTTTTTCCAGGCGGGAATAATCCTTTTCTTTCACCCAGCCCTCAAGAACCACGGTACGCTGCGTTGCTGGAGCAGCGCCTTTGGTATGCTCTCTGCTGAGCAAATTGGCGTAGTGGTCGTGAAGGATTTCCAGCTTGAGCAGATTTTCGGATAGCTTTGTCGCAGTATTTATGTGGTTTTGCAACTGCCTGTCTTGCTCGCTCAGATTCTCTTGGTATTGCTTTATCAATTCTGCCACGGTGCCGCTCATCGCAGCGAAATTGACCGGTGCAAATTCCGCTGCGCGCAGTAGCTTTTGCACTTCGTTGGCGCTTTCTTTTAGATAAACCACAAGACAAGCAAAGCGATTATCTGCTTGTCCTATCTGCTGGATTGCCCCACCAAGCTCGCTAATATTGTCCTGGACATATTTGGCCTGCCCGGCGGGCATCAGCCCTGCCTGACAGATCGTGCGGGCGAGCGGGCCAATCTCTTCTACCGGCGTTTGCAAGGACTGCCACGGCCTTAGCTCCAAAAGAGTCGCGCGAAGACTTTCACATTGGCTCTTTGCTTTTTCTATCGCTGCTTCGAGCTGCTCGCAGCGGTCGATGAGCTTAGGAAGCTGACGGTCTGAAACAGTCTTTTGGTAGGATTCTTCATCTACCACCACCCGTGGTGCCAGCATACTTATCAAGGCTTTTGTGGGGTCGCCGAAGCCTCTAAGAAACGCGATGCATTTTTGGAGCCGATTCAGCAGGTCCTCAATTTCTTTTGGCCGCTCGCCGGTCGCAGCCAGCTCGGGCGTGTCTTTGCTGACCGTGGCCTGTTCTGCGCTTAGAATCTGGCAAATGCCCTCGGCCTGCAAGGCTTCCAGAAGCTGAGCAGCCTCACTGTGATGGCTGACAATCAGGATTTTTGCCATCGGCACGATAGCCATCGTTAGCCCTTATACAGGGACCTGATTTTGCGGTCTTTTCGCAAAATCCGAACCCAAGTAATCCATTACTCTGGCTACGGCCGCAGCCTTCTTGTGTTCTGCCTTTTGGCGCAGCTCTTGACGCTGCTTTTCAGCCTGAGCCTTCAGACTCTCAATTTCCTGCCGGGCTTGCGATTGGCCTTGAGATACCGCCTCCTGGACCGCTTTTTTTCTTTCGCGTTCAGCCTGTTCCAGAAGCTGGCGACGGTACTGCCGGCCTTGCTCAGCTAAGCTGGCTGCCTCGGCTTTGGCCTGCTCAACGATTTCTTGGGCTTGTGCTTCGGTTTGTTTGATTTTCTTTATCAATTCCATTTGTATCTCTGAGACTGTCGCGGCATTTTGAGCGCCTGATAAATTACATTATCGTTCGGCAAACGACAAAATAAATAGCTCCAAAAGTGCTTTCTTATTAGAGCAGCTCGTTAACCTTTCCTACAAGTTGTCTGACATGAGCGAGTGATTTGTTAAATTCAGCCCGCTCGGATTTGGTCAGATTAAGCTCAATGATTCTTTCGACACCATTTTTACCCAGCACGGCAGGGACACCTACGAAGTAGCCGCCCACGCCATACTCGCGGTCACAATAAGCACAGCAGGATAGCACAGTTTTCTTGTCTTTCAAGATTGCTTCAGCCATCTCGACTACTCCTGCTGCGGGGGCATAATAAGCGCTGGCCCCAAGAAGATTCACTACTTCGCTGCCACCTTTTCGGGTTCTGTCGATAAGCCCGGCGATTTTTTCTTTGCCCAGCAGATCGGTTACCGGTATGCCACTGACGCAAGTATATCTTGGCAGCGGCACCATATCGTCGCCGTGGCCGCCCAGCAAGACGCACTTTATATTCTCTACACTTACGCCCAGCTCCCGCGCAAGGAAATAGCTAAAACGTGCTGAATCCAGAGCACCGGCCATGCCCACGATTCTGCTTCTGGCAAAGCCCGTGACTTTGTTGGCGGCATAAACCATCGCATCGAGCGGATTGCTGACCACAATAATGATGCTATCGGGCGAATACTTTGCTACTTTTTCGCCGACGTCTTTTATGATCTGGACGTTTTTTGCCAGCAGGTCATCCCGGCTCATGCCCGGTTTGCGTGGCAGGCCGCTTGTTATGATGACCAGATTACTGTCGGCGGTTTCTTGCCAATCTGTCGTGCCAGTGACATTACAATCGTATAGCTGCAGAGGGCTGGCTTCGGCGATATCGAGAGCTTTGCCTTCGGCAAGTCCTTTGACTATATCCAGCAGGATGATGTCGCCGAGGTTTCTGGTTGCGGCGGCATAAGCAGCCGTTGCACCGACATTGCCCGCCCCAACTATTGTTATCTTGTCTCTTGTCACACAAATTTTCTTTAACAAATAGACCACTTTATATCAACGTGAAACGGCGGGGGGCAATACTATGGCGGCTCCTTCCACGTCTGTGCGCTGGGTCCGGTGCCGATGGTTGGAAACGCCGAAATCCGTAGCCTGGCACAACCCATCGGTATCAACGTGACGGTCTCGGTTGGTTCGTCCGACCTGGCAGGGCTTTGCTGAAGCTCGCCGACCAGGCCGAGATGATCCTTCTTCCATTGCGGAATCTTCTTGGCTCTGGCACGCAGTTCAATCGGAGCAGCGGTGGCTTCAAAAGGCTGCCCGTCGGCGGGCCAACCCTTCAGGACGACCTCGAAAGACGAGGCCGGGTCAGTTTCGCTCAGCAGCAATCCGTAGTTCCAATCGGTGGTCGGATGAATCTCCCAGGCGGGCCACTGGTCGGTTCCGCCTGCCCGAACATACTTTTCGCCGATCTTCAATGAGTACGTTAGTGGGCCGTGATTAACTGACACACTATTTTTATTTTTTTCCCATACCGTGGTCGTGATTTTCATCGGCAGCTCCAGGCAAACTTTATCGCCATCGACCCATTGGCGAGAAATCACAATGTATGAGCCTGGACGCCCTTCGATGAGTACGTTTCTCAAGTTAATCGCGAGCATGGGTTTTTCGCACCAGCCTGGTACTCGCAAATAAAGCGGAAATCGGACCGGCTTGGCAGTGTTGACGATAAGTTCGATAGTCTCAGCGAAGGGATAACGGGTGCTTTCGGTGATTGTAACTTCCCTGCCGGTTCCGACCTTTGCAGTAACCTTGCAGGGGGCGTAAAGCACCGCTGCCAGGCCGTTGCCCGGCGCGGCGAGCCACAGGTGTTCGGCATAATAGGGCCAGCCGTGTGCAAAGTTGTGCTGGCAGCAGCGGTGGTGGTGCGGATCAAATAGAAACATCGGCCCGTCATTTTGCACGCCTGGCGATTTGCTGGCGCTATCACACAATATCAGGTTCGGAGCAGTAAGGTAGTGCAGAGCCTTCAAGTCCGGCGTCAGCGACGCAGGAAACGAATTGAATGTCACGTCCTCGCAGCGGTCGGCCCATTTGACGTCACCGGTTATTTGCAGCAGCATCTCGCACGAGAGCATCATCTCAACCATCGAGCAGGTTTCGACTGCCTGGCGGGGATCTGTATAACCTTCTCGGCAGTTCTCGTCAGCGCCGTACATTCCGCCGGGCACCTGGCCATAGATACCCCGGACCGTCTGGTAATTGCGTTCGGTAGCAATCAGATGTATGGGGTCTTTGGACTGCTGATAAAATATGGCCGGCCCACGGAAACACTGAGCAATATTCACGCCGTGCCAACTGGCTACGCCTGCAGTCCAGTTAGCGGTGCAGCGATGAATCTTCTGGCCCAGCTCCAAAAAGCATTTGTCGCCTGTACGGTTGTACAGCCAGTAAACGCTGGCCAGGTTGTCACTGGCTCTTTGGTTCTGCCAGAAAGGAAGTAGAAAATCTTCATCCGGAATGGCAAGTTCCCACCGGAAATATTTGCGCATCAGCTCAAGCACGCGCTCATCGCCGCTATATTCATAATAAGACTGCAGGGCGTTGAGCATAATCATATTGGGCCATAAGTCGGGCTTGTTCTTGATAAGAGTCAGATTAGAGCGCGGCCCGAAGTACCCATCTTCGCGCTGGCTGGCTATAGCCGCTTCGAGCCATTGGCGGGCTTCTTTTACGATCCGCTCATCTCGCAGCACGTATCCGGTGTCGCCGAAGCCTTTCAGCCAGTACGGCACTTCTTCCCACGGGCTGTGGCCGACCCCTGCGGGGTTCAGCCAGGCGTTATTTTCTTTTTTAAGAAACTCGCTGATTTCAGTCAAATGTCCGCTAAAGCCGTCCGCCTGAAGCTCCAGTTGCCGACGGACCCAACCGGCAGGTTCGATAGCGCCCACCGGCAGCCTCATAAATGCGCTGGGCATCAAAGGCGCCCGATTGCCAACGTAGAAATCGTTTCCCAGAGCGATATTAGGTTTGTCAACAACGCGAACCCTCTCGCCGGCAGCGCAGCCAAAGGTGATAAGAGGTAAGGTCATCGTCACGGCAAATAGCACGTACTTAGTCATCTTTCGCTCCTTTTCCATCAAATAATTGTGTGTCTGAACAAGATGGTGATTATAAGCAAAATGCAGGACATTGCTAATAAAAAATGCCCATAGCGCAAAGTCCGGGCCTATTCTGCACCAATTGAATTGATAACATTTCTGCCAGCCGCCAACAAAGGCAGCCGTTTGAATCCGCAGGGCCGGTTGCCGCTCCCCCGCTCTTGTCTTCGCCTACCCCCTGCGTCTACCGACGCAAGTCGGGGCAGCGGGCCAAGAAGACGCGGGGGTCGCGGCTCTGATTTGAGGGATTATTCGATGCCTGCCAGCCAGTTTGCGGCTAGTTCGGCCACGTCCTGGATATCAACATTGCCGTCGCCAGTGAGGTCTGCTCCGGCGCATTTGCCGCAGGATGTTTTTTGCCAGAGAATGCTCAGCCAGGCAAAATCCACAAAGTCCACATCGTAGTCTTTGTCGATGTCACCGACCTGGCCGATACTTTGGTAAAGGTGCACCTTTCCGTCGCCCGCACCGACAAGTACATCAAGATAACCATCGCCCGTCCAGTCGCATACGAATGGTCTTGAGCGGGGCGTGCCTGCAAGATTGATGGGAACGCCGTCTGACTCAACACGCAAGCAGCCTGAGAATTTCGGTTCAGCGTCAGTTCCGACATTGATGTATAGCAGCAATTCGCCCTCGGTGTTTCCTGTAAGCAGGTCTTTTTTGCCGTCGCCGTCCAGGTCAAGCACAACAGGGCTGGAACGGGCCGACGGCACAACAAGGTCCTGGTCATCTTCCTTAGCGAAGTCTCCCATTGGCACTGAGTAATAAAATGCTGGGACAGGCCAGGTGCAGCCGCAGTTAAGATATATGTGTATTAAGCCATCCTTTGCCCCAACGACCAGGTCTGTCATGCTGTCGCTATCCCAATCCACAAAGGTCGGCGTCGCTCGGTCTCCCACATCAAGGGGCGCGCCTGGCACGGCAACCAGCACTGTGGCCCCGGCATCAAACGTTGGATTGTCATCGGTGCCGGTATTCAGAAAGATTTTGACAGTTCCATCAGCAAGTCCTACAAGCAGGTCCTTGCGTTTATCCCCATCCCAGTAAACCACTCGCGGGAAACAGCCCAGACAACCGGCGGCCGGAACTGTCAAATCGGCGTCGCCAGATTGTGCGTAAAAGTAGTCGGAAAACTGCGGATAGGACTCGGTTCCAACATTGAGATAGATGCGGACCTTGCCGGGGCCAGCAGCGCCACTTCCTTCGCCGACGACAAGATCCGCCAGGTCGTCGTTGTTCCAGTCCACAAGGCAGGGCACCGAATAACCCGGCACCTGGATGTCAACACCCTTTGCCTGAACAAGTGCTTCAGGTCCCAGCTTGAGCAACGAGTCGGCGCCAAAGCCAACGTTTGCGGTTCCTATCAACACGGAAATCATCAAACTAATCACCACCAGTCGCATCATCGTTCCCCTGCCAATTTGTGCCCGTACCCTTCAGTAATTACCATGATTTTCTATGTCTTTTGTCTTCTCAGCAATACCAAGCTGCCCAGGCCTACAAGTAATAGCGTGGCTGCTTCCGGTACGCCTTGGTATAGATAGACCTTGCCGTCCCCTGCTCCCACCAGAACATCGAGATAGCCGTCGCCTGTCCAGTCTGTTACGTACGGCCGAGCTCGAGGCGAAGCCCCGGTGACAGCATGCACTTTAATCACAGAACCTCCGGACTCAATCAGAGAATGGCCAGAAAAAGTTGGTGCTACGTCCGTTCCCACATTCCTATAGAACGATAGCTGACCGGCGGAGTCACCAATGAGCAGGTCTTTTTTTCCATCACCGTCCAGATCGCTAACCACCGGACTCGAACCGAGTGGGTGCACCGTCAGGTCTGCACTATCCTCCTGGACCAACCTCTCAAGTAAAAAGTCCGGCGCGGTATCGGTTCGGTCGTTCAAGAAAATGTGTATTTTCCCGTCTAGCGCGCCGATAACCAGGTCTTTCCTGCTATCATTGTTCCAATCTGTGACCGTTGAGGCAGCTAAGTCTCCAACGTCAATGTTGACCTTGGAGCCCATCTGTCCTACCTGGAGAAAGGTCCCTTGGTCAAAAAGTGGATTTTCGTCTGCGCCGACATTCAGGTAGATCACGATGGTTCCGTCGAATTGCCCCACGAGCAAATCCTTCTTCGCGTCACCATCCCAATAAACCACACGCGGAAACAGACCCTGGGCAGAGCAGATGCATTCACGTCCAACATAGGTGATATTATTCTCGTTGGACTTGGCGATGTAGAAGTAATCTGAGAACTGCGGCTCAGATAGCGTTCCCTGATTCAGGTACACCCTTACACCGGGCCTTTGCCAGTTACCGCCCTCACCGATGATCAAATCGTTTTTGCCATCATTATTCCAGTCCACGTAGGATGGCACTGAGTAACCGGGCACCTGGATGTCGGAACCTTTGGCCTGGACAAGCTCCTGGGGACCCAGATTTAGTAGTGAAGCGCATAGTTGCTGCGGAGTCAGTATCAAGGCAGAAACTGTCAGCTTCAGCAATATGTGCTTCATCACACCATCCTTCCCGAAACATAAAAATTGTACCTTATTTGGTGGGAAAATGTCAAGAGAAAATCGGTTGTAATAGTTTTATCAGTCTGGCTTAATCTGCCCAAAACTCCTGTGAAGAATGCGTATTTTCTCTTTGGCTTTCTCGCCGCAGGACCTATAATTATTATTTGCTCGTGCAGAATATACTTTATCGGACAGAAAGGATGCCGAAATGAACTCGGATGTTAGCCCCCGCCTCTCGGCGGAGGTACCCCGGCCAGTGGCCGGGGCTAAAGAATTTGACGGAGAATACATTAGCCGACGCAGTATTCTCAAAGCAGCCGCTGGAATAGGCGCCGGCGGCGCTATCGCTTTGGCCGTTCCCGCTTGTAGTGTGACAGAGAAAGGTGTGCCAAGAGCCGTTACGAAGGGCCGAATCAACCAATCCATCTGTTATTGGTGCTTCCAGAAGTACTGGGACCTGGAGAAAACCTGTCGAATCGCCAAGCAGCTCGGCTGTAAGAGTGTGGAGTTGGTCGAACCTCAGGACTGGCCGATCCTCAAGGAGCACGGGCTGGTTTGTGCCATTGCTAATAGTCATGGATTTGACAAGGGCATGAATAATCCCACTTACCATGATATGTGTATCGCAAAAATGCGTGACGCCATTGATGCCTGTGCTGAGTACGGCTTTCCCAGCGTGATTACCTTCACCGGCTTCCGCGAGAACATTCCAGACGATGTCGGCATAAAAAACTGCGTAGACGGCTATAAAAAAATCGTCGGCTACGCCGAGAAGAAGAAGGTGAACCTCTGTCTGGAGATTCTCAACAGCCGGGTCGACATCGAGATGAAAGGCCATCCCGGCTATCAAGGTGACCACACGGATTACTGTATGGAAATCGTCAAGCAGGTTGGCTCGCCGAGAATGAAGCTGCTGTTTGATATCTATCACGTGCAGATAATGGATGGTGACATTATTCGCCGAATCCGTCAGTACAAGGACTACATCGGCCACTATCACACAGCCGGTAATCCGGGCCGCAACGAGATCGACGACAGCCAGGAGATCAACTACAGGCCGATTATGGAAGAAATTGCCAGGACCGGATATACCGGCTACGTTGGCCAGGAGTTTATTCCGACGCGTGATCCTCTTAAAAGTCTAAAAGAAGCAGTCACGTTGTGTGACGTTTAACAGACTGTGTGCCCTGCCACCCATTAGGCCGACCTGATTAAGGTATAGGCAGGTAGCCAAATATCTGGATTCTATCGGTTATTCATGTAAAGCAGGGTTTGATAGTAGCCGATATTAGATGAGATTCCGCACACTATACAATCTTATTTGAGCTATTTGAGGTGCTAACATGAAGAAAGTGATTGCGCTTGTAGTAGGGTCTATATTTGGCGCGGCTGTCACCGTAGGAGTTATCGGATGCTCAGCCGAATACCACGCTGGAGAAGTCCAAAAAGGCTTAGTGGGTGATAAAATGACAGTTGGAACTGTTCAGCGAGAAATAAGGATTGGCATGAGCAGTGCATCAGTAGTTGAGGCTCTTGGCTCACCAAATGTCATTACGACAGATGAGCAGCGGCGGGAAGTTTGGGTGTATGACAAGTTTGCTACGGATGTTGCGGCCTCTGGCGGATACTGGACTTTATTCTTGGTGGGTCAATCAGCAGGAGCAGCCTCCAAGAGTCAGAGAACCCTAACGATTATTATAAAGTTCGATGAAAATAAAAATGTCCGAGATTTTGCCTATCACACTTCTCGTTTCTAAGGGAGTCCCTGCAATGAAAAAGATTTCGGTATATGTTTTTCTTTTAGGTTCTCTCGCACTAACGTTTCAAAGCTGTGGCGGTATTTCAAAAGATGCCCTGAGTATGAACAAAGCAACGCTTGAAGACAGACGCCTTCAGACTCGATTGTTTGATACTCAAGACGAGGAAAACATTTTATCTGCTTCGGCATCGGTACTTCAAGACCTCGGCTTTACTCTCGATGAGAGCGAAACGGAATTAGGACTTCTTGTCGCATCTAAAGACCGCGAAGCGGTGCAAGCCGGTCAGGTTGCCGCATCAATCTTGTACGCTGCCATGACGGGTGATTCTCTGCCCTATGACACCAAGCAGAAGATTCGGGCTTCAATCGTCACTTATCCGGTTGGGGCAGATGGGCAAAGAACCGCCGTAAGGGTTACGTTTCAGCGGATTGTGTGGAACTCAGCGGGACAAATCTCTCGCCTTGAAAAGCTCCATGAGACTGAGATGTATCAGGGTTTCTTTGGTAAGCTCTCTAATGCTGTGTTTTTGGAGGCACATGGGATATGAGTACGAAACTCGTCAAAGTTATTGTGGCCGTATTCTTGGCTTCAATGTGTTTCAGTTCTTTTGGCTGTGCCACTCCGACAGATGCACTGCTGGCCAGCGAAAGCCAAGTCAAGCTCCGTAGTATTCAATCCCGCAGGTTTGACACCACTGACAAAACCAAGACTTTGCGGACTGTTATGGCCACTCTCCAAGATTTAGGGTTTGTTATTGATAAAGCAGACCACACGTTGGGCACGGTCAGTGCAACAAAACTTCACGGCTATCAGCTTAGGATAACGGTAACCGTTAAACCGTTTGGGGAGAATCAGTTGGTCGTTAGGGCAAATGCAGAATACAATCTGAAGGCGATTGAAGACCCAGAACCATACCAGCAATTCTTTACCGCCTTAGAGAAAGCAATGTTTCTTACAGCACACAGTATTGAGTAGTATTTGGCATCTTGCTCCGGTGAATTCAGCAAAGCCGGTGAAGTGCTGCCACTGATTCTGCGTTCTATGGTTGTTATCCGCTGCTACAGGTCGAGGTTATAAAAACAAACTCGGACTTACCGAAAAGTGAGCAGCCAAAGTTTTGATATGCTCTTTACTTAGTTGACGCTCTCCCTTCAGTATCTTAGGCCCTAACGTTCTATGGCCGAGTATTCGACCTAAATCTGAACCAGTCATTCCGTTTTCAGAAACTAAAAACCTCAGTATTTCAAGAGGAGTATGTTTGCCGCTGTCAAAATGTTGGTCTTCATACGCCTTGATGTTATTTGTGAGGACTTCAAGGTAATCAGCCTGTTCTGGTGTAAGACCTGTACGTGAGGCCAAATCAGACGCCGTATTAAGAGCTTGGGCATATTCCGTTTTTGAGTGTATTGGTCGAAGTGGTAAAAACTCTCTCTGTAAATCCAGGAAACTCCTCGGCAGACTTTTCGTTATGAGATTTGTTTGTTTTGTCATAAGTCTCATAGACAAACCTTCCAATTGCCTTTGTCATATTCCTTGTGTGTCAGTGCAAACTCAACTATGACTGTTTGTTGCTGATAGTTCACGGTAGTCACCAATCGGTACTTATGCCCGCCTACATCGAACACAACAAATTCTCTTTTGCCACACACTCTAACCCAAGATGCACGATTGAATGTTTGCCTGGTATTAGCAAAGTTGTGCCATTCTGCATCTTGAACGGTTTTTGCCCATTTTTGAAGTGGTTTTTTTGCCTCTTTGTGTTTCTGCCAGAATTCTTGCAATCTGAGTTTTCCTATTACATCCACGTATACATTATGTATACAGTTCGACAAAAAGTCAAAGAAAATTTCATAAATCGGCAAAATTTTTTACTGTTTTATGCGGTTTCAGCAAAGCCGGAGAAATGCCGCCGGAACTATAGGTTCTTGAAGGCCGTATTATGTCCCTGAACGACCATCCGAAAAACCAGGATACGTACCAGAGGCCGGTCAGTCGAGCACGATAGATAAGATGTCCTTCAAGCTACGGTAGGCTGATGTAAGGTACAAGAGGCACTACGTACAATTCACTCAGCAGAACCGCTCAGGGTTCAAGCTGTCCTCCGGCCGTTTGCCGGTGTCTTCGGGCTTTTCTTGTTTTACATCCTCGAGCAAATCTGAAAGTTCCTTGGTCAGGTCTTTGGCCTTCCAGTCGACGATTTCGTAAATCCATGCCTGATGCTTGGCTGTGAATTGTTTCGCCTTGTCATCAGCGAGCAGTTTTGCTTCCTTTTCCTTCAGTTCCTGCTCGGACTCAGTTTTGCTTATCGTGGTAGGCCTTTCGCCCGTAAAATCTGCCTGGCAGGATATATATGTCTTATTGTCCTTCTGGGCGATGTTTATGGTATATACAGTTGAATCCTTCAGCCGACAAACGTATTGTCTGTCAAATTCTTTAGCCCCGGCCACTGGCTGGGGTTCCCTCGCCGATCCAGCCTTCGCAGCCGCTTCGGCGGAGTAGGCGAGGCGGGGGCTAATATCCGAGGATTTCCTCTTGACATCGGTAAGCCTCAGGTCGGTCAGAGCGATTAGAACTCGATTGCTGTCACTATCCTTGAGCTTTTTGCCCTGCGGGATATTCTCCAGCACCGCTTTCTGACCGTTTTGCTCTGCCTTTAGTGTATATTGGCTGTTAGGGGACAT
>Ga0315312_1002573_pt1 | contig 12471 bp, 9 predicted proteins | sample TDP7_MG_FD_203629 | JGI IMG/M metagenome (GOLD analysis project Ga0315312, IMG submission 203629) | Freshwater sediment microbial communities from Lake Towuti, South Sulawesi, Indonesia - TDP7 | ecosystem: Environmental > Aquatic > Freshwater > Lake > Sediment | place: Indonesia: South Sulawesi... | reverse complement strand
ATGGAACTGCTCCTGGAAGGAGCCAGGCAGGTCCAGGGAATACGGATAGAAGAGATATTCCTTCCCGACCAACACCTGGAATTTTGCCGGGGATGTTTTTCCTGCAAGTGTTCTCCCTTCCATTGCCCCCTCAAAGATGACATGGGAGAGAATGGCGCAGGCAGTTTGCACGGAAAGCTTGAGAAGGCCAATGCCCTTCTCCTTACCCTGCCTACCTATTTTTGGAGTGCCAATGCTCTGACCCACGCCTTCTTCGAGCGCTGCTATCCTTTTATTTGGAGCCAGCAGCTTAACGGGATGCCCTTTGCTTTCATCACCAGTGCCTACAATTCGGGGATGCACCGGGAGGCGGCCCGATGGGTGGAGAAATGGGCTTTTATTTTAAGCTTGCATCTGGTTGGAGGGATGGGTGTTCATTTCGTCCATCTGGATGAAGTACGGGAAAGAATAAGAGATTTGGGGAAACGCTGTGTCGAAGCTGCCCTGGAAGATCTCTCCCGTGGCAGGAGGGCCTTGGCGGCAGAAGAAAGGTATGTCCAATCTCTTGGAGAATCGTGGGATTTACCAGGGCTCTATCTGGATAATATAACGGGCGGGACAGGGCGGAGAGAGGATCTTCTGACTACGGTGGGTTTTCAAAAAGGATGGTTCAGATACCGGGAAGCTTTCCGTTTCTTCCAGGAAGCTGACGAGCTTTTCCGCCGGATGATCGACTGCCTGGAAGCAGGAAAGAAGGAGGAAGCCATGCGGCTTTTGTCCAAGGCCCATCGGGTCTGGAAGGACGGGACTTTTATGGAGTTCGTCGCCCGAAATCGATGAGGAAGAAAATGGATTATCCCCCGGTCAAGGGCATGACCACAACAATGCGGTCTCCTGCCGCGATACGATCCTCAGCCCCGAGCACGTGGTCTCCCTTGAGTAGAATAAATTGATGGAAGGTTTCCTCAACTGTGGCGCGCAGATAGGAACGCAAGTTTGGATTCACTTCGGCCAGATGATCGACCAAATCTTTGACCCCGGCTCCCTCGGGCAAAGCCAACTCTTGCCAGGTTTTTCCATCCCCAAAGGGCGGCAGCAGCCGAACCCACATACACTTCCTCTCGATTGCGGAATGGCGAATTCAGAATGCCGAATTGCAGCAAAAGAATAGTTTCGACTTTTCCCGTGCTATGGAATCTGCAGGCGCTCGAGGGTTTCAGAAAGTGGAATCCCGTCTGACGACCAGCCGCGGACCCGGTAGTATTCATCGAGCATCTTATCCAGAGGCGGCAGATTGGGAGTATAGCCGGGCGCTGTCTTGGGCAGGGTGAGCAGCCTCTTGGGCAGTTTGTCATCCTGACGGCTGATCCCTCGATCAACATTGATTATCCGCTTCAGGTTGAAGGAACGCTCCCCGTGGCGGATCAGGTCTTCCATCGTATCCTCCCTGCCGGTGACATAACGAAAGGCCTCAGAAACAGGCCCGATTGTCCAGCCACCATTCTGGGCGAATTTGCAACTCTTCACCGAGTCGAGGACGTTCATGATATTTTGCGTCATGGCTGCCAGGGCTCCTTTGCCTTCTACGAGGAAACGGCCCATGGGCTTGTGGTTGAGTTCAGGCACCTCCAGCCGATGTTCATAAACATGGGTCTGCCCCGAGGTATGATGGGCACCGCGATTTGATGTGGCGTAAGAACAGGACAGGCCGTTGTAAGCCCGCGGGTCATGGGCCGGGATGCTCAGGCCCTTTACATGCATGGCCAGCTCTTCAGCCCCACGTCCGATGGCCTTCGCTGCCCGCACCAAACCCTGTCTTAAGATCACGCCAACATGCGTTCCTTCACCAATCATGCGGATCGTCTCGATGAGCGCATCCGGGTCACCCCATTTCAAGGGAACACCCCCCGTATCTCTCTCCGTAATGAGGCCCAGCTCATAGGCTTCCATGGCGAAGGCCACCAGATTTCCCGTTTCTATGGTATCGATACCGTAGCGATTGCACAGTTCGTTACCAAGGCAGAGGGCTTCCAGGTTGTCAACGAGACAGTTGCCTCCCAGGAGATTGACTGTTTCATATTCCGGCCCGCCGCCAACGGCTGTTTTGTACTTCCCCTCTTTGACCTGGACGGTCTTGCCGCAGCCAATTACGCAGCTCCCGCAAAAATAATGCTGGATATGGACTTTTTCCGCCAAGGCCGGGCCGCAGATTTTGGCCGCGCTTTCTTCCCAGCGGTGCGGATATTTGAAATTCTGCAGGGGCATGCTACCGATCTGCTCGCTGGCCTGGACCATTCTCGCCGTCCCGTATTTGCGCAGGTCTTTGAGTCGATCCACTACCAGCGGCGTTTTCTCCCGAACTAATTCCTTAAGTTTCTCCGGGTCATTAATGGAAACCTGGCCGGTTCCCAATACGGCGACCGCTTTTAGCTTCTTACCAGCCATCACGGCTCCCAGGCCGCATCGCCCGGCGGCCCGACCATGGGTTCCCTCATGCAGGATACCAGCAATCAGTGCTCCCTTTTCCGCCGCCGGTCCAATACAGGCGATCATGGCCTTTGGGTCGGTCTCTGCCTGGATGAGCTGGTCAAGATCATAAGTATCGATTCCCCAGAATCGCTCGGCAGGTCGAATCTCCACCTGGCTGTCCTTGATCCAGAGATAAACCGGAGTGGGCGATTGCCCAGTGATCACGATGCCGTCAAAACCAGCCCTTTTCAGGTTGTCGCCCCAATGACCGCCGCAATCGGATTCTCCGAAAATGCCCGTCAAAGGAGAAAGAGAAACAACCTGATGCCTTCCAGAAGTGAGGGAAGGCGTCCCCCCTAAAGGACCAGTCATAAAGATAAGGGGATTACGTCCATCTTCGGGTTTGGTTGATTGCTCAATCTCTTCATAAAGGTAACGAGTGGCTAATCCTGTCCCCCCGATATATTTTTGCGCCCATTTTTCTTTTAATGATTCCACCTTAATCTGATGGGCCCCCAGATTGACCTTCAAAATTTTGCCCATGTATCCGTTACCCATAATAAACCTCTTTTCTATTAATTGGAGAACCGCAGACCGCGAAGCGTTCGAAGAATTAACGCTATGCGCTATGCTTTTTGCGCTCTGCCTCTTTTATTTAATCAAGCCGAGTTTACGATTCAATTCCTCAAAACGAGCAGCATCCAGCTTCCGCCCTCTTAATTGGGGAGAGTCGGCTGCATAGCGATGGGCGCGGAAAAGCATGCAAGAAAGGAATCCTTTGAAGGGCAAAACAAAGGGGCTGACCCATTCCCAGCAGACCTGGCAGTCAGGCGTCACCTCGAATATCCGTCCACTCTCCCCTTCGCAAATCAAAGTGTTTCCGTTGGCCAGGCGCTCGGCCCCGGCTATGTGCAGACTCAGGAAGCTGAAGACTGGATTGCCCATGTATTGCCATATGATCTTTCCGGTCTTCATATCCACTTCAATCACCCGCGTCTTTCCCTGGACTGGATACCGGCTCCCGTTGTCGAAAATGAGGAGAGTCCCGTCGGGCGTGATTGTGGGGTCATGCTGGTGACTGAGGCGACCCAATCCACCCCATCTCCACAAAACATCTCCCTTAGGCCAGGAAATCATCATGATAGTGTCCAGCTTTTGGGAACTGATCAAGACGTGCCCCTCAGGAGTCAACTCCACGGCATTCAGGTGCGTCCATTCAGCCCGCAGGTCGATCGGGCAGAGCATATCTGTTTCGGGGTCAAAGTGCTCGTAGGTATGCCAGATATGAACCGGTTGCCCGGCCGGATTGATCTCCCAGACGGCATCGCACAGCATACCCTTGAGCCGGGGTCGGCCTCCTACGCCCATCCCCGCCAGAATAAAGGACATGAACTGGGGATCGCTGTGAATACGCTCCACCTGATCGGGGGGAAGCCCGCCTTTAATCTGCCTGGCGATTTCTTCGGGCAGAACCTCCCAGATGAGCACCAGCGTGTTTCCGTTGGGCATGCGACACATGTCGTGGTGAAAAGTCTCATGTTCCCAGCGCCAGACGACCTTGCAATCCCAATCCAGCTCCAGCAGAAGATCGGCTTTGCCCGCCGGCTCCCCGACGCCTACTCCAGTTTTGATAAGAGGCTGTCCCCGCACCAGAAGGTTCCCGCCGGGAAGCAGGTAACCATACCCCGGTTGAAACTCGGGAGCTTCCCATTTATGAACCACCCTTCCTTCTTCATCAATAAGGTAAACAGCTTCCCCCCCGATGGGCGTTATCAGCGTATATCCCCCAAAAGAACGTGAATCGCGGTAAGTAAGCCCCGTCGGACGAAAAAGCGACCATCCCATAAATTTCCTCCTTAATAAAATACCAATCCTCTTTTTCCTTTACGGCAAAACCTTTTCCGTCCCGCGCTAAAAGTTAATCATAGGAGGGGAATAGAAGTCAAGAGGAAAGACATAGTCTTATATAAGAATTTTTACGCCGAAATATTCCTTTTTTAAGGCCATTAAATATAAACTCGTTTATAACTCTCTGATAACAAAATAAATTTTTTATTTTATATCATGATCCGATTCGGCCGGAAAAAAGCAGCGAGAGATAACGGATGAATTTTTGATCTTATAAATTAGGTCTTATATAATTCTTATTGACAATCTTGGAGGACTTGGGCAATATGAAAATAACTTGCCCTAAGTTTGCCTGACAATTGGCCACAGCCCATCGTGGGCCTTCGAGATGAAGTATCATTTTATAACGGGATTAAAGGGGAGCCGTTAAGATCAACAGGGAAAAGGCGGAAAGGGTGGTGGGAGAGCCACTTAAAAAACTCCGGAGAGACAATGGGGCGCTGGCCCTGTATAAGCAGGTTCAAGAGCGTCTGCGCGAGGAGATTGCTTCCGGGAAGCTCAAAGAAGGAGACCTCATCCCTTCAGAGCAGGAATTAGCCCGGGGGTATGGGGTCAGCCAGGGCACCGTGCGCAAAGCAATTCTGGACCTGACCCATCAAGGGATTTTTTACCGGAAACAGGGGAAAGGGACGTTTGTCGTTTTTGACAAAGCCAGCCGCGGCCGCTACCGTAATTTCCGCTTCGTCAATGGACTGAACTCAGAATTGGTTAATGTCAACCTGGGCTTTGTGAAAATCGGGGTGATTCCAGCGAGGGGCGAAGTGGCCCAGTACCTGCAACTGAGAAATGGGGCTAAAGTCATCCGGCTGGATCGAATGGGCAAGATTGGCGATGAGTTCCTGGTGTACACGATTTCCTACCTGCCGAAGCATCTATACAAAGGCCTGGAAAAATATACGGCCGAAGATTTTCTGAAAAACACCCTGTGGAAACTGCAAGAGATCTATTTCGGAATTCGCGTAGAAAAGAGAGAAGAATTCATCTCGGCTGTAGCCGCCGATGCGGAGATGGCTCGATTGCTGGAAGCAGAACGCGGAACCCCTCTCCTACGGCTGGAGGTCAAGCTCACTTCCTTTAGCGGGGCCATCGTAGAATACCGGGTCAGCCATTGCCACCTCGGGCACCTTCGATTTTACATAAACCAGCTGGGTATTTGAGATTCAAGAATCGGTGCACATTCTTCAGAAAAGGAGGCCTCATTTATGAAAGAATTTTTTTTAGTCAGCATCCTATTCCTTGGGTTGGTTGCCATTCTTATATCCTTACCTCCAATTCAAGCGCTGGCCGGTTATCCAGAGAAACCGATCACGTTGATCTCCACCTTTCCACCAGGAGGCCCGGTCGACGTGACGGCGCGGGCTCTGGCCGAGGCCGCCAAAAAATATCTTCCTCAGCCAATACTGGTAGAGAATCGCGCAGGGAAGGCTGGAACTCTGGGAACGGCCGCGATTATCCAGGCTGCTCCCGACGGCTACTCATTGGGAATCAGCGCAATGGGGGCACTGGCCATTCAGCCCCACCTGCAGAAGGTTCCTTACGGACCTCCCGACGATTATAGTCCGATCATCAATCTGATCAACAATCCCGCCTGCCTGGTCGTAAGAAGTGACTCTCCGTGGAGGAGTACCCAAGAATTCGTTGACTATGCTCGGGCGAACCCGGACAAACTGCGAGTGGGAAATCTCGATCCGGGCTCCGTCCTGCATCTGGTGGCCGAGCAGCTCTGTTCCCTGGCGGGCATCCGCTTCCATCATGTTCATTTTACCAGTGGACCGGAAAGCCTAAAAGCCCTCCTGCAAGGCCATATTGACGCTCTCTCCCAGCACCATGGCCTGGTCTTCCCGGCGGTTCAATCGGGAAAGGCGCGGGTGTTGGGAGTTTTTGAAGAAAAGCGCAGCGCGACCTTTCCCGAGGCCCCCACTTTCAAGGAAGTTGGGTTTGACATCACCCTGGGAGGATATTTGCTGGCGATTGGCCCCCGGGGATTGTCTCCGTCCATCGTAACCACGCTTCATCAGGCCTTCAAGAAGGCGATGGAAGATCCAGCTTTCACCAACACTATGAAAGCTAAAGGGTTTGAAATTTTCTACGAAGGCCCGGAAGACCTCAGAAAGCGCTTGAGGAGGGATTACACGAATAATGCCAGGCTTCTGGAGAGGATGAAGCTCAAGAAAGTCTCAACCGATTCCCCCTCCTCTGCCCAGGCTTCTTCAGGATATCCCGAAAGACCGGTAACCCTCATCGTGGGTTTTCCGCCCGGCGGGTCGCTGGACCTCACAGCACAGCCTCTCGCCGCAGCGGCTAAAAAGTATTTGCCCCAACCCATCAATGTGGTGCATCGGCCGGGGGCCGCTGGAACCATTGGTATGGCCGAACTTCTTAAGGCTCCACCGGATGGTTATACGATCTGTATGGGTGCGATGGGGTTGCTGACCATTCAACCCCACCTGCGCAAGCTCCCTTATAAGACTGCGGATGACTACACGCCGATTATCAACTTAGTCAATAATCCGGTTTGCCTGGCCGTAAAAAGCGACGCCCCCTGGAAAACTCTACAAGGATTCATCTCTTATGCCAAGGCGAATCCCGGAAAAATTCGCGTGGGCGACCTGGGCAAGGGTTCCAGCCTTCATCTGGCTACCGAGCAACTCAAGGCCGCAGCTCAGATTGATTTGACTCCTGCTCATTTCACCGGCGCCCCTGAGACAGTGAAAGCCTTGCTGGAAGGAAAGGCCGACGCTTTAACCCAGCATCATGCCGTATTTCCCAAAGAGGTTCAGGCAGGCCGGGTCAGGATCCTTGGGGTTTTCGAAGAAAAGCGAAATCCCCTTTTCCCGGATGCGCCCACCTTCAGGGAGATTGGGTATGACGTAACATTTGATTCTTACGCTTGCATCATCGGTCCGAAAGGTCTTCCCCCAGACGTCGTATCTGTGCTCCACGAGGCCTTCAAAAAAGCCATGGCTGACCCCGCTTTCACTGAGCCCATGAAAGCCCAGGGCCTAGCCCTGTTCTACGAAGGCCCCGAAGACCTGAAAAAGACCCTGATGAGAGATTATGAAAAGAATGCCCAGGTCGTGAAGAGGATCGGCCTGAAGGCAGATTAAAACCCTGCATTCCTTTTCCAGATGAGTGTCTGAGATAGAAAGACTGTCCAAGGAATGATTCAGAATTTAGATGTCCGTGAATTTCTGAGCGCTATATTCCTGGGAGTCATTGGCCTTCTATTCTGCATCGGAGGCCTCAGCGTAGGGATTGGCTCTTTGGCCAGTCCCGGTGAAGGTTTCCTGCCTCTCGTTGCCGGAGCCACATTGCTCCTGCTTTCGCTTGCCTTCGCAATTCAGAGATTTTCCGGGAAAGGTCCCCGCAGAGATGTAAAATCCTTCTGGCCGGAGGCGAAGAGCAAGCTGAGGGTAGCCTATGTCCTCGGGGCAATCCTGATTTATGTGGCGGTCTTTGAATGGATGGGCTTTGCCCTGGCTACCTTTATTCTCTTTCTATTTCTCCTCAAAACGATAGACCCGGTTAGCTGGCCAAATGCTTTCCTGCTAAGTTTTTTGGTGACGCTTTTTGGATTCTTTCTCTTCCAGGTCTGGTTGCACGTTCAGCTTCCCGAGGGATGGATCAGCTGGTGGAGGATTTCCCGATGGATCTCCTGACGAGCGTCCTCAACGGCTTCTCCGTGGCTCTGGAACCAGCGAATCTCTTCTTCTGCTTTTTAGGAGTTCTTTCGGGTACGCTGATCGGGGTCCTTCCGGGCCTCGGTCCTCTGGCGGCAATCGCTTTCCTCCTACCGGTTACTTTCTACATTCCCGTAGTTCCGGCTTTGATCATGCTCGGAGGAATCTATTACGGAGCGATGTACGGAGGTTCGACCACCTCGATTTTGGTTAATATCCCCGGGGAAGCGGCCTCTGTCGTAACCTGCCTGGATGGATATAAGATGGCCCGCCAAGGCAGGGCAGGCCCGGCTCTGGGAATCGCCGCGATTGGATCCTTTTTTGCAGGCACGCTGGGCATCTTTATCCTGATGGTGCTGGCCCCACCGCTGGCTCGTTTCGCTCTGATCTTCGGCCCCCCTGAATACTCTTCCCTCCTATTTATGGCCTTGATCATCATCGCCTATATCGGCAGCGGAGAAAAAATCAAGGCCCTCATGATGGTCGCTCTGGGGGTGGCTCTCGGGATGATCGGGACCGATCAGATCTCTGGTAATGCTCGCTTTGCCCTGGCTATCCGCGAGTTGCAGGATGGTGTGGGAATCGTTCCCGTGGCCATCGGGGTCTTTGGAATTTCCGAAGTGCTTCTGAATGTCGAAATCCTCCTGCGACGAGAGGTAATCAAGAGCAAGTTCAAAGGACTCCTCCCTACTTTAAGGGATTACAAGGATTCATGGGCGGCGATCCTGCGCGGCTCTCTGCTGGGATTCTTTATCGGGATCCTTCCCGGGGGAAACCCGATCATCGCTTCTTTCATTTCTTACGGAGTGGAAAAGAAGGTATCCAAGCATCCAGAGAAGTTCGGGCATGGAGTGATTGAAGGGGTGGCCGGGCCAGAATCGGCCAATAATTCCGCGACCTCGGGTGCTTTCGTCCCTCTTTTGAGTATGGGTGTCCCCAACAATGCCGTCATGGCCCTGATGCTCGGGGCGATGATCATTCATGGGGTCGTCCCGGGGCCGCAGCTCATGGATAATGCCCCCCAGCTCTTCTGGGGGATCATTACCAGCATGTATATCGGCAATGCCGTGCTGCTGGCTTTGAACCTTCCCCTGATCGGGTTATGGGTTCAGGTGCTGCGAGTCCCCTACCGCATCCTCTTCCCCCTGATTCTCATCTTCTGCCTGATCGGGGTCTATGCCATCAATGCGAGTAAATTTGAAATGCTCCTGGTGGTCATCTTCGGGGTATTCGGTTATGTAATGAGAAAACTCGATTATGAGATGGCTCCATTGATCATGGGGCTCATCATTGGCCCCATGATGGAGATAGCAGTCCGCCAGTCCCTTCTCCTCTCCAAGGGGAGTTTTGCAATCTTTATCACTCGCCCAATATCGGCCTGTTTTCTGGCCCTCTGCCTGGTTATTCTGCTTCGTTCATTCATTTCCATCTTAAGAGGAAGGGGCCGTTTACCCGAGGCAAAATGAAGAAAAATTCAAAATAGGAGGATGCCATGAAATCAAAAGGAAAGATTCTTATTGCGGTCATTCTCTTTTCGGCCCTCTTTTTGTGGGCTGTTCAGCCAGCCGCCATGGCCGTATATCCCGAAAGGCCGATTAACGCGATTATGCCCTATGCTCCTGGGGGAGCACCCGAGCTTATCTTCCGGCCCCTGCTGGAGTCAGCCAGGAAGTACCTGGGCGTTCCCGTGGTGATCTTGAATAAGCCGGCCGGTGGCGGTATCGCCGGGACCCAGGAGGTTGCCCAGGCAAAGCCCGATGGCTACACGCTCCTTTTGAATTTTGGGGGAGGAGAACAGCTGGTCTCGCCTCATCTGCAAAAAGTTCCCTTCGATACTCTGAGGGATTTTGAACCGATCATCATGCTAAGTTATTTCCCTTCCGGGCTGTTCGTCCGGGAAGATTCCCCCTGGAAGACAATCGAACAGTTCATCGAAGAAGCCAAGAAAAACCCGGGAGCCATTCGCTACAGCCATCCCGGGGCTGGCACAGTGAACCACCTCACCGCCCTGTCTCTCGAGCAGCTGGCAGGTATCAGCATAAGCGCGATTCCCACGGGGGGAGGCGGACCAGCCTTGAACATGCTCCTCGGAGGCCATGTGGAAGCGGCCCAGATTGGCGTGCCTATCGCCTGGCCGCAGGTCCTCGCAAGAAAGATCCGCTGTCTGGCTTATTCGCTGCCGAAAAAGAGTGATTTCTATCCTGGCTCCCCTACGTATGTAGAAAAGGGGTTTGATATTCGCACTGCCGTCAACCAGGGGATCGCTGCTCCTAAAGGAGCTCCCCAGGAGATCATCCAGAAATTGCATGATGCCTTTGCCGCTGCTTTCAAAGAAAAAAGCACCCAGGAGGTCTTAGAAAGGATACGATTCGCCCCCAATTATTTAAACTCCGAGGACGCTGCCAAGTACATTGCCGAGATGTATCATTATTACGGGTATATGATCAAAAAATTGGGTGTGACTTTGAAAAAATAAGAACGGAGTCTAAGGAAGGGTTTACAACCATGCCACCACCGCAAAAAAGAATTCTCGGCCGGACCCGAATTGCCGTATCCGAGTTGGGTTTTGGGGCTTGGCCCATCGGCGGGGCCCAATACGGACCCGTTCCCGAGGGGGAGGCCATCGAGACGGTTAAGGCGTATATTCAGGCGGGGGGTAACTTTATCGATACCGCGAGGGCTTACGGGCAAAGCGAAACTATACTCGGTAAGGTTCTCAGCCAAGACAGATTACGTGACCAGACTGTTCTGGCCAGCAAGACTTTTAAGGGAGATTCCTTGGAGAGCATCCCATCCATCAGGGCCGATTTGGAGGAATCACTCCGGCTGCTCCGAACCGATTATTTGGATCTCTACTATCTACACATGCCGCCGGATGATCCAGGGATAATGGATCGAACTCTGGATGAGTTCGAAATCTTGAAGAAAGAAGGAAAGATCAGGGCCATCGGTGCATCCATAAAAGGACCAGCCGTCACAGCAGCTACAGTGAAATTGTGCCGCCAATACATTGATTCAGGCCGCGTCGATGCCATTCAATTAGTTTATAGTATTTTGCGCCAGAAAAACGCCGAGATTTTCGGCTACGCCTTTGAAAAGGGGGTGGGGCTCGTCGTCAGAACATCCATGGAAAGCGGCTTTTTAGGCGGCAAGTACCGTCCCGGCGAGGTCATCGCCGAGGGCCACCGCAAACGCTGGGCACCGGACACCCAGCGCCTGATCTTCGAAAAAGCGCTCGAGATGGAAAAGTATGCCGTTCGCCCACCGTATACCTCCATGGCAGAGGTGGCCGTGCGCTTCGCGCTGGAACTCCGGGAGGTCTCCAGTGTTATAGTTGGGGCGAGGACCCCCGATCAATCACGTCAGAATGTGGCTTTGGCGGCGAAGCCGCCTCTGGATGCAGCGATCATCAAAAGGCTGAAGGACGAATTTGGCAGATTAACCGAAAGATTTAATCCTACTTAATCTTTCGCGGCTGTCTTCAGTGTGCAGGAACTCCGCGAATTTTTCAGGCCTTCCATTGTGGAGGAAGGGTCCAACCCCTGGCAAAAAAATCATTAAGGAGGTAACCATGGAAAAAAGATTTTTGTTGGCGATTTCTTTAATCTTCATCTCTCTATTGACTTTCCTTTGGCCAAGCGGGGTCTTGGCCAAATATCCAGAAAAGGCCGTGACCGTCCTAACCCCCCATCCGGCCGGAGGGGATACTGACGCAGTCGCTCGGGCCATCACCGAAGCCGCCCGAAAGGATTTCCCCAAAGGTATTGCCGTGGTCAATCGCGCGGGCGGAGGCGGAACCATCGGCATCACCGAGCTGGTGCGCGCCAAGCCCGATGGTTATACTCTATGCAGCTCGCCGATCGCCCCTCTAATCATCGGGCCACATAGGCTGGAGGTTCCTTACAAAACAGCCAATGACTATCAACCGATCATAAAAATGGTCACCTCATTTTTTAATATCGCCGTCGGGAAGGACAAGCCCTGGAAGAACCTTCAAGAGTTCCTGGCTTACTGCCAGGCAAATCCTGGAAAGGTTCGCATTGGGGTAGCCGCAGAGGGGACCATCCCTCATTTAGCCGCGGTTCGTTTCATGCGTCTGGCCAAGGTTGACCTGACCATTGTGCCTTTTACGGGAGGCGCCGAAAGCGTGCCGGCTCTCCTTGGAGGGCATGTCGATGCCAATTGCCAAGCAATTTCGGAAATCATTGCCCATGCGCAAGCTGGCACAGCCAGGATCCTGGTCACTTTTGAAGAGAAGCGAAATCCCTCTTTCCCCGATGTGCCGACAGCCAAGGAAGCCGGTTTGGATTTAACTGCCAGCGTTTATCATTCCATCATCGGGCCGAAAGGGCTTTCCCCGGAAATCGTTTCCACGCTCCACGACATTTTCAGGAGAGCGATGGATAGCCCGATCTTTCGCAATCCCATGGAAAAA
>Ga0315312_1002572_pt1 | contig 12474 bp, 11 predicted proteins | sample TDP7_MG_FD_203629 | JGI IMG/M metagenome (GOLD analysis project Ga0315312, IMG submission 203629) | Freshwater sediment microbial communities from Lake Towuti, South Sulawesi, Indonesia - TDP7 | ecosystem: Environmental > Aquatic > Freshwater > Lake > Sediment | place: Indonesia: South Sulawesi... | reverse complement strand
TGAGCGGCTCGCAACGCACCCTTCGACAAGCGTTCGACTGAGCTCACGCCGAAGGCTCAGGGTGAACGGTGACAACAAATGAACGGAAGAAAATGTCTAATCAATTATGGACTCCTTAATAAGAGAGCTTAAATTTCTTAGCTATTTGCTCCTAACTCTTTACTCCGAACTTTATTCCCACTTTTCATCTCAGCTTCAAAGTACTGAAGGCGATCAGTGCCAGGAAAATGGTGATGATCCAAAAACGCACGATCACCTTGGGTTCGGCCCACCCCTTCAGTTCGAAATGATGGTGCAGCGGCGCCATGCGGAAGATTCTTTTCCGCCGCATTTTGTAAGAAACTACCTGGAAAATGACCGAGAGTGTTTCCGCCACAAAAAGCCCTCCAACGATCGCCAGGAGAATTTCCTGTTTGATAATGACCGCTGCTGCCCCGAGGGCGGCACCCAGGGGCACCGAACCCGTGTCCCCCATGAACAACTGCGCCGGGTAAGTGTTGTACCAGAGGAAGCCCATCGAGGCCCCAACGATGGCCCCGCAAAAAATGCTTAGTTCCCCGCTTCCGGAAACATAGGGAATCTGCAGATAGCTGGCAATTTTCACGTGCCCGGCTAAGTAGGCCAGAACCATGAAGGCTCCAGCCGTGATGAGCACAGGCCCGATGGCCAATCCATCCAGCCCATCTGTCAGGTTCACAGCGTTAGAGGTACCCACGATGACAAAAACTGCCAGCAGGAGATAAAACGCTCCCAGGTCTGGCGCAAATCCTTTGAAGAAGGGGACGCTGAAGGTGCTCTTGAACGTCGGGTAGAAATAAAGGAGGAGCGCAGCGGCGCCGGCCACCAAAATCTGATAGAGCACTTTTTCTTTCACCCTCAGGCCCTTGGAGTTCTTCCGGATCAGCTTGCAGTAATCGTCCGCAAACCCTACCGCTCCGAATCCCAGCAGGACCAGAATGGCTACCCAGATGTAAAAGTTAGTTAAATCTGCCCAGAGAATAACGGAGATCATGATCGAGGAAAGGATCAATGTCCCCCCCATTGTGGGCGTTCCTTCCTTTCCCAGGTGACTGCTCGGCCCATCGTCCCGTACGTATTGTTTGACCTTAAGATTTTGCAGCTTGCGAATCACCCATGGTCCGCAGAAAAAGGAGATTATCAAGGCTGTCAGGATGGCCAAAATCGCCCGAAAAGTAATGTAGCGGAAGACGTTAAATACAGAAATTTTACTATGCAAGCCGTAAAGTAAAAAATAAAGCATAAATTATGTTTTCACGCCCTTCCCAGCCGATCCTCCAACCCTTGGATGATCCGCTCCATCTGCATTCTGCGGGAACCCTTAACCAAAATCCAGTCGCCCTCCTGGACAACTTTCTCCAATCCCTGCAAAACTTCCTCATGGTTTTGAGCTACATGCACCTTTTGTCTGGCCATCCCGGCGCTTTTTGCTCCCGCGGCAAGGTGAGAGGCCTCTTTGCCCAGAAAAAAAAGATGCCCGAAGTTCATCCCTCCGATCCGTTTCCCTGCGTTCTCATGAGCTGCAGAGGAGCTCAGCCCGAGCTCAAGCATGTCCCCCAGAACCAGGAGGCCACGGCTTTTGCCCTTCATCTCCACAAAGGCAGAGAGAGTGGCTGCGAGAGAATCAGGATTTGAGTTGTAGGAGTCATCCAGGATGCGCAAGTTCCGGGGCAGGTAAAGGATCTTTCCTCTCCCCGGGAAAGGTTGAAAACCTTCCAGCCCGCCGGCAATTCCCTCCAGGTCCACTCCCAAAATAGTTGCCAAAGTTGCGGCAGCTAAGGCATTGTAGACATTGTGTCTACCGAATGCGGCCAATCCTACAGCATTTTTTTTTCCATCTATTCTCAAGGAAAATCGAACTCCTTTTTCTGATCCCAGGCTGAGATCCTCGCCCCGGACATCGGCTTCCTGCAAGATGCCGAATGTTCTCTTTTGACAGGCGGCGGAGGCGGCTAATTCCACCACCCGCGGGTCGTCCAGGTTGACCGCGATCCAATCCTCCCCCCTCAGCTTCTCCCAGAGTTCCCCTTTAGCCCGGCCGACCCCTTCCACGTTCCCCAGGAACTGTAAATGGGCTTGGCCGATGTTCGTGATGAGCGAAACCTGGGGATCGGCGATGGCTTTCAACCGGCGGATTTCCCCCGGCTCGCTCATGCCCATCTCCAAAACAGCCACCCCATGCTCTGGTGATAAGCGCAAGAGCATCAGGGGAAGGCCGATGAGATTGTTTAAATTCCCCTCGGTCTTCAGGACGTGGAATTTTGGGGAAAGGATGCCGGCGGTCATCTCTTTTGTCGTGGTCTTTCCATTGCTGCCGGTAATAGCCACTACCTTCGCAGGTTGTCCACTGCGCCAGAAATGAGCCAGGTCGCCCAGACCTCTTAACGTATCCTCCACGACGATGAAGAACTTCCCGGGAAATTTGGCCGCCCCGGCAATTTCCTCACGGCCACGCTGTACGAGCGAACCCGCAGCTCCTTTAGCCATAGCCTCAGCGATGAAATCGTGCCCGTCGAATTTCGGCCCTTTCAGGGGAATGAAGAGCTCCCCGGGACGCACCTGACGGGAGTCGCTGCCAACCCCCTTAGCTCTTAGAAGAGCATCACCAAAGAAAATTTTCCCCCCTATGGCGCGGGCGATTTCTTCCGCTGAGAGATTAACGATCTCTTACCCTCCCGAGAGAGGCTAAAGCCTTAGCCGCTTCTTCGCGGTCGTCAAAGTGAAGCCTTTCCCCTCCCACAATCTGATAATCCTCATGGCCCTTGCCAGCGATTAAAACTACATCCCCAGCCCGCGCTGTATGGATGGCCAGATGAATGGCTTCTCTTCGGTCGGGCACTACTACATACCCTGAATCGGCCTGTCCACCAGCCAAATCCACCGCCCGGGATCTTTTCCGGCCTGTCTCCAGAACCCCTTTTTCTATCTCGGCGATGATCATCAGCGGATCTTCCGTGCGCGGATTGTCGGAAGTGACCACTACCAAATCGCTTCCCCAAGCGGCCACCCTCCCCATCACGGCCCGCTTTCCTCGGTCGCGGTCTCCCCCGCAACCAAAAACAACAATAAGCCGGCCAGATCGGACCTTCTGCAAAGCTTCCAAAGCTCTCTCCAAGGCATCGCCCGTGTGGGCATAGTCGACAAATACCCGGAGGCCATCCCCCCCTGGCACCTTTTCCATTCTCCCTGGAACGGCAGTGAGCCTCTCTATCCCAGCGGCAATCTTGTCCTGCGGAATCCTCAGAGTCACCCCCACGCTCACGGCAGCCAGAATATTATAAAGGTTATGCCGGCCAATCAGAGAAGATACGAGATCAAAAGAGCTCCCCGGGGTTACCACACGGGCTCGCAGACCTTCTGCTGTCTCTTCCACCATCTCCGGCCAAACTTCCTGGTGACTTTTGACTCCGTAGCGAATGAGTATTCCGCAGGCCGCCCTGGAAAGCTCTTCTCCCTTGGGATCATCCATGTTGATCACGGCGAAACGATCTTTTTTTTGGCTCTCTAACAAGACCTGGGTGAAGAGCAGTTGCTTGGCTTGAAAATAGTTCTCCAGCGATCCGTGGTAATCGAGGTGGTCCCGGGTGAAGTTAGTGAAAAGGGCCACGTCGACCTCACATCCCCGGACCCGCTGCATATCCAGGGCGTGGGAGGAAACCTCTAAGATGGCGTGGGTGATGCCGGCCTCTCGCATGGCTTGGAGATTCCTTTGCAGGTCCAAGGACTCGGGTGTGGTCGTCAGGGCACGCTGAACGCGATCTTTGAAGCGGTAGTTGACCGTGCCCATCACCCCCACGCTTTTCCCTGCTTCTGCGAGGATTGATTCGATGAGGTAGGAGGTGGTGGTCTTTCCGTTCGTTCCGGTTATCCCGATCAAGGTCAGGTAAGAAGAAGGAGCCCCATAAAAAGCGGCCGAGAGTCTGGCCAGGGCTTCTCGCACCTCTGGGACAATCACCTGGATCACCCCCGGAGCTTGCTGCTGTTCAGCAACCAGAATAGCGCAAGCCCTGCGCGAGATGGCCTCCGGAATGAAACGCTTTCCATCTTGCTTAGAGCCAAGAATGGCCGCAAACAGAAACCCTTCTTTGACCTGTTGGGAATGGTAGGCCAATCCTTTGACCTCTACATTTGGGTCTCCGATGACATCTTTGACCGGCAATCGGGAAATGAGTTCTCTTAGGTTCACGGGCTCTCATTCCTCCCGCAAAATTTCGGGGGACGCAGATTTTCGCAGATTCACCCTGTTAGATGTTTACTATCTAACAGGGTAAACGCAGAAACACATAGAATTCGGAAGCCAGAAGTCAGAATTCAGAATCCAGAAGATGAGCCTTTGCTCCATTTGACTCCTGCCCTCTCAATTCTTTATTTTTACAATCCTGAAAATCTGCGTCCATCTGCGTCCAAATTTTTTTCTGCTTTTTAATTATACTCCATTCCCCTACAAGGTCAAAAAGTTGCGCTCGGCTCCGATAGCAGACCTCCAGCCGGATGGCCAACACTAAATCGCCGGCTGGAACTTGACCAATCCTTTTTGATTGCCTTGGAGAACCTGGCCGGGCGCTGGCCTTTGGGCCACCGCTCTGCCGCTCCCTTCAATCCTTAAATCCAACCCCAACCTCTGGGCTATCAGCACCACTTGGCGGATGGATTTTCCGGAAAAATCCGGCATGATTCCTGGCTCTTCCAAGACCTCGCTTGTCTTGATTGGAGTACGAGAGGCGGATGGGTTCTTTTGCCCTTCCGCATAAATTTTATGAGGAACTGCCCGGGCCAGATAAGTCACCCCTTTAGGGTATATCCCCATGTAGGGCAAGACTTGCTCGGCGATTGCTTTAAAGGCTGGAGCAGCCACCACTCCCCCGTAACTAATCCCCTGGGGCTCATCGATGATCACGGAGATGACTACCTTAGGATTCTCCAGCGGGGCAAAACCGCAGAAGGAACCCACCCGCTTTTCTGAATATCCCCGGCCGTTGAGAAGAGCTTTCTGCGCCGTGCCTGTTTTGCCTGCGGCCTCATAGCCTGAGAGGCTGGCAGCTCTTCCAGTCCCACCCTCTTCTGTGACAGTCTTCAGGATTGAGGCCACGGCCTTGGCTGTCTCTGGGGAGATCACCCTTCGGAGCACTCGGGGCTGATTCTCCATTAGGATACTGCCCTGCCGGTGAAGGACAGCCTTTACCACATATGGCCTCATCAGGTCTCCTCCATTGGCAATGGCCGAAATGGCTACGCTCAGTTGCAGGGCTGTGACCGAGATTCCTTGCCCAAAACTGATGTTGGCCAGCCCCACCTCTGACCAATGATGGGGAGCGGGGAGGAAGCCCGAAACTTCCCCCGGAAGATCAATTCCGGTCTTTGAGCCAAAACCAAAATTTTTCAGATAGCGGTGGAACTTTCCCCTCCCTAATTTCTGCCCCACCTTGCCTGCCCCGATATTGCTCGAAACTTTGATGATCTCCCTCAAGGAAAGCCATTCGTATCTGTGGATATCGTGGATGAATTTCCCTCCTACGGCATAGGTTCCATTCTCACAATAAAAGACATCGCTCGGGGCGGCAGCCCGCTCCTCAAGAGCAGCGGCCAGGAGAAAAGCTTTGAGCGTCGAGCCGGGCTCGAAAGTATCTGTAATGGTGCGATTCTTCAAGACTTGGGGAGGGAAAGAGGAGAAGTGATTGGGATCGAAGGATGGTTGGATGGCCAAGGCCAAAACTTCCCCCGTCTTAGGATTCGTGACGATGGCCATGCCCCCCTTTGCTGAGCAGGCCAGTACTGCCTTGCGCAATTCCTTCTCAGTGATATATTGAATATTCTTATCTAAAGTTAGAATGACTTCGCTACCCTCTTCGGAATGGCGGAAGCCCGGGATCTCCGGCGTAATGGCTCTTCCCAAGCCATCTTTGGACAGGAGGATGTATCCAGGTTCTCCGCGGATGAATTCGTCATAACCCAGCTCCACCCCTTCCAACCCCTGGGAATCCAGGCCAGCAAACCCGATGGCGTGGCACCCCATTTCCCCTTGAGGATAAAATCGCTTGGTCTCCCTCAGAAAATTTACCCCCTCTATCTTGAGTTTTTCGATGGCTGCCCGCTGAGCCGGTGTAATCCCCCTTTCCAACCAGACGAAGGGCTTCTCCTCTCCCATTTTTTTCTGCAGAGACTCAGGCCTTTTTCCCAGAATAGACCCGATACTTTTCGCCGCTTCCCGGATATTGCCGATCTTCCCAGGCTGGGCAAAGACGGAATCAACTTCCAGGGTGATGGCCAACTCTTCTTTTTTCCTGTCGTAGAGGATGCCCCGCCTGGGCACCAACGGAATAGCCTTCAACGACTGCCGCTCAGCCAGGGCGGCGAGTTTGGGGCTTTCCACCACTTGGAGCTGATAGGCCCTCGCCACCACGATTAAGAAGAGAAAAGAAAAGAGGTAGAGCAGGAGGGCGATGCGCAATCGCAGCCATGTATTCTGGGTTGGCTTCATCTTACGATGATCAGCTGTTCCTTCTGGGGGGCGGCGAAGCCCAACTCTTTCAGAGCGATGTTCTCGATCCGCTGGGGGGATTTTAGGGCAGCCAACTCCAGGCGCAGTTTATTATTCTCCCCAAGAAGACCTTGTTCTTCCTGGCTCGCTTGCGAGATCTGGTAACCGAGAGAGATCACCTGGTGACGCGCCCAAACGGAAAAAAGAGAACCTCCGATGAAAGTTAAGGCCACGATCAGCGCCACGAAGTGTAGATTGCGGTTGAATCCTCTCCAGAGAGAACCTGCTTCCATCTCCTGCTGTGAACTGCGAATAGCAACCTGTTTATAGACCGTCTCGGCCATCACTCCCCCCTTTCATGTTCGCGGAAATCTTCTCGGCCACCCTCAACTTGGCGCTGCGGGCTCTGGGATTAGAAAAAATTTCTTCTCTCGATGGGACTACCGGTTTAGGCGTCAGGATGCCAAAAGATGGGGGTGTTCCCCTCTGCCCCTTGGCCCATTTGCTGAAATGATCTTTTACGATTCGATCCTCCAAGGAGTGAAAAGAAATGATGCACAGCCGGCCCCCTGGAACGAGAAGGTCTGAACACTGATCGAGGAAAATTTTGAGGTTATGGAGTTCATCGTTGACCGCAATGCGCAGTGCTTGGAACGTACGGGTTGCCGGATGGATGCGCCCGCGATAAGGGGGAACGGATCTTTCAATGACCTGGACTAGATCCTGGCTTGTACGAATGGGACTAATTTGGCGGCGCCGGGCAATGGCCTTAGTGATGCGCTGGGCCCATCTTTCTTCCCCGTATTGCCGGAGAAATTCCCTCATCTTGGCCACAGAAAGGCGCTGCAAAAGCTCTTGAGCTGTGGTTTTCGTCTTCCGGCTCATGCGCATATCCAGGGGCCCATCTAAACGGAAGCTGAACCCTCTTTTCTGGTCTTCAAGCTGTTCGGTGGAAACTCCCAGGTCTAGTAGAATACCATCCACTGCCGTGATAGAAAGCGAATCCAAGACCGACCTCAGGTTCTTGAAATTTTCTTCTCGGAGTTCAACTCTCCTTCCAAAATCAGCCAGACTTTCCTTAGCGCGCCCAATAGCCTCTTCATCCCAATCTAACCCGATCAGTTTCCCCGAGGGCCAGCTCCGTTCCAAAATTGCCCGCGCATGCCCGCCACTGCCTACTGTTCCATCTACGTAAATCCGGCCGGGTTGGCACTGAAGGAATTGGAGAACCTCTGACAGCAGGACTGGAAGATGTTTGCTTCCCTCCATATCCTTTTAGAGCCCGAGATTGGCCAACACATCGCCCAGGCCCTCGAGCTTCATTGCTGAGCGTTTGATCTCTTCCTGAAAACGTTCCTTGCTCCAGATTTCAAACCTTTTGAGGATGCCAGCAAAAACCACGTCCCTTTCCAATTGAGCATAATTGCGAAGCGTTGGGGGAACTAATATGCGACCCAGTTTATCGATGGGGCATTCGGAAGCCCCCGAAATAAAAAATCGTAGGAAGGCTTTCACTTCTTCTTTAAACATAGAAAGAGAGCTGGCTCTCTCTTCGAAGATTTCCCATTCCTTGTAAGGAAAGGCCACTAAACATCGATCGAAATTCGTTAGAATCAAGCGGTCATCATATTTCTCCAAAAGTAATTGGCGAAATTTTGCGGGAATGGATACCCGCCCTTTGGAGTCAATGGTGTGCTCAAACCATCCCTGAAACATTAGACTTAATTCCACAAAAATCCAATTTGTACCACTATATACCACTTTTATATGGTATTGCCGGAAGGTTGTCAAGGAAAATTTAATTTTTTATGCTTTTTTTCGGCAGAAGGGGGAATCCTGGAAGAATGGGGATTCCGTTCAAACTCCCCCATGAACACTGGGGAAATTGACGGGAGAGGGTTGACTTGGTTGATGCCGCTTCTTAATAAGTTCCTGTTTTTTCTCCTTCTTTGACCTGCGCTGGTATTTATTTACCGCCCGGTTATGTTCTTCCAGTGTTCTGGAAAAATAATGGGTACCGTCGTTCTTGGAAACAAAGTAGAGGTAATTTGCATCTGCAGGATACAACACGGCTTGCAGGGATTTTAAACCCGGGTTGGCAATGGGACCTTTCGGAAGGCCACTGACATGATAGGTATTGTAAGGGGTTCTTCTCTGGAGATCTTGTTTTGTGATTCTTTCTCTGGCAGCCTTCCCCCTCTTTACGCCATAGACTGCAGTGGGGTCGCTCTGTAAGGCCATTCCCCGGTGAAGGCGGTTGTGGAAAACTGCTGAGATAAGTCTTCTTTCCTGATCGTCCTTGGCCTCTTTCTCTATCATGGAGGCCAGGATAACTACCTCTTTACGATTCAGCCCCAAATGTTCGGCCCGGGTAGCCAATGATGCATAGACGGTTTTAAAACGGGATATCATCTGGTGGATGACCTGCTCCTCCCCGAAACCTTTGGGGAAATTGTAGGTATCCGGGAAAAGGTAACCTTCCAAACTCTCCCCCTCCAAACCCAAAGAAGAGATGAAAACGCCGTCCCGTGCTTTTTCCAGAAAAAATTTCTTGCCGCATACCTTCGCCTGTTCCAAAACTTCCGCGATTTGAAAGACATTAAACCCTTCCGGAATGGTAATGGGATATTTGATGACCTCTCCCCGGATCAACTTTGCCAGAACAGCGCCAGGCGTCATCCTGGTATGAAACTCATATTCCCCTGCTTTTACCCCTGGAATGGCTTCTTGCAGGCGGCCCAACAGATAAAAGCTCCTCCGGTCACGCACGATTCCGTTTTCTTCCAAGATCCTGGATATCTCCTGGAAGCCACTCCCAGCCGGGATATTGACGACTTTAGCATGCTGTTCCCAGCTGGGTGGGGTGAGAAAATGAACATAAATGGTCGCCAAAAGAACGGTGATTATTCCCGCCAGGGCAATCAAAAGGTCTAACGTTCTTTCCTTAAACCAAAAGGCCAGCGAACTCTTTGAGAACAAAAGGTCTTCCTCCCGCATTAGGCTTATCTTCGTGGACAAATCCGAGCTTCTTAAATTTTAAAAGCCCTTCTCCCTTCCGTCAAGCCTTTTTCCGCTTTTGAATTCCTTCCCTACTTTTCGCCTTTCCGCCTTGACTTCTTGAACCCTCCATCAAGTAACCATATATTAATCTGCCAGAATCAACAATCAGGTTGGGCGAGGACAGCGGCCTTGCGCCCGAGTCCGCCTCATCAGGTCTATCAAGAAATGATTTCCCTCCCTATGGAAAAAATGGGGGGTGGCCTGGGACGGGGAAGCCTTGACTTCTCACCCGGTTAGATGTAGGAATAATCGCATAAACACCGGAGGAAGGCCGTTATGAACAACGCCATAACCGACGTTCCAGGCTTTCGGGTTGGACATGCAGAAAACTTGAGAGGAGTTACAGGGTGCACTGTCATCCTCTGTCCACCCGGAACAATAGGGGGAGTGGATGTCCGCGGATCTGCGGCCGGAACGCGCCAGATCGACTCTCTCCATTCTTTCCATTCGGTCGACGAAGTCCACGCCGTGCTCCTCGCTGGGGGAAGTGCCTTTGGCCTGGACGCTTCCGGAGGAGTGATGAGATACCTCGAAGAAAAGGGTATTGGATACCAGACTTCAGCGGGCAAGGTCCCGATCGTCCCCACGGCCATCATTTATGACCTGGGTTTGGGGGAAACCCAGGCTCGACCAGACCCCGACATGGGTTATCAGGCTTGTCTGAATAGTCAATCCGGAATCGTCAGAGAAGGAAGCGTAGGGGTAGGAGCCGGGGCGAGCGTCGGAAAGCTCCTGGGGATTCGTTGGGCCACAAAAGGAGGAGTGGGAACAAGCTCCATTGCGCTGCCCAGTGGAGCGGTGGTGGCCGCGCTTGTAGCCGTTAATGCCTTCGGCGATGTAATCGACCCGCAAGAAAGAAAAATTCTTGCCGGAGCGAGGGACCCCCACAATCCCGGCCGTTTTATTGACTCGACGGCCATGATCAAAGGGGGAATATCCCTGCCCAGGCCTGGTGTCGGCTTACAGAATACCACCCTGGGCGTTGTGGCCACCAACGTGAGGCTTTCCAAACGCCAAACCATCAAGGTAGCCCAGATGGCTCAAAGCGGGCTCTCACGTACGATCTCCCCCATCCACTCCACTTTGGATGGAGACCTGATCTTCGCTCTATCTGCGGGGGATTTGCAGGCAGACGTCAATGCCGTGGGTTTACTGGCTGAGGAGGTCGTGGCTACTTCAGTCATAAGAGCCATCGTCGCGGCGGATGGTTTCGGGCTCCTCCCGGCATACCGGGATCTGCCCAAAAGTTAGGGTTTTTTACCACTTTCTCTGGACAGTGTAGTCTGAGATGGCCAGGAGAGCCTCTCTTTCTCGGCCAGGCGGAAAAAGAGAAAGAAAGGCTTTTGCTTTGGCCACGAACTCTTCGGCGCGCCGGATGGTGTAAGCGATTCCTTCATAATCCTGGATCGCTTTCATGATGTACCCCAAATCTTCCTCTCCCCGGTCCGGGTTGTTGATAATCTGGGAGATGCGCACCTGCTCCGGCTGGGAACAGACCCGCAGGGTATAGATCAATGGGAGGGTAATCTTCCCTTCGCTCAAGTCTTTCCCGATGGATTTTCCCAGCGTTTCTTCCTCCGCTACGTAATCTAAAGTATCATCCATCAATTGGTAGGCAATTCCCAGATTGAACCCGAAATCAGCCAGGGCCTTTTCCTCCTCCGGAGAAACGTCGCCCAAAATCCCCCCTATTTGACAGGCCGCGGAAATCAAGACCGCTGTCTTGTTCATGACCACATAATAATAATCTTCCTCGGTCATGCCCGGGTCTCCCATCTTAACCAGCTGCATCACTTCCCCTTCAGCCATCCGCGTCGTCGCCGAGGAAACAACTTCTAAGATATGCAGGTTGCCATCCTGGACAATATTGGAAAAGGATTTAGTAAACAGGAAATCGCCCACCAGGACACTGGCTCCATCACCCCATACCGAATTGGCCGAGGCAATTCCTCGGCGCACGAAGGCCCGATCGACCACATCATCGTGCAGAAGGGTAGCCGTATGGATGAATTCGATGGTGCTAGCCAAAGGCACAGCCCGAGGGCCCTGGTAGCCGCAGAGGCGCGCGCAAGAAAGGAGAAGAATGGGCCGAAACCGCTTTCCCCCGCTGGATATAAGGTAGTGGCCTACCGTTGGAATCATGGTAATCTCGGAGAAGAGGTTCCTAGCCATCTCGGTCTCTACGGCCCTCAGTTCCTCCTCGATTGGATTTATGACTTGCTCAAAGTTCAAAGGAGCCTCCCCAGGATGGAGGTTTAGAATCAGAAAGGAATGTCCTCCTCTTCTTTCATCACCGGGGCAGAGTATCCGGTCTCCGGTTCTTTGGCTTTCCGGTCTTGCTCTGCCACCCCGCCGAGCATTTTCATGTCGGTGGCTTCAATTTCTGTGGTGAACCGTTTATTTCCATCACGGTCTTCCCAGGATCGGGTCCGCAGCCTTCCTTCGATGTAGACGAGTCTCCCCTTGCTCAAATACTCTCCACAGATCTTGGCCAGTCCCCTCCAGGCGACGATGCGGTGCCATTCCGTCCGCTCCTCTTTCTCGCCCTCTTTATTGGTCCTTGTCTCACTGGTGGCCATGCGAAAAGTGGCCACCTCCGCTCCACTGGGCGTATAACGAATTTCTGGGTCAGCCCCCAACCTGCCGATGAGAATGACCTTGTTTATCATGGATATCCCTCCCCCATAGGCGCAGAATTCTTGCTATTTTCCCCGATGACCTTAGAATTTCTCTTCCGCCTTCTTTCTTCTCCTGTTTTTCGTCCAAAGGAATTTTATCATTCAAAGGGAGGAAGTCAAGGTTTTATTAAACTTCAATTCAGACATAAGGGATAGACGGGGATAGGAGGTAGGATTGGAGGGGGTGGCGGTGGTATGTGGGTGACAAAATAGTAAAAAATTCTGATTCCTTATATTTTT
>Ga0315312_1002571_pt1 | contig 12475 bp, 13 predicted proteins | sample TDP7_MG_FD_203629 | JGI IMG/M metagenome (GOLD analysis project Ga0315312, IMG submission 203629) | Freshwater sediment microbial communities from Lake Towuti, South Sulawesi, Indonesia - TDP7 | ecosystem: Environmental > Aquatic > Freshwater > Lake > Sediment | place: Indonesia: South Sulawesi... | reverse complement strand
CTCTGAACATCAAGCTGTTTCCCAAGTAAATGTTCGACTTTCTCAAAGGCCTCTGGAATCTTCTCACTAACATCGTGAGGTATTGCTGTTTTCTTGTTGCCGCGACGGATTGTATAATCTATATTTAATGTGTCAAGAACGGCTTTGACAGAAAGTTCTACGCATTGTTGAGCTTCTCGAATCGCTCCTGCATACTCTCCATTGTCCAATAGGTCTTTAGCAATCTGATATCGGCTATAGGCATCTTTAATACGACTCACCAACAATCGCCCTATCCAGAAGTTTCTAGTCGGATATCCCTTTGTTTGGCGAAAATAAAAATTAATCTAGAACTGTTAGCATTTTTGTGAATTTAATCTGGAAATCCGAATTTCAAATAACCCGTCCAAGAGGATTAGCACGATTCTTTACGGTTTTGCGCAGTCGCTTGAGTGTTGAGCCTAAAGAAAGAAGAGGGGTTTGAGGTAGTTGACTTGCGTTCTAACCAACTCCTATGGTCAGGTTTGCATTGTCGTAGATTCGTTTCAGTTTCTCAGGTGAATAATCCGTGTAGTGTTTCGCCAGAACCGACTTCGGTATTCGTCCGCAAAATGCATCAACATACCTGTCTGGAACACCTAGTTCTCCTAGTTGGCAACAGAACCATTCTCGTAGAACTTGAGGGGTAATATGTAGATTAGTCTCTTTGTTTGCTCTAGTGAATCCTCTCCTAATCGCTGTCTCAGTGAACGGAAAAATGTGGTTATTGTCGGTATGTCGGTTTGACAAGTATCGTTGCAAGTAAGTCTGTGTTTCGACGTTGAAGAAACTAACCCAACTATTCTTTGTGGTTGATGTTTGATGCGCGTTCTTTGGAATAATTATTCGGTTCTCTAGGTCTATGTCGTCAATGGTTAGGCTCAATAGTTCATTCCGTCTCATGCCACTCGTCGCATATAACAGAAATGCGCTTTGATCTCTAAGATTGTCTAGCTCTTTGAGGAATCGTCGCAGATCATCTTTAGTTGGCACAGGTTTAGGAGTCCAACTTTCTTTTGGAAATCGAAATGATTCGACAACATTCGACATTTTTAGGAAATCTCTGAAGAAGATCTTCAATGACTTCAACGCATTGGATTGAGTCGATTGACTCTTGTCTATGGTTTGAGCAAGGTAGGTTCGTATATCTTCACTTGAAATTTGACCTAGAGGTTTGTTCATAGTGACCAAGAAACGCTTTGTCCACCACAAGTGCCCTTCAACAGTTCTCTTAGACAAGCGCAAGTCGATTTCACAGAAACTCTTGAACTTTGTCAGCAAGTCTGTTGTTGTACAGGTTGGCAATCCGTGAGGATTGTCAGCCTGATCTGCCTGACACGCAGAAGGTCGAGAGTTCAAATCTCTCCCGGCCCACCAGCCTTCAGTTAAGATGAGCTCGGTTGTCATCTGACTTTGAAGTCGCAGCCTAACTGTTCAGCGATTCCTTTACATTTGGAAATATCTATGCCTTCAACGTCCACAACTGTTAATCTGACCAAGGAGAAGTATCTCTTGCAGTCTTTAGCGAAATCAAGAACAGCCTGATATGCTCCAGTCAGTGAAGGTTTACAAAGTTCATCATACTTCTCCTTGCTCTCAGCATTAAGACTTATCGATACTGAGTCTATACCGGCGTCCTTCAATTCTCTTGCTACTTCTCTATCGCTACTTCGTAACTGAGCCAGTCCATCTGTATCCAAGCGAATCTTCAGATGAGGATATTCCTGTCTTATTTTTCTTGTCAGGCCAAGAATGATATCTAATCTGACCGTTGGCTCTCCAAACCCACACCAAACCACTTCCTCATCAGACTCTTTCACCTCACCTCGAAACGCGCTCCAGACCTCGTCAGCAGTCGGTTCTCTATCAAGCCACAGCTTGTAACCGGATAAGCCTGAAGAGTAATTTCTTACACAGAAGGAGCAGCTGTTAGTGCAACGATTGGTTATGTTCAAATAAACTGTATGAGGTCTGGGGGCATACCTATAGACAATGGAGCCGCCAGAGGTCTTTGAGTCGTTATTCAAATAAGGTAACCTACTGACCGTCAATCAACCGTATGATAACATCAACTTTCTTGAACCAGATAAGATCATTAGGCGGCGCATCATCATTTCTTCATGAGGGGAAATCTTGAAGGTCTATCTCATGAAGGATCAGGTGAGAGGAGATTTCACGGAGATAATCATCCCTACTTCAAAGGCCAAAATTGACATCGTTTTTAGAAAGGACAAGTCAATTGCGATAATGAAGGTTGATGAAATTCCGAAGAAGGCGAGAGAAGTCGAAGCGAATGTCAATCTTGAAGCCCTCGAAGCGATCTATGAAATGTACACCTCCATTAAAGAAATTGAGACGAAATCTGTAACGGCTCTGCAGAAAGCGGTGATCCAACCTCTCTCCAACGAAAAGGAGATCAAGAGCTTAGTCAAAACTTGACGCATACAGCGTTCTCTTCTCCACTATTTTCTAGGGATTTTCAATTCGCTCTTTTGATATGCGTAGGCTGAAAAATCTAAATGTCGGTTGAATGCAAGTTCCCTACGTGACATCCATGGTCACCAACAACGAACTCAAAACGGCCAAGACTTAGCGGCAGTAGGATTTTGCCCATTTTTCAGATGACTATTTATAGCATAGCCGCGAAAATATCTTGAACAGTTTTGGTGAAGAGAGGTCTCGCATTTCCCTTTACAGCCTTTGTCGATCAAGAGCTATTCAAGCTGGCTCTGATTCTGAATGCGATAAACCCGAAGATAGGCGGCCTTCTCGTTCGGGGTGAGAAAGGGGCGGGAAAATCTGTTCTAGTTCGAGCTCTAGCAGATCTGCTTCCAGAGATTGAGGTTGTCAAAGGTTGTTCATTCAACTGTAGCCCAAGCGACCCGACCAACATGTGCGACCCATGCAGGTCGAAGTATGAGAGAGGCGAAAACTTGGAAGTGGAGCGTAGGAAGATGCGTGTCATAACCCTGCCTATCGGGGCTACTGAGGATCGTGTCGTAGGGACTCTAGATTTGGAGAAGGTTCTCCGTGAAGGCGTCAGAGCTCTCCAGCCAGGCATATTGGCGGACGTCAATCAGAACATACTTTACGTCGACGAGATCAACCTACTTCCAGACCATATCGTCGATAGCATACTCGACGCTGCAGCCATGGGCTGGAACATCGTTGAGAGAGAAGCCATCTCGGTATCCCATCCCTCAAGGTTCCTGCTTGTAGGCACCATGAACCCTGAGGAGGGAGATCTACGCCCTCAACTTCTAGATCGCCTACCCATGTCCGTCACAATCAAAGGCGTAGCTGATGAAGCGCAACGCAAGGAGATAATCAAGCGAAATCTTGAATTTGAGCGCGACCCTTCCGCCTTTGCGGATAAGTATGAGAATGATCAGAAGCAACTGATGGACCGCATCGTTAAAGCTCGCGAGCTCCTCCCAAAGGTGATCGTACCGGAATTATTTCTAAACGGCGTAGCAAAGATGGCTATCTCACTCCAAGTTGATGGACATAGACCAGATATAGTGATAACTAAGGCTGCGACGGCTATAGCTGCATTCGAAGGCAGAACGTCTGTCGAGACCTATGACATGCAGAGAGCAGCCATACTTGCTCTGGGCCATAGAACTCGGAGAGGGGGGTTCGAGGAGCCAGCTTCGCCTCAAGATGTTGCAGCTTCATATGACAAGGCGTTAGGAGAGGCTAGACGTAAAGAGGAGATAAAAAGCCAACAGACAAGGAGGGAGTCTCAAAGGCATAATCGTCCGGCTGGAGGCTCGAAATCTGGCGGCGACTCAAGTTCCAGTAGAAGTATGAAGGCCGGCGTGACTTCAGGGCCTCCGAAAGCTCTTTCACGTCTAGACCGAGTCGCCAGATCCGTGAAGGACTCGGCCAAGCGATTCATCTCGTCGATGTCGAGAAAGTCAAGCGATGATTCCAAGAGGGAAGGCAAGCGGCGCGGTGAGGCTTCCCAACAGGGAACGGATCAAGGACACGTTAGGTATGGCCCTCCACTGAGATCTAAGGGAGCTCCGCTCGGTTGGGGGGAGAGGATCCTCTCAAAGTTCAGACCTTCCAGCTGCCACTTGAGGCTGCCTGTTGAGAGATTCATAACTAGGAAGCGAAGATCAGTCACCGCCAAGAGAGCGCCCACCATAGTCACCTTGAAGAGGGGAAGATACGCCTACTATGAGATACCGCCACAGCCTTCTGATGATGTTGCCTTCCTCCCCACAATCCAATCCGCAGCCATTCGCGGTGGAGCCAGACAAGAGAAAGTCAAGGTTGAAGTCCTGCCTGAGGACTTGAGGACGAAGGTGCATGAATACAAAGCCCCATCATTGATAGTCCTACTGTTGGATTCATCGGGTTCTATGGTAAGCAACCTGCCCTACGTCACGGAAGCAATTCTCGCCTTCCACGAGGACGCGTATAAGCATAGAGATCGGGTTGGCTTGGTAACCTTCAAGGGGAATGATGCGTATGTGCTTCGCCACCCAACGACAAACCTCAAGCTCATCGAGGGCGACGTGGCGAGGATCGCGATGAGTGGGTATACGCCTCTAGCCGCCGGCTTGATGAAAGCATGGGAAGTTGTGATTCAAGAGACTAGGAGGAACAAGGATGTGATGCCTCTCGTCGTGCTGATAACAGACGGTAAGGCGAATGTCTCGCTGAAGCGTAGGGGGCGATTCACGAGAACCACTAGAGATGCGATACGCCACGCGATCGATGCATCGCAACTACTGGCGAGGTTCAAGATACCAGTCGTCGTGATCAATCCCGATCATCAAGTCTCCTCCTCATACGACTTCCACCCCATCCCGCCCAGCGAACTCACCATGGAAATCGCAAGAATAACCAAAGGCGCATACTATGGATTCCGTGGCGGCCAAATGGTTCGCTTTCCACATTACGGCCAACCCCATCGCAGCGATATCCTCAGAAACATGGGTGGCTTTGACTGAAACCTTCGTCAAGTTCAACGTTACAGTTAGCATTTCATCGGTCGGAGAGCTCTCTCCGCTGCTAGCCAGGGCTTCTTAATGAAGCACTTCAGTCTATTGGACTCAACCCTAGCCGCTTGACTTTTTCCATCCGAGTCTCCTCCTGAGTTCGAGCGTCTTCTTCAACAACTCAACTCTTCGGATAAGCTCGATCTCTCTGGAGCCTTTCGGAGGTATCCCTAGCGATCTCTGCTCAATACACTTTAACATTATCCGCTCAACAGCCTCACTCATCCGCTTATAGCCACCTTGATCGCAGAGAAGCTTGAACGCTGCATGAATCTCAGAGTAAAGGTAAATTGAATATTGCCGTCTTACCAAAATGATTTCCTTCTACAAAAAAGTACTAAATAGAATTTTTAAATTAGTACTTTTTTAACTGCCTCCCCGTCTACTTCTTTGGGATTGCGTTGATAACCACTCCGAATATGAATAGGAAGACTGCTATCGTGTAAAGTAGGAAAGGTAGCTGGTACGCTGTAATCTCAGTCTCAACCATTTGAACCAGAGTGTACGCTTTGAATGTCCCATAGATCCAAGCCACATTGGCTACGAGGTGGAGAATTAAAGAAGCTACCCTTTTCATGCCCAGTATGATGCCTCCGTCTATTAGTGCCAATATACCAAGAATGAAAGGGAGCCCAACCTCCCGTGCATACAAAGGTATATGCTCCCTTTCCAGCATTCTCTCCAAAAAGAGGAACTGATTGAGCTTGTATGCTGCATAACCCAATGCGACGATCCCTATAGCAATGATGAGTATTCCTAAGAAGACTCTGCCTCTCAACCTTCATCCCGCTTTGAGATAGATTGCCTTCAAAATTATTAGAGCTTTTGGCGCCAGAAGACTCCCTGCTTCTGTTTGAAGATGAATCGCGCCCAAGAACAGTTTAATATTCCTTAGATTCGCAATCTCATCCTAGTTGCATAATCACACTTTTGAGAGCATCGGGATTCTCTTCTGCAGATCTGCGACGATACCGGCTACATGCTTCAAGATTTCTTCATCTCTCTTTCTGGGCTCCGGCTTGTCATGCAGAAAGCGAGGTGGCTCTCCTTCTCCCAAATTCCTGTAGAGCTCAAGCCATTCTTTAGGGATATCTTCTCTCGATCTTGCTTCCGCAAGTTCATTGAACGCTATAGCCCAGCATCTCACAGCATTTCCCAAGTTATAGCCTCCACCTCCAAGGACGACAAGCCTTCCACTGCAGACTTCATGGGCTAGTCGGTGTATCGTCGAAACAATCTCTCCGTAGGCATGTGTGGTCAAATCTAAGTGCGCCAACAAATCATTAGCATGTGAGTCTGCTCCACATTGCATCAAAATTATTTCAGGCTCATAAGCCCTCGTCAATCTCGGAACAATCTCTCTGAAGGCGTTCAGGTAGGGCTCATCGTAAGTGAAGGGCGGAACAGGGATATTGACTTTGTATCCTCTTCCTTCACCTTCCCCGATCTCATTCGTGAATCCTGTTCCTGGGAAGAGGTATCTCCCATCCTCATGGAAATCTATGTCCAGTAAAGATGGGTCTGAGTAGAACCCATACATGACGCCGTCTCCATGATGCGCATCTACATCGATGTACATAATTCTCTTCAAGCCATACTTCTTCTTGAGATAGGCGATGCATAATGCTGGATCGTTGAATATGCAGAATCCTGAAGCTCGATCTGGATGAGCGTGATGAAGCCCCCCAACTGGATTGAACGCATGTTCAACCTCTTTACGCATGACGAGGTCAACAGCCGCCAATGATGCGCCGACAAGTAGCATCGAAGATTCATAGCATCCCTTGTAAGCTGGTGTGTCTCCCGAATCCAGAAGCCCGAAGCCAACCTCACTGACCCGTTTAACCGTTTCGATGTACCGCTCTCTATGGAAAAGCAGGAGGTCACTTGGATCTGAGGCTTTAGGTCTGACTACTGAAACATTGTTAAGGTCAAGAGTCCCCTGCGCCTTGACGAGCTCGAAGGTCAAATTGAGTCTCTCAGGCCTAAGCGGATGAGTCTCTCCAAAATCATAGTCGAGGAGAGAATCACTATAGATGAAGGCTGTTCTTGAAGCCATCGCGAGAGCACCGCATTAGAGAGCCATGAAAAAGCGTCTATCTGAATTCCGGGTCGCAGTGAAACCTCGAGCTTGTCATGCCGCGTACGATTTTTTCAGGATTTCTTGAATCTTGCTGACCGTTGTAATCGGGACATTCGGTTCCGCTGTTATGACTACTGCTCCACTGATATATGGGAAGCCAAAGACCAGGATCTTGCTGAATTGAATATGCAAGTGTTGGGGTGGACCCCAATATTGTGCGACCTTCCCAACTACGCCTTGAATCACTGCTATCCAGAATTCCCGGAGGTTCTTCATAGCCTCCTCTGATAAGTAGGGCTCGACGTGGCTCTTCTTCTCCTCGAAAGCGATTTTCCCTTCTTGATCAATTATCTTAACCCAACGAATCCCTTCATGAACGTCGAGAATTTTCTTACAAAGTTCTTGTGGCGATAACATAGAAACTATCTCATAAATCTATTGAAGCTTGCTTAAAACTTTCCAATCTCATCCATTAACTTGGGAAGCGATCAGCTTACCATACTTCAACTTCAATCTTCTTCGAACCAACTTCAACGATGACTCTTCTTTCGTTGACGACCTCTCCGACTTGCCTTGCATCTGGCAAGGCTCTTAACGCCTTCTTTGCTAGATTCTTCGGGCAGATTACCAAGAAGCCGGTTCCCATGTTGAAGGTTCGGTACATCTCTCTGTCTGAAACATCACCCTTCTCTTTAATCTCTTTGAAGATCTGATGGGGCTGAAATAGACTATGAAGACGGAATCCAACATCTGCTCTCTCGCCAATTCTCTTCAGCTTTGAGAAAGCGCCGCCTGTAATGTGAGCTAGACCATGAATCTGAATGCTCGACTTCAGCAGCTTCATTACTTGTTTCACATAGATTTTCGTCGGCGTCAGCATTTCTCTAGCAATGTTTCTATCGAATCCTTTCCTGAAAAGTATCTTCCTTGCCAGTGTCAATCCATTGCTGTGGATGCCGCTGCTCGGCAATCCAATTATCGCATCTCCAACCTTAACCTTCTCGCCTGTTATAATCCTGCTCTTCTTCACTACGCCGATGCTCATAGCTGAAAGATCGAACCCGTGAATAACGTCAGGCATGACTGCGGTCTCTCCAGCAACGATCGCAATACCAGCGTCTCTAGCTCCTCTCTCCAAGCCTATTGTAACATCATTAACGAGTCTTTGGTCCATTTTCTCTAGAGCCAAATAGTCGACCATCGCGATGGGTTCAGCTCCAACGCAGATCAGGTCGTTAACATTCATCGCTACGCAGTCTATCCCTACAGTTCGATACTCCTTCAGCATATCCGCGACCAAGACTTTCGTTCCAACACCGTCCGAATGAAGCGCTAGAGCATTGCCTCCGCCTATGTCAATTAAACCTGCGTAATGCTGCCTTATATCTAAAACTCGACCGAACTTTCCTTCTCGTGAACGGAACGTTGCTGAGAGAATCTCACCGATCTGCGATTGAACCTTCCGTATCTTCTTAACGTCGATTCCAGTCTTCGCGTAGGTTAAACGCGTCTCAACTCACCTTGAGCTACTTGCTCTTCAACTCGAGGATTCTCTGAGCCAGATAGGCTGCGTTCTCAGCATTATCTACGCCGACGCATGCGACTGGGACGCCTTTGGGCATTTGAACTATCGAGAGAAGAGCGTCCAAGCCCGAGAGCGCTCTACTCACGGGGACCCCGATGACAGGCTTCTTGGTCCTAGCAGCAATATAGCCTGGGAGATGCGCTGATAACCCTGCGATAGCTATGTAGACATCTGCTTCAGATGAAGCAAGATACTGTTCTAGTTCTTTGTAGTTTCTATGGCAAGACAAGATCTTCGTTTCAAAAGCTATGCCGAGCTCCTTAAGCGCGAGTTCTGCTTTCCTTGCGGTCTCAAGGTCACTCTTCGAACCCACCACAATTGAGACTTTGCCTTTCACGAAAGATCATCTCTTTCCCATTTTCCATAATTCACTCAGATCGTACTCTATATCGCAGTTAACCTGCTTCGCAGATGCGATCAATGTATTGTGTAGAAGCATAGCGACGGTCATCGGGCCAACCCCTCCTGGAACAGGCGTTATGTAGGAAGCCTTCTGAGCGACCTTCTCGAAATCAACATCTCCACAGAGTTTGCCCTCAATCTTGTTGACGCCTACATCTATCACAACTGCACCATCGTTTACCATGTCTTCGGTGATCATGAACTCAGGACGCCTCCCGACCGCGCTCACGAGTATGTCTGCGTCTCGGGTGAATTCCTCTAGGTTTCTTGTCTTCGAGTGGCATACGGTCACCGTTGCGTCAGAGTTGAGAAGTAGCATATCCGTGTTCAGAAACAACATTTGGAGAGGGTCTACGTTCGACATGAGGCTGTAGAGGGGCTTCCCTACGAGGTTGCTTCGATTTATGATCACCGCGTGCTTGCCTTGAAGTTCTATCTTGTAGTAAGCGAGCATGACCATGATCCCTTTGGGTGTGCAAGGGATGAGATCGCATTTCTTGTAGGATGCCTTGCCTGTGTTGTAGGGATGGAGCCCATCCACGTCTTTCTCGGGGTGAATTTTCTCGACGAGTTCGTAACCGTCAATATTTCCTGGGATTGGAAGCTGGATCAATATTCCGTTGACGGTGGGATTTTCATTCAAGGCTTCGATAAGCTTGATGGCTTCTTCCTGTTTAGCATCGGTATGGAGCTGCAGGTTTTTTGATAAGATTCCAACTTCCTCGCAGCTCTTATGTTTTATTCTCACATATGTTTGTGATGCAGGATCATCGCCTATCAGAATCGTCGCTAAGCAAGGCGATACTCCTCGGGAGCGGAGCGAATCGACTTCACGTTTGATATTGGCTTTTACCTCTTCAGCGATCTTCTTCCCATCCATTATCTTCGCAGTCATAAGAGCAGATTCTCCAAAGGTTTTCCAATCTTAGCCCATTCAGCTTTCTGATACTCGATGTACGCCTTCTGTCTCTCATTCCATTCTTCTTCCCAGTTTCCACTATAGTCCTTCTCTACGTTTCCATCGACTATCTTCAATCGCCCATCGATATGCAGCTGGATCGCCTTCGAATACGATCTATGCTCATACACTAGAATCCTATCAGCCAATATGTGGACAGTGTCGCCCGGCTTTACAAGAACCGTATGTTGAAGGACAATTGGACCAGTGTCCACGCCCTTGTCTACATAATGAATCGTGCATCCTGATTCTTTCTCGCCAGCCTTCAATACCGCTTCATGGACACGTTCACCATACATTCCTCGGCCTGAATACTTCTCCATATTCTTGGCTGGATGAATATTCATTATCCTCCACTGATATTCATCGACGAAGAGAGGAGTGAGCACTTGCATGAAGCCCGCAAGCGCCACTAGATCTACATCATATTGTTTAAGTGCACCGACAACTTTGTTGTCGAAGATCTCTCGTTCCTTCTCTCTGGCTTCTCTGCTGGGGAACTTCTTCCCTTGAATCCCTTCAATGTAGACCGGATCGATACCCGCTTGTTCAGCTCTCTTCAACGCGTAGGCATCAGCATTATTGCTTATCAAAACGCCGATTCTAGCGTTCTTCAATACGCCGAGTGAGATGTGGTCAATTATTGACTGGAAATCTGAGCCTCTGCCTGAAGCCAAGACTCCGATGATCTTCGTCATGGCCTTATCGATCTCACATGGTCAATTCTTCTCTGGACCAATTCTCGAGTTCCTATGTCTCTCCTGTGACGGAGGTTTCCCTTGAAGTGGTTGGTTGCGTTTTCAGCGATCCTCTCAGCTTCTTGAATAGAGTCAGCTACACCTAGAACCGCGACCGTTCTAGAGCTTGTGGTGACCAGCTGCTGGCCGACCATGTCAACGTTAGCGTAGAAAAGTTGAGCTCCAAGCCTCTTTACTCCTCCTTCATCAACACTGAATGGTTCGTTTTGCTTTCCTCCACCAGGATAGGAAGCTGGAACTATATACTTGCAGACCGTTGCCTTCCTTTCGAATGTCGCGTTAATCTTATTCAGATTTCCATCTATGATGGCTTGATATATCTGAACTGAGTCACAGCCCTCAGAGAGCAACGGCAGCACATTCATGTTCTCTGGGTCGCCGAACCGGCAGTTGAATTCTACCAGCTTAGGGCCGAAGTCTTCTCTATCCCATCCGACACCGAGAAGGAATTGGCCGTAGAGGATGCCTTTGTAAGGTGAACCCAATTCCTTCCTAAGAGCGTCAACAGTATCCGTCATTATCTTTACACTTCTCTCGTAGTTCTCTCTGTCAAGGAAAGGTAGAAGATGATCTGCATCGCTGTAGCTTCCCATGCCGCCAGTGTTAGGTCCTAAATCTCCATCGTAGGCCCGTTTGTGGTCTTGAACACACGGCATTGGGAGAAGATTCATTCCGTCAACGAATGCTTGAATTGTATATTCTTCGCCTTCAAGCCTCTCTTCGACAACGACTTTCTGAAGGTCACCGATCTTCTTAGCAAATATCTCTCTCACGTAGTGTTTTGCTTCCTCTTTATCTTTCAGATGCTCTCCGACGACTTGAACGCCCTTCCCACCAGTCAATCCAGCGGGCTTGATGACGACCGTGTCCGCGGAATCTATGTACTCCGCAGCCTTGTCCGGGTCTGTGAAGACCTCGCATTTCGGAAGCCCACCTATTCCATACCTCTTCATCAAAGCTCTACAGAACGCTTTATCTCCCTCAATCATCGCTAGCGCTCTTCTAGGTCCAACGCAATCGATCTCCTTCTCTTGCAACGCGTCAACCACGCCGTTGACAAGCGGCGCTTCAGGCCCTATCACCGCGATGTCTACCTTGTTTTCCACTGCGAAGCTGGAAACAAAACTAGCGTCCGTAATCTTGCCGACCACATACCTCTTTGAGCAAGCTATTATCCCAGGATTCTTTCCGCTCATGACAGAGTAGAGTTCAGCGTCGCGGCTCTTGGCGATGCTCTCAGCAATAGCATGCTCCCTTCCGCCTGATCCTACCAGCAATACTCTGGTCATGAGTTCATCTCCCAGTAGCGTACCCTTTCCTTCAACCTCTTCTCTTTCATCTCATCAGCTATCTTCTGGGCTAGTGGGGTTGGATAACTTCCTGTGAGGCATGCTAAACAGAGTTCTTCTGGTTCAAACCCGATGGCATCGACCAGCCCTGGTAGAGTCTGATAACATAGTTTGTCAGCGCCTATTGTCTTGGCGATTTCGGGAATCTTCTGGTTTGCAGCGATCAGTTCGCCGTGCGTCGCTATATCGATTCCGTAGAAGCATGGGGAGATTATTGGAGGGCATGTTATCCATACGTCAACTTCTCTTGCGCCAGCTCTCTTCAAGAGATTCACGATTTTTCTTGAGGTTGTTCCTCTAACGATGCTGT
>Ga0315312_1002568_pt1 | contig 12481 bp, 13 predicted proteins | sample TDP7_MG_FD_203629 | JGI IMG/M metagenome (GOLD analysis project Ga0315312, IMG submission 203629) | Freshwater sediment microbial communities from Lake Towuti, South Sulawesi, Indonesia - TDP7 | ecosystem: Environmental > Aquatic > Freshwater > Lake > Sediment | place: Indonesia: South Sulawesi... | reverse complement strand
CTGAGATCGGGCTAAGTCACAATTTAGCAATGCATGGAACTCACTGTATGGTGAACATTTACAGAAGGTAAAATGATGAGCATCGCTCAAGTTCCCTTTAAAACTAAAATTGCCAAGTTCTTCGAGAACTTAAGGGACAAAAAGCTAACGGGCACTCGTTGCGTTGAGTGCAAAACCATATATTGCCCACCAAGGGCTGACTGCCCAAAATGCATGTCAAGCCATATGGAATGGCTAGAATTAAGCGGCAGAGGTAAACTTCTTGCATTTACTACAATACACGTTGGCCCTAAAACTTTTGAGAAATATGTTCCCTATATGGTCTCCATAGTTGAACTCGAAGAGGGACCCAAACTTATGGGCATGATGAGGGACGTGAAACAGGAAGAAATAGAAATAGGCATGTCTGTTAAAACAATCTACTTCGAAGGGGCTGACGGAAGTGTAACTTATGGCTTTACCAAGCTTTGAGTAGTTTGAGGTGCATAAAATTGGAAATCTTGGAAGAAGGAGTAGGCGAAATAATTTCTAAATTTGATCCCGAAGAGCATCGGCGATGGGCAAGGGAAAATAAATCCCGTGCTTTAGAAGACAAAACCATGAGTATCAAAGAAGCGGTGAGCAAATTTGTTCCCGATGGGGCGTATATTTTCTTCGGTTTCTTCGGCTCCCGTGTTCCTATGGCTCTCCTCTACGAGATCATCAGATCGCGAAAAAGGAACCTTAGCGTGGGGAGGGGGGGTCTTTATGACTTGGATATTCTCATAGCTTCGGGATGCGTTAAAAAGTTTGATCGAGGCTACGGGGGCGGATTCGAAGTGCTTGGGCTTTCATCGGTTTTCCGTAGAGCTATGGAAAGTGGTCAGATAAAAGTCATCGAATGGAGTAACACAGCGTTTGCTTGGAGGCTCAAAGCTGCGGCGATGGGTATACCTTTTATACCTATTAGGACGTTGATGGGAACCGACGTTTTCAAGTACAGTGCTGCTAAAGTTGTGAAATGTCCCTATACCGGAATGAAGGTAGGCGTCGTTCCCGCCTGTTATCCTGACGTTTCTATGATTCACGTACACAGATGTGACAAGTATGGCAACGCCCAAATCGACGGCATAACTACCTTTGACTTAGACGCGGCAAAGGCAGCTCGGAGGGTTATTTTGTCGACTGAAGAGATTGTAGATACAGAAACGATAAGAAATGAACCTTGGAGAACCGATATCCCTTACTTTTATGTGGACGCGGTAATCGAAGTCCCGTGGGGAGCTCATCCAACAAATATGCCCCACTTGTATTACATGGATGAGGAGATATTGACCGAATGGATCCAGAAATCCAAGACTCCAGAAGGGGTTGAACCTTTCCTTGATAAATACGTTTATGGTGTTGAGGACTTTGATGCGTATCTTGAATTAATCGGCGGGATGAAAAAAATGAGATATTTAAGGAATCTAGAGCTTCTTCGGCTGGCAAAGGGGTGAAGCATTGACGAGTAAAATTGAATACACGTCGGTAGAGATGATGGCTGTGGCAGCTTCGAGAGTCCTAGAAGATAAGAAGTCGGTCTTCGTGGGTACGGGCCTACCAATGCTTGCAACGATCTTGGCGCAGAAAACCCATGCCCCTGAGCTTTTGATAGTTTTTGAGGCGGGGGGTGTAGGTCCACAAGTGCCTACTCTCCCTCTCTCAGTTGGAGACTCTAGGACTTTCTACAAGGCTGTGATGGCTAGTTCCATGTGCGATGTGGTAGAAGCAGCTCAAGCGGGCTATGTCGACTACGGATTTTTGGGAGGAGCCCAAATCGATAGATACGGTAATCTCAATGCTACGTGCATAGGTCCCTACGAAAAACCCAAAGTAATCTTTCCTGGTAGCGGAGGTGCAAACGATGTGGGTTCCCTTTGTTGGAGAACTATAACCATCATGCGTCATGAAAGAAGACGTTTTGTGGAGAAGGTTGACTTTATAACTACCCCCGGCTACCTCACGGGGTCAGGTGCTAGAGAGTCTGTGGGGTTGCCTCGGGGTTCCGGGCCTTATAGGGTAGTCACAGACATGGGTGTCTTAGGGTTTGAGGAAAAAACTAAACGCATGATGTTGCTTTCGGTTCACCAAGGCGTCACGGTGGATCAGGTGGTCAATAACACAGGCTTTGAACTTATAATTCCCGAAAAAGTGGAAACAACCCCTCTACCTACTGTTGATGAATTAAGGTTGCTTCGTGAAGAAATAGACCCTAAGGGAATTTATACAGGTGAAACAAAATAATTATTATGACCAAGCTTTCCGCAACGATAAGAAAAATGCTAACTGGGCTGACCATCTTAGGCAAAAAGATGATGTTCTGGAGAAAGAAAGCACCTGCGCCGAAGTTTCTTCGCATCAGGAAAGCAAAACCCGGTGAGACGGTTTTAGAGGTAAAAGGGATAACTAAAAGGTTCCCTGGTGTAGTCGCAAACGATCATATAGATTTTAAAATAAAAGCTGGCGAGATTCATGGCTTGCTTGGTGAAAACGGCGCTGGAAAATCAACCCTCATGAACATAATTTATGGGTTATACAAGGCAGATAAAGGCGAAATTTTCATAAATGGGGAAAAAGTAACTATTTCATCCCCAGTGGACGCGATAGAGCACAAAATTGGGATGATACATCAACATATTACTCTGGTGCCCGAGTTCACGGTGTTGGAAAATATTGTTTTGGGCATGAAACGAGAAAAGGGTTTGTTAGGTTTAGGTTTAAAGGAAGAGAGGAATAAGGTCCTTGAACTTTCTAAAAAGTTCGGGTTGGAAATCCCCCTCGATGCTAAGGTTAAAGAATTGCCCATAGGCGTCCAGCAGAAGGTCGAAATATTAAGGACACTTTATCGAGGTGCTGAAATATTGATTCTTGATGAACCTACAACATCGTTAGTGCCACATGAAGTTGACAAATTGTTTACCTCCTTAAGAGTCATGGTGAGAAAAGGGTTAACGATAGTGTTCATTACTCACAGGATTAGGGAAGCGTTGAAAGTTTGCGATAGAATAACCGTGCTCAAGCTGGGGAAAGTACGTGGCATACTTGAGATGAAAGGCGCAACACCAAAAAAGCTCGTTGAGATGATGGTTGGAAAAGAAATCGAGATAAGTAAGAGCATCATGTTCGCTAAACTCACGAAGAAAAGAATTTCGCCAGTCCGTCGTTCAAAAAAGCCGATACTAGTCGTTCGCAACCTCAAAGTTTTAGAGAAAAAAGTACCCGTTGTTAGAGATTGTTCATTTGAGATCTACAAGGGGGAGATATTCGGGTTAGCAGGGGTAACTGGAAATGGGCAAAAACAACTCTTGGATACGATGATAGGGTTAAGAAAAGCAGACAAAGGAGACATTCTTATTAACGGAAAAAACATCAGAGATTTATCCACATTCGATATTCTAAATCTTGGCTGTGTTTACATACCAGGCGATAGAATAAAAGAAGGAATTCTTCCCTTGGTCACCGTGGCTGAAAATTTAATACTCGGATGCCATAAAGACAAGCAATTCTGTAAAAAGAGGTTTTTCTTGAGTTGGCTGGATTTAAAGAGCCTCTCCGGTACCTCGAAAGAATTGATCTCGGGATATAGTATCAAGACACCAAATGAAAAAGCTTTGGCTGCGACATTATCCGGAGGGAACATACAAAGGATAATGATTGCTAGGGCTTTTTCACGGCCAGCGAGTGTTTTAATTGCCGATAATCCAACGAGAGGGCTCGATGCACTTTCCACGGAATTTGTGCTGAAGAAACTCATTGAATGTAAGAGTAAGGGCATTGCCGTTCTTTTACTTTCTGAAAACTTAGATGAATTGCTCAAATTGTGCGATAGGATGGGTGCCATTTACAGAGGAGAGATAGTCGACACATTTGAGAGGAAGAACTTCAACAAGTATAAGATAGGTCTAGCCATGACTGGGGGGAGAGGTTGATAAATTTTGAAATTGCTAAGCTCAAACTTCTTTTTCCGCGTTTGAGACCATATTTGTTAGCTGTATTAGCGGGGTTTGGTGTGGTTGGAGTCCTAATAACCCTCATGGGCCGTAATCCCTTAGACGCTTTTTCTACGATAATCACAGTTCCTTTAGGCACCGCTCACGGATTAACGGAAACCTTCAAAAAATTCGTGCCAATATTGCTAGCAGGTTTTGCTTACGCGATACCTTTTCACGCGAGACTTTTTAACGTAGGCGGATGGGGGCAATTATTATTCGGCGGAATAGCGGTCACAATTGTGGGACTTTCGCTAAGTCATTCTCCTCCGCCGCTTTTTCTGTTTGTGCCGTTATTGATTTTAGTAGGATTTCTTGCTGGGGCTTTGTGGGCAGTGGTTCCCGCAGTATTAAGAGCCTACTTTGGTGTGCACCCGGTGATATCAACTATCATGATGAATTTTATTGCCGTGTATTTAGTCAATTATGTAGCATCAACGGCACCGTGGGCAGAAACGGAGGCGGCGTTCGCCGGCCATCCGAAGACTCTTCCCCTCCCCACAGAAGCGAGACTCCCCCCTTTAGGGATAGGGGGCCATGCTGGGCTAATAGTCGCAATAATAGTTGCCCTGGCAGTTTACTTCCTCATGAAAAAATCGATACTGGGATATGAAATAAAGGCTGTTGGCGCGAATCCCACTGCGGCCCAAGTGTTTGGCATAAGTATCAAGCGCGTAACGTTGTTATCCTTAATTTTGGGTGGGGCAATGGCGGGGCTTGCGGGTGCTATCGAAGTCATGGGGGTCCACGGTCGATTGATAGAGGGTATGGAATTCACGGTAGGCGCCTCATTGGGGATATTTGGCATTCTCTCAGCTTTGATGTGTGCATGTAATCCCATCGGCTTGCCCATAAGTGCCTTTTTCATGTCAATGTTGATTGTAGGTGCCGATGCGATGCAACGAACGATGATGATACCTGTAGAGGTAGTTTTTGTTGCCATTGTACTTATGGTGCTATTCATAATGATGTTGGGCGAGAAAATGAAGATGAGGTAAAAAATGTTAGAGGATATTACAACTTTTCTTGAAGTCACGGCAATGTCAATTGTGCCATATGCTCTGTGTAGCTTAGGTATAATGCTGGGGGCGAGAACGGGAGTGTTAAACATCTCAGGAGAAGGAGCGATGCTGATGGGCGCGTCGGCAGGATTTTTAGGAGCTTACTTCACTGGCAATCCTCTTATTGGAATGCTGCTCGCTTTGGCCGCAGGTGGTGGTTTGGGTCTTATTTTTGCTTGGCTTTCCGTTGGATTGAAGCTTAACCAATTCATGATGGGCATTTGCATTTACATCTTCGGGATGGGACTTGCAGACTTTATTTACAGGTTATGTTTTGGCGTACGGGTACTTCCGCCGCTAATAGGCACTCTCCCAAAAGTAGCAATTCCCGGGCTGAGCCAGATACCAATCGTGGGCGTATTATTTAACCAAAATGTTCTGGTGTACTTCACATTTGTGTTAACGCTGGTGCTTTTTCTCATATTGTACAAAACAAGGATTGGATTGGAAACGAGGGCCGTGGGGGAAAATCCAAGAGCTGCAGATGTCCTCGGGGTAAAGGTGATCCGCAGACGGTATGTATGTGTGGCCATTGGGGCAGCGATGATGGGTTTGGCTGGAGCTTATTTGCCAATGGTGTTCACAGGCACCTACACGCCTTTGATGTCGGCCGGAAAGGGTTTCATGGCTATTGGAGTAGCAATATTAGGTAGCTTTAGACCGGAAAGGATTTTAGCGGGATCATTTTTGTTTGCGGGAGCAGAGGTAATGTCGTACAGGCTCCAACTCGGAACCGGGATTCCCTGGCAATTCTTGTTGATGTTGCCTTTCATCGTAGTCTTGATAGTGATGTGGATATTTTACAAACGCGCGGAATGGCCCGCTGCAATTGGAATACCATACTCTCGTGAATAAATTATGGTCTCGAAGCGCCTGGCGTATGTTCGCATGATCCGTTTCGTTTCCCAGTTCAGGTTGTTGGTGTAGTAGAAGTGAGGATCCTCCCTCTCCGGCGGAGAGTGGACGAGAAAAGATGATAAAGCTCCGAGCAGGTTTTTTGAGGAGCCTATAAAATCGGGTCCAGGAAAAGAGGATATTCTTGAAAGGGATAAATTCGAAAAAAAGCTTGATGAGTATTGTAAACTAGGAGATGGGGCAAGCGGACAGGTTTACCCACACGTGCAAAACTTGAAGAGATAGGGTTTAAGGAAATGGCTGATGAGACAATGGAACTCAAAAGAAACTGTTAACTGTCAACTTACTTAAAACCTGCGGGTAGCGGATCTAGGTTTTCTTTTACCACGAGTGTGCCAGCTTCTATATTCTCACATATGCTTTTGATTGTAGCTTCTATTGCCGGGGTCACATTCCTAATCGGGAATTGGATGTAGCAACCTTTTATTTCACCGGTGGTCGGGTCTTTCCCAAACTCTATTTTATCATATCCGGCGAGGTTGCCTGCCATAATGTTATCTATAACGCGGAAAAGAGGTATGTTAAAGTCATAAAGATACGATGTCAGGTATAGCTCAGGTATCACACCGGCTTTGTCTGTGTACTTACATGTTTGCCACACATTCTCTGCTGGGTAATGCGCACGAGCTGCGTCAAATTGACCGTAAATCCCCAAGTTCGTCGAACCCAGTATAACATCGCAGCCTGCAGCTATCATCGCTTCGGCCTGAAGCCTCGTCTCGTATGGCTTGTTGTAATCCCCGATGAACGCATACATTATTTCCGCATCGGGATTGTAAACATCCAAAGCTTGTCTAACCGCACGTAATTCACCGTTATGGAAAACTAGCGCAACCCCACCTATGTATCCGATTTTGTCTGTTTTAGTCACCAACCCGGCTAAAGCACCCAGCGCATAAAAACCTGAATGAAAGTTCCTATGCAAGTTCCATACGTTCGGGAGCGGTTCAGGTAAGGGAGCATCGGTCTCCATGATGAATGCGACATCAGGATGCTCTGGGGCTGCCGCCTTTATGGCTGCAGGCCATTGACCCCCATGTCCCCATATGATATTGTATCCCAGAGCGATGTATTCCTCTATCACCGCCGGCCCATCAGGTACAGCCACCCTTTCGGAGTAAGCTACAGGAATACCATATTTTTCCGCTATTGCCATCGCTGTAATGTAACCTGTAGCGTTCCAATCTGCATCATAGATGGATCCCGGGAGTATGACTGCCAGTTTATATTCTGCTTCAGCCGCAGGCGGACGTGTTACGACATAAACCCCTGCAACCACGGCAATTATGACAATGATCGCAATAATGCCTGCCATACTCTTTGTGATGCCCTTTTCTGACACGTTCACCCCCGCTAACCCTTCTTTAATGCCATTTTTAAAGGTTTCGCTTCGGGGGTTTTCCTCGGAAATGTTAGGCGGCTGCTCATGAGCTTGAGCAAGTCGGTTGATCTCCATGATACCCACTTCATTTAACCTGCACGCATCTTTAAATATCCTCTCATGCCATTTTAAAAAAAAGACAAGGATGGCCTGGGGAGGGGTCGATATGTATAAGAAAGGCGAACCGATCTTATGGGAGAAGCTGACCTGGGATGAGGCCGAACAGATTTCCAAGGAAGTCGGCATGGTCATCCTCCCGGTGGGCTCCATCGAACAGCATGGCCCCCATCTTCCGCTAAATGTCGACTCATCGATCAACTATGAAATCGCCAAGCGAATCTCCAAACAGACGGGGATTCCTGTGCTCCCCCCCATTCAGCCCGGTGTCTCCCAGTCTCACCACTTTCCCGGGACCCTCTACCTTCGTCCCGAGACCCTCACCATGCTTCTTTACGATGTCTGTCGAAGCCTTTATGAGAAGAGCGGGATCAAAAAGATCCTGATTATCAATGGCCACATGTGGAATCTGGGGGCCATCTTGGCCATCCGGGACAATGTCCGTTGCGACTTCCCCGACATCCAGATCCGGACGTTGAACTGGTGGGACTTCGACAGCGAGGTGTACAAGCTTGTAGCTTCCGATTGCCCCCTCGGGAGGAACCTCCATGCGAACATCGGCGAGACGGCATGCATGCTCGCCATCAGCCCGGAACTCGTTGACATGGAGAAGGCCCGAAGGCTCGAGGTGGACAACCCGGAGTTTGAGCACTTTTGGGATTATCGGGAGGAGCAGATGACCAAAAGCGGCGTCATGGGTGCAGCGGCCACGAAGGCGACGGCGGAGTTGGGAGAGAGGATCATCTCGCTGGCGGTGAACAAATTGCTCCCGCAGATCAAGAAAGCCCTTGCAGAAAGGCCGAGATATTGAGGAGGGGCCGTGGAGATGTTCGACGGCTGGGAGATGTATGACCTCACCATGACGGTCAGACATAATACCCCGGCCTTTCCCATCGGGCTTCAAAACGTCCGGATTTATCACGAGCGGGAGGCGGCCGAGTATTTCGCCGACCGGATCGAGATGTCCTGCCACTCGGGCACCCATCTGGATGGCCCCCTGCATTTCAAGGCCAAGCGGAAGACCATCAGTCAACTCCCCCTTTCGGGAAAGCTGGTGGGACCAGGGGTGGTGGTGGACATCAGCGACCAGGTGGGGGATTACGACTTTTACGGCGAAAAAGAGCTATTGAAGACAGGGGTGGAGATCAGAGAAGGGGATATTCTGTTTATCCACACCGGTTACCATCACTACGCCTCTGGAGAGCGCGAAGCGGACGAGATCAAGTATTTCTATAAGCATCCCGGCCCTTTGATGGGCTTCACAAAATGGGTCAAAAAGATGCGGATTAATTATCTCGGTATCGACGGGGGAAGCCAGGACCACCCCCTCAATACGGGCCTCCAAGGAAGGCTTCCGGCCATCGATAAGGAATTCTGTGAGAAACACAGTGTGAAAAAGGTGTCGGACATCTTTCCGCGAAAGCACTGGCAACTGATGCATCGGGAGCTCTTCAAACACGGGATCATCCACGTGGAAAACTTGGGCGGCGAGATAGACAAGGTGTTGAACGAGAGGGCGATGATCGGGTGTTTTCCCCTGAAACTGGTTTCAGAGTCGGCTCCGTGCAGGGTAGTGGTCTGGTTAAAGAGATGAGGACTCCCGGGCGCCTTGGAACCCTCGCGTGGGCAAAGTAGCGAGTGAGATTTTCGCTTCATGTGGCTTTTTATCCCTCAGAAGGTTCCTTGAAATATGAGATTGCCTTGCCAGTGGATTTGATAGTAAAAAAAATTGTAAAATTGCACTTCCGACCAGCTTGGTCAAAGCAGGGTTGGCTAGAAGGCTCGGCCTACTCAGGAAAGTAAGCACGGTATTTTGACCACGGCCGCTTTTGCCCGTATTTTCATCCAACATTATTAAAAGGAGGGCACATTTGTGAAGAATGGGGTGGTGGAATAAAGGGGATGAACGTAAGGGTTTTTAAAGTTCCAATGAAGGGTCCGGAAGATGTCTCAGGGATAAGGAAACTCCTCGCAGAAGGCAAAACAAAAGCTGAAAACATCGTAGCAATTATAGGAAAGACCGAAGGCACCGGCTTGGTGAACGATTTTTCAAGAGGTTTTGCCGCCTTCGCTTGTAAAACGCTTCTTTCCAAAGAACTCTGTGTTCCGATTGAAGCTGTTGAGAAGAGCGTTAGCCTAGTCATGTCAGGAGGGACAGAGGGAATATTAAGCCCACATTTCACTGTTTTTGCGAGAGAAAAGGTAGAGATCGACTCACCACGTGTTGAAAAAAGATTGGTTATTGGGATTTTACGTACAAGAGATTTTCTACCCGAGGAAATAGGTACTATTGTTCAAATAAAAGAGGTTGCAAAAATGGTCGAGCAGGCAATCAAAGATGCGTACATCACCCGTAGGTCAGATGTCCATTTTGTGCAAATCAAGTGCCCCCTGCTGACCTCCGACAGGATTGAAGAGGCCCACGGAAGGGGTAAGAAAGTTGTGGCCGAGGATCCGCTGAAGTCAATGGCTTATTCAAGGGGAGCATCGGCTCTTGGCGTCGCTCTGGCACTTGGGGAAGTTGACGAAGCACGCTTAAGCGATGAAGTCATCTGCAAGGACTGGAACCTATATTCTAAGGTTGCATCGACTTCTGCGGGAGTGGAGTTAATGAACTGTGAAATCATCGTAATGGGGAACTCTACGAGATCGGTGAGTGATTTAGTAATTGGTCATGGTGTGATGAAGGATTCTATAGATGTGGGAGCTTTGAAAAAAGCCCTCAAGAGCGCGGGGCTGAAGTTTGAATGTTGCCCAGCGGATGACCAACTGAAAAAAGTTATCAACGTTTTTGCCAAGGCTGAGGCCGACCCTTCGGGGGAAATAAGGGGCAGGCGGCACACGATGTTAACCGACTCTATGCTCCCTTCAACAAGGCACGCAAGAGCTGTTGTCGGGGCACTCATAGCCTCGATCATAGGAGATCCGATGGTATACGTTTCGGGAGGGGCAGAACACCAAGGCCCTTCGGGTGGCGGGCCGATTGCTGTTATAACAAAAACGAGGTGACTGTATGGAGATCGATGATTTACTCAAACTTATGGGCAGCCGGGGAACCGTTCGACATTTCAAACTTGATCCCGTTTCCGAGGAAGACTTGGAAAAAATCCTTCAGGCTGCACGATGGGCCCCTTCAGGCGCCAACACCCAACCTTGGGATTTCATCGTGGTAAAAGATCCGGAATTAAAGGAAGAAATAGCTCAAATCTTCGTGGAGGGCCATCAATGGGCTAAAAGGGAAGACAGGGAGTTCCCCTATGATACAGGTGAGGAGCTACGGAGGAGATTTACGGATCCACCGATTCTGATTGTCGTTTGTGCTGACACCCGCTTCATGAAGGCATACCCGAAGGTTGGCTACAGGGAACAGATCCTCAACGTGAGCATGGGGGCAGCGATTCAAAATATGATGCTGGCGGCAAGTGCGCTTGGGCTCGGATTAAGCTGGGGGACTGTGGACACCTTGAACAGGGATAAGCTCCAGAAATTGCTAGGGGTTCCCACCCACATTAGGATCCCCGAAGTCCTTCAATTGGGTTATCCCGCAGAGCGCGCTCCACCGAGATTCCGAAGGGACCCCAGCGACTTTACGCACGTAGATAAGTTCGATACTTCAAAGCTTCGAGGGGAGGAGGAGATCGAAAATCTACTTTCCACCAGAACATCTCCTAACATATATTCCGGAGTTCGAAAACGGAAAACAACAATTAGGTGAGGTTTAAACTTGAAGAATTCCAATACTTTGAGGAAAGTGGATTTGTCCGTAAAATTTTGTGGATTGGAGTTCCAAAACCCATTTCTCCTCGCTTCGGGCCCAGCCACTGCAAGGACTGAAATGATCGAAAGGGCTTTTGATGCAGGATGGGGAGGGGCAGTAACCAAATTAATGGGATTGAAAACTAGGCCAAGTCCGCACCCCTATGTTGCCGCTTTCTCTTTTGGAGGCAAAATGATCGGAGTTGAAAATATAGACTCCATCGTTTATCCTTTAGAGGATTGGTTACCGAAAATTGAAACCCTCAAGAAAAGGTATCCAGATAAGATTTTGATACCAAATCTCACAGGGGATGGAGATGTCTCCGACTGGCAGGAGATGACAAAAAGAGTGCAAGATGTGGGCGTCGATATGATCGAACTAAATCTATCGTGCCCACTCACGGAAGAAGAGAGAACGATTGGCGCTACCGTAGGGCAAGACCCAAAACTAACGTTTGAGGTGGTAAAATGGGTAAAAGAAGTCGCGAATGTCCCAGTAATGGTTAAACTAACCCCTAACGTGACCGATATCGCATCGATCGCGAAAGCGGCGGAAAGGGGTGGCGCAGATGCCCTGTCGGCAATAAACACAGTCCTCGGTTTTATAGGAATAGACCTAAAAACGATGGAACCTAAGCCTTCGGTTAATGGGATATCCGCTTTTGGTGGATATTCTGGCCCTGCAATAAAGCCTATTGCCCTTAGATGCGTAGCTCAGGTAGCGAAGAGCACAAAGCTACCGATCTCTGGAGTGGGGGGAATATCCACGTGGGAAGATACGGTAGAATTCTTCATGGCAGGTGCTTCGACGGTGCAACTTTGCACAGCCGTCATGTTCAAAGGATATCGTATCATCGATCGTTTAAAAGATGGAGTTTCCGATTATCTCAGGGACAATGGATTTGATTTAATAAAAGATATCGTTGGCCGCGTTTTGCCGAAACTCACGAGCATAGAAAAGTTAGATTTCGCATATCTAGTAATTCCACAGGTTGACAGATCTGAATGTACCAAATGTGGACTGTGCCATCTCGCTTGCAGGGACGCCGGCTATGAGGCCATCGAGCTTGATGAAGAAAAGCTTCCGATCGTCAACGGAGAAAAGTGCGGTAGTTGCGGTCTTTGCTTTCAGGTCTGTCCAGCGAGAGCGATATCTTTAGAGCCGAGACAATAGGGCGATGGATGAGGCTCTGATTCCATTTCCTTTAATCTCTCCGAATATAACCCCTCTTTACAAGTTG
>Ga0315312_1002567_pt1 | contig 12497 bp, 11 predicted proteins | sample TDP7_MG_FD_203629 | JGI IMG/M metagenome (GOLD analysis project Ga0315312, IMG submission 203629) | Freshwater sediment microbial communities from Lake Towuti, South Sulawesi, Indonesia - TDP7 | ecosystem: Environmental > Aquatic > Freshwater > Lake > Sediment | place: Indonesia: South Sulawesi... | reverse complement strand
GCCAGGACATGGGAAAACAACGAGTTTACATATATCGCATTTTTTACTTCGTCCATATTATCATCATGACAATATGGCTTGGTGATCCCTATGCAATTGACTACGTAATCAATATTTTCTAAATTGATCGGAGAGTCTTTGAACCCCTTATAAGCATCAAAATAAACAAAGTCTTTAGAAGGGTTTCTTGATGTACCAATGACGTTAAGACCAGAATATTTTTTAAAATAATGGTATACCATACTCCCGAGCATTCCGGTTGCACCCAAGACCAATACTTTCATGATTACACCAGTAAATATTTCAGGTATTTCCCAAAAGTAGTAAAGTCGTAAATAAATTTTGTCGGCCTAGCCTCTTTACCCCTCGTTCCTAAGATATTAGGTATTTCACAAAATCTATTAGTAATTTTCCTTGCCTTCATAAGTTCTTCAATGATGATAGAAAAATGATTTTCGGTAAGCGTTAACTGTTTTAATATGTCAACTTTAACAGCCCGGAATCCATTTGTAATATCGGTTAGTGGCAAGCCAGTAACTATTCTGGCAAAGGCGTTTCCGCAGATTGATATAATGCGGCGTTTCCAAGGAACTCCCTTAGTACCGCCTTGTCTTGCATATCGGGTCGCCTTTATATAATCCCACCCTTCAAGCATTTTTTCATAAAATGCTTTCAGATACTTAGGATGATTGGTTAGGTCACTGTCCATAAAGAGTGCATAATCATAGTTATTATCAATTGCAAATTTAATCCCGGTCCTGAGGGCTGCGCCATAGCCTTTATTAACAGCGTGAGAAATCATCTGAAATTGATCATTAGCTCCTGTTTGATTAATTAATTGTTCAACAATCTTTCCTGTTACATCCTGAGAACCATCATTAACAACTAGGAGTGTAACGACCCGAGGTAGTTTCTTTATATATTGTAGAATTGTCTCAATGCTGGTTTTGGCAATTGCCTCCTCATTATACATCGGAACAATAACACAAAGCCGCATATGTTCCTGATTCCGTATATATCAAAACCAGAGAATACCTATCCTGTGTGCAAATCCTCTGATAAGCAACCAAAGATAGCCAATTCCTTCTTTATACAATTTAAAATCCTTGTGCATAGGTGATGTTTTAAAGGTTGAAGAAATATATTCTACCTTTGCCCCGGCCAAAAGTGCCTTTAAAGTAATTTCCGGACAGATGCCATAACCATTTTGAGTTAAGCCTAAGGCCTGGATAAATACTCTATCGACCATTTTAAAACCATACGTGGAATCGCTAATTCCTAACCCTAATAAGAGTCTTACCAAGGATCGGTAAATATACTGATAGATATGAAACTTTAATGGTACTTGTCTTGCATCATCTGTAGAAGAATAACGAGTAGCCTGAACTACTTGAGCACCCTTTCTTATTTTGTTAAGCATCTGAGGAATAGTACTCATATCATCTTCACCATATGGAGAAACTAGAACAAAATAACGGCTGGTAGAATAAGCTATTCCGAACCGGCATAAGGCACCATAACTACGAGCCTTACCAACTCGTTGTATCATCTCAAATCTTAACCAAGGATATTTTCCCCGAACATATTCAATAATAGAATGGGTAGAAATAGCGTTTTCATTAGCGACTACAATAAGATCAGTGTCACTGGGATTACTCATTAAATAAACAGCGAGTTTATCAATGAATTGAGGTAGCATATCCGTGGAGAAAAGACAGGGTATTATAATTGAAAGTTCGTTCATAAGAGGTGTTTAGATATTTAATTTTATCACTTTTCCTAAGGGGGAACTATATTCATATAGTAGTGGTTTTAGGTGTAAGTAATTTGAAAACCTTGTGGTAAAGGAGTTTTTTACTCTTCCCTGTTCTAACAATTCCTTTAATTCTGTTATGCCATCATCAATTGTTAAAATCGGATTAAAACCCAGGTCCTTTTGAGATTTCTCGCTTGAAACACGATAATCGCGATGGTCTTGAAACATACTATCATTCGTTTCAACCTGTATACCGGGAAAATATTTTTTTATGAGATCTACGAGTTGAATAATAGTCATGTTTTCGAAATGTAAATTATATATACCGGTATAGGTTTTATTAAGTCCAAGACAGATTGCAGAAGCGACATCACGAACATGAAGAAGCGGGCGATATTGATTACCCCCAAAGATACTGATCTTTCCATGACAGGCCGCCCGCATAACTAATGTATTAACAACAAGATCAAACCTTATTCTAGAGAAATTATCGCTGATACCATATAAGGTACCTAATCTAAAGATTAAGGCATTAGCGCTCCTGAGGATTTCTTCTGCCCACAGTTTAGTTTTTGCATATAATGAAAGTGGATTCAGAGGAGAATTTTCATCAAGTAGACCTGCGGCGGCACCATAAACAGAACAGGTGGACATAAAAATTATGCGACCGTTGAAGCCATCCTTTAAATATTGGACCGAGTCTCTATTAATTTCTATAGTAAGGTCTTCGTTCAGTGCGCAAGCAGGATCACCAACTAAAGCAGTTAGCCATATGACAGCATCAGCCCAATCTAAATGTGGTTGTAACCTTTTTCTATCCCGAACATCTCCATAAACAAAAGGAACCGGTTTTCGATATGTCTCCTCATAGAGTAAAATATCGTAGACACGAATATTGTGTCCTGAATGCATAAGGAGATCAGTTACCGCTCCCCCAAGATAACCCGCACCACCAACAATAAGTATATTCATACTAATTTTTACCGTTCAATAATCTTCCAAGGGTTCCAGTAATAAGCATCATATCTTATATCATCTCCACGACTTTCTTCTAAGGTAGCTGTAGAAAAAAACACCATTTTAGTATCTTCTTTTAAAGTCATAAAACCATTAGCATATCCCTTGGGTATCAACAATACCGCTGGTTTTACGACGGATAGAACATATCTATATATTTTTAGATCTTTAGAAGGCTTCTCCCAATTATCAATTCGAACAGCCGCGACAAGAGCCGCGCCATGAACCACGGTAACGTATTTACTCTCGTTTTTATGAGCATGCCACGCCCGAACAAATCCTGATCGGTGATTCGCAACAGTATAGAATCTTTTAACCGATTCCATGTTAAATTCATTTACAAATCCTACTTCGCCTCTGTCGTCAACAGATAGATTACCTTCTATCAAAATAGGTTCCTCTAAATTTTTCTGTAACTGTTTATTCATAAACTTATTACCTCCCAAGATAAAGCAACAAAAGTCTAACTTAGATTAACTTAGATAAAGAATACCATACGAGGCCATATTCTTCAAGAAAAATGGTGCAAGTGTGGGACACGTAAATAAGGATAGATAGAAAAAAGGGAGGGCCCCAAAATAATCAGATTAATCCGTTTACTAAAGTCTCCCGACCCCAGAGGGGCGGAAAGGGGACTGGAAATGGGACGGATTTATTTTCACACTCTTGATCTCCTTATGAAAACTAGGGGAGGGGTAACTCTACGGGGTGCGGGGGGGATCGGAGTAATCGGTATGGGGAATAACCATAGTCGGTGTGGGAGATAGGGTTAGCCGACGGTCGGAGGGACACATCCCACGGGCTGGAAATCAGTATTTATGTGGCACGCAAGGTATAATTTTCTAAAATTGGGGCATATCCTAAGTGATCTATGACGATAAGAAATTCAGAAAAAGTCGCTCTGAAAATCAGCAAAATAGCGGGTTGCGGGCAATGGGATGTGTCCCCTGCGTTCACCCTGCGTTCCAACAGGGTATGCCCAACGAAGGCTTCTTCAGGGACCCCGTCGGGACGGGGCGGGAACAGGGTCACCTCAGGCGACTTTGTGCCTTGGTGGTTAATAATAGGCCTATATTCCTCATATCAAATACGAAAAAGAGTAGACAAAAATGCCTGAATAAGGCATAATACAAGGGAAAGAAGACATTTTAAGAGTAAAAAGGAGGTGAACCTAATGGGTGAAAAGAAAAATGGCTGTTTTCGGTTCAGTTTTACGGATAAACTGAAGGTATTCTTTAAGGGAGCAGAGGTAACTTCAGATGGTGGTTTGATGGTGATAAGAGAACTTGATGAACAACTCGGTCTGACCGCTTTAACAGAGGAATATCTGGTAGATAAAAGAACCGGAAGGAATATCCAACATAAGTTAACCGAACTTCTAAGACAATCAGTCTATAGTCGCTTGGCGGGTTATGAGGATGTCAACGATGCAGACCGATTACGAACTGACCCGGCTTTAAGGGCCATCTTAAGTGAGCGCGCCTTGGAGAAGAACGGTAGTAGTGAACCTACGGTCTCACGCTTCGAAACCGAAATACTAACTGAAGAAAACAACTTGAAGAAGCTGGATGAAATGTTAACGAAACAGATAGAAAAAGTTGACCAGGTGCGCGGAGACAAAGGGATCACGATTGATTTAGATTCTTCGGCCAGTCCGGTTTATGGGGAGCAAGAAGACTCGGCTTATAATGGATATTTTGGGTTAAAATGTTATCACCCGCTTTTCGGTTTCAATCAGTATGGAGATTGTCTCAAAGCAAAACTCAGGCCAGGTAATGTGCATAGTGCCGACGGTGCGGTTGAGTTTGTTGAGTCACCCTTAAGATATTATGTCGCAAAGGGAATGAGGGTAAAACTGCGGGGTGACGCGGCTTTTGCCGACCCTAAGTTATTTAAGTTATGCGAAGAACTTAAAGTCGTCGAGTATGCTATTAGAATCAAGGAAAATAGTCGTTTAGAAGAGATGGTCGCAGAGGTAATCAAATCAATCAAAAAGGACCAAAAGAAGGTCGTGGTAGTGTACAAAGATTTCTGGTATCAGGCAGAAAGTTGGGATAAACCCAGAAGGGTTGTGGCTAAAATAGAATATCATCCGAATGAGCTCTTCCCGCGCGTGGTATTTACGGTTACGAATTTAAGATGGCGAGATAAAAAGGTTGTTAAGTTTTATAATAAGCGCGGCACTTGTGAGCAGTGGATAAAGGAAGGCAAATACGCCTTGAACTGGACGAAGTTATCCTGTCAGAGGTTTGTAGAGAATGAAGCGAGATTGAAACTATTCATTATGGCTTATAACCTGGGTAATTTTACGAGAACTCTTGTATTACCCGAAGGGATAAAACATTGGTCATTAAGGTCAATCCAGTTAAAGTTAATTAAGATCGGGGGTAGACTCATTAAACATGCGCGGTATTACTGTCTGTTATTAGCCGAAAGTGTATTGAACCGGAAGATATTTGCTTCGTTGCTCGCGAATATTCGGCGCTTATGTCCGGATACCGGATGAATTGTTTAGCAAGATAGAATCCCTAATCAGTTATTGGTGAATAAAAGCGGGAGCAGTATCGGCCGAAAAGGGAAAATTTCATCTGTCCTTCCAAAAACAGTATGACGAGAAGAGATTTGGAGAAGAAAATTTAATATTTGTAGAGTTTTTTATTGACTATAAGGATTTAGTTTGCTTTAATACCAGTAAATCGGCAAGAGATAATGTGTTTCCAGTTTTGATATGAGGAATCCCGGAATAGGATAATCCCTCAAATTACGACGTCAGCCAAGAATATTTATTTGACCGCGTGGAACAAATATGTTACACTGTCATACTATGCAGTTCCGATAAAGTTTACAGGAAGTAGAGGGACACATCCCACGGGCTGGGATGGGCTGTTTATATAATACGCAAGGTATAATTTTATAAAATTAGGTACGCGCTAGAAGGATATATTATTTTAAGATAAAACCAAGATAAAACCGCCTTGCTTATGAAGAAAATAGCGGTTTGTAGCCGATGGGATGTGTCCCTTGTGACTTGTGAGGCAAAATTACAGCCGAAGGATATCTCCGATAAAGAGCAAAGGGAAAAAGATAAATGAATGGGAAGAGGGACAACCCCCATATTTTCTTTCATTTCGGGGGAGACCATACTCAATCCGCCCTTTCGAATTCCTGCAGGACACGGCTGACCATCTTCCCGCCTCGTCCTGACTATCCACCAGCCCGGTCCTGACTACCCTGTAGCCTCATCCTGACTTTCCCTCAGCCTGGTCGTGATCATCCTTCAGCCTGGGTCTGACCATCCCTCAGCCTGAGCCTGGCTATCCTTCAACCTAATCCTGACCATCCCTCACCTTGATCCCGACTACCCTTCAGCCTCGTCCTAACTATCCTTCAGTCTGATGCTGACCATGCCTCAGGCTGGGTCTGACTATCTTTCAGCGTGATCCTGACTATCCTTCAGCCTGGTTCTGACTATCCCTTAGCCTGGTTCTGACTATTCGCCACCCTGGGTCTGACCATCCATCAGCCTCGTCCTGACTAAGCCCGTGGGTAGATCTGAGATAGGCTGAGGGTTAACCTGAGATGCCCTGGCCGGCACAATAGTATCGGGGTAGGGTAGGGGTGGGGTAGGGGTAGCCACAGAGACCGCTAAGATTTTCTTTCCCCAACCCCTTTTGATTAAAAGTGTTATAAATTTCTTCAAAAAATTATTGTTTTTTATATGCGGATGATCCCGCACCCCTACTAATATAGTATATATGGAGGGCCCGCAGGGCGGGCCGGACGGCTTGCGCATCCTATTTACCCTGTCCAGGTAGTGTTTGATAAATCAAACCGCTACAAACTCTAACGGGTATAAAATTTTGGCGAAGCCAAAATTTTCTTGGTGGTAAGGAAAGTATATTGTTCCCGGCATTCGGCGGGATAAAATTCGCAGACGACCTTTGGTCTATAACTTACCCCGTATTATTCATACGATGCTCAAAACGCTAACAGTTTGTCTACAATTGTCTTGTAGCGGTCAGGCTTGTCCTGATCCCGACTTTCGTCGGGAGATAAACCCTGCCGCTACAAAATTTATGAATAATCCAGGTTACAGCATTCGCCGTAAGTTATCTGCTCATTTTACTTGTCTTCTTTAATCTTTTGTCTTATGCTAAGGAGGTGATCGATTATGGGTAAGAAACCAGAAGAAGCACATATCCAGGCGTTAATCCAACGGTTCAAGGATGGTGAGACCCATGCCTTATTCGAGTTATGGGACATCTTTGATACCTATGTCTATCGGCTGATGATCTTGCCGGTAGGTGGGACGGCGGAATTACCTAAATACACGGCCGAGGCGGCCTCGAACTCGGTCTGGGCACGGCTTTATCACCGCCTCAAGGATTATCGGCCCCTGCCGGGGGTGCGTTTTATCCGGTGGTTACGGGCAGTGGCGCTTAATGTTAAGCGTCGGGAGACACCCCGGCGCCCCCCGGATTTCTCACTCGACCAGCCCATGACCCCTCAGCAAAAGGTCTGGGTCACCCAGGCCTCGATCAAGATGTCCCGCTCACCCCTCCAGATCCTGATCGAGCGTGAGGAACAGGCCGAGATTGACCGGGCCAAAGGTCGGCTCAACGAGATGATCAGCCAACTCGATCCGATCGAGCAATATGTCATCTTCAGCCGGTTCTACGATGATATGCCTTATAAAGAGATTTCCCAGCGGCTCTATGGCAACGAAGAAAAGGCCGGTTACCTCATGGATGATGTTATGCGTGAGACACTCCGTAAGATGCGCCGAATCTATCGGCAAAAATATGGGATCAAGGATATACCGCGGATCAAAAAGTGAATATCGTTAGGCTCGTTAATCTCGTTAAGTTCGTTAGGCTCGTAAACGAAAGGAGGTTACCATGGTTAACCAAGAAATCATCCACCAGTTTGAAGAGGAATTAATCGCGGGCAAAGACCCCAAGGTCTGGGAATACGAGAAGAAATACGGTCCGCTGGATAAGGAGACGCATGACATCTTGATCCTGATGCGGGCGATGCGTCAGCACCAGGAGGCCCTGGCACCCCTGCCGGGTTTCAAGGAGCGTCAGCATAAGTTCCTGGAAGAGATGATCGCCCGAGAAGAGGCGACCCCGGTCTCATTAGGGGACTGGGTGGCCGAGCGGCGTCGGGCCGAGCGGTTACCTGTGCCGGAAGTCGCCGGCCGCCTGGGTCTGAGCGTCCCGGACTACCAGCGTTTTGAGGCCGATCGCCATGTCTTACCCCGGCCGCTCCTGCGGAAATTGGCTGATCTGATCAAGGTTTCCTGGTCTCAGATGGTAGTGCACTTAAAACCCGCCCCACCCCAGCCCCGTGTCTCCCTGGCCTGGGCCGCCCGCAAGAAACGCCAGGGCAAAAAATTATAAGGAATCCAGGAAGCAAGAAAACTTTTCTCGACTTCGCTTATAGTGGTTATTAGTCAAAAGTTGTCATTGATTATCGTCCCCCCTTATCGTCATTCCCACGAAAGTGGGAATCCAGACCCTCTGGATTCCTGCTTGCGCAGGAATGACACACGGGTCAGGGATGACGGACTATGACAACTTTTGGTTAATAGGTACTATACGCTCCGCTCGAAGAATAACCCCTCGACAAGCTCGGGGCAGGTTTTAGTGTTCGAGCCGAGTCGAGAACACGAAGTGACTATTTTATACTTTCCTATGCCGACAGAAATGGTCTCTTGTTTTCCTGGTCTCTTTATAAAAGATGTCGCACTTTGAGGAAATCATTGACCAGGCCCAGCAGTGTCTGAGCGAGTTCAGGGCAGAATTTCCGTCCCTGCGCACTATTCCCGTCCCCATCGAAGAGATCGTGGACCTGAAGTATCATCTCCGGATCGTGCCGGCGGCTTTAGCTCCTGAGGTCTCGGGGACCTACGCGGGTGGCTTGCGCCTGGTTGAGGTTAATCAAGAAGATCCCATTGAGTCCCAGCGTTTTACCTTAGCCCATGAACTCGGCCACCATCTCCTGCACCAGGCGGTTCTGCGAGAGGTCTGGCAGGAGCAGCAACTCGAGCAATCCGATCATCTGATGCAAGGTCTTAATTTAGAGGTAGTCCGGGGGCTGGATAATGAGTCCGACTTGATTCAGGTACCGCGTCGGGTACCGAAAGATACGGAACTGGCACGGATCAAATGGGAAGGGGAGGCCAATCTCTTTGCCGCCGAACTCCTCGTGCCCCTGGATATCCTGAGCCAGTTCCATCAGCGCGGAGAAGGTCTTAACGAACTGCCCTTTCGTTTTAAGGTCTCGCGTGCGGTCATGCAGTATCGCTTGACCATCTTCTATTTGGTGGAAGACCCGAGTAAACCACCCGAATTTCGGCGGCGCAACCTCGAATCACTCTTTTATCAGCAATATCTCCTGCCCCGGGAAGACCCGGAAACCAAGTAAACTTCGTAACTCACCACAAAGAACACAAAGGACACGAAGAAGATTGTAACTCAACCCTTTCAGGGTTGATATATCAAGGCTAAAAGCCTTGAGATACATATTTTCTTTGTGCTCCCTGCCCCGTTAGAGGCACGGTAGACAACGACCTTTATGGTCGTTGACCGTTTCCTACCAATTCTATCATCGCCTCTAACGAGGTGAAGGCCTTTGTGATGAAGAAATAGGGAGGTGATAATTATGTCAGAAATCTATGCCTTAGAATTTCAGTTAGCCCACCAGCGGGGATATGTCAGCGGGGTCAAACTCTCTCCAGGGTCGATCACCCTGGACGGATGGATCCGCTTCGCCTCGACCGGCCTCGGATTAACCCGGTGGCGTCCCATCCTGGTCTACGGGCATCACATTGTTGGAGAGCCTCCCCCCGTGATCTGGATTACTCTGATCGCCCGGATGCTGGGGGCGAACGGGCATCTCGAGGTCTATTCTGAGTATGCCCCGGGGCTCGGACATTACCTGGAAAGCACGAGCGATCTCCGGGACGACACCTGGCACCACTTCGCCTGGTCCATTGACCATTACACTAACACAGGTCGGCTCTTTATTGACGGTCTCAAAGAGGCGGAGGGGACACAGATGTTTTACCCGCACCCGGAGGATGCTGAGATCTATGTGGGCTGGCGCACGGTGGTCACCCGGGCCTTAGCCATAGATGATCTCAGGCTCTCCCGGGTGGCACGGTATCATGAGAACTTTACACCACAACCATTGCAATGGCGTATCGATGGGGCCACGGAGGCCTACTGGCACTTAGACGAGGGATCGGGTGATGTGGCTTACGACGCATCGCCGCAGGCCCGTCACTTGGTGTTAGAGGCAGCCCCATCTTGGATTTCAGGGATAGTTGAAAAGGGGGTGATTATTATGCCTATCGTGAGTCACTGCATCTTAGGGATCGACTACCTCGCAGCAGTACCTGAGTGGGTTGGGCCGCGTTGGAACGAGACGCTGAAGGGCCGAGCCGCACATTTCGCTGAGCAACTCAAGAAACTCGTCCCGGACGAGAGCCAGTTCCAGCAGGTGATCGCCGGGCCGGCCAACCAGGCCTATGGGCCGTTCGTCAACCCCGCCTATGTCAGCCGCGGGGGTGATGAGGCACCGGAGATCATTGCCAAGCACGCGGTTAATCTGCGACAGGCTTACGCCAAGTGGCTTACCCAACTGGACCAGATCTACGAGACGGTTGAGGGTGTCCCCACGAAACGGTTTAAGGAACGGGCTGAGGTTAATCTGCCACACTTCCTGACCGGTGTCGCGCGCTGGACTATACCGTTTACCGGCGTCTCCGTAGAGAATCGTGGGCCCGCACCGATGGCCGTCTTCTGGTTAGTGGGTGACCCCAAGGTCGTGGGTTGGCTCAGGCCGATCGATCGAGTTCTGGAAGGCGGGCCTTATCGCATCTGCGTGCCCACCAAGAGTCGTGGTCTCAAGGCCATGCTCCTCCAGCAACTGGTCAAGGCCGGGGTCACCATGATCAAGGCGAACTTCGTGCCGACGGTCATGACCAAGGTCAACCAACTCACCAATGAGCAGGTGCAAGGGTTCGTGGACCCAGCGTTGAGCCTGGTCCCGTTCACCGCAGGTGGAGATTCCAAGGTGGATTACATCCTGGACGAGAACAAACAACTCTACCTTGAGATCAAGGTAAGTAAGATGTGATCCACACCCATTAGGGGAGTTTCCCCGTCCCGAATGCTTTCGGGGCGGGGGGCTCCCCCTTATTTTTATTTTACTTGACCAATCTTCCTTCTGGTTTATACTATCAAAAATAATATTTAACCCGTATCCATCATATTAAACAGGAAAACAGGAATGAATATTAACTTAACTCAATGGACAATAAAGAGAAAGAACTAATATCCAGATTTAAGAATGCTTCACCCATTGGATACCGTTTTATTTTTATATAAGGAGACCAAGAAACCAATCCCGAAAACATTCGGGACTCTCTTGTTCTCCTGGTTTCCTTATCCCGAATGCTTTCGGGATTTGATATGGCGGATTCTTATTTAATGCGGGAGGTGTTAAATGAGTAAAAAAGCACTGATCACAGGCATTCGGGGACAGGACGGGGGATATCTGGCTCAATTACTCCTGGAAAAGGGCTATGAAGTTTATGGCGCTGATCGAAGAAGTGGCGATGCCGGCTTCTGGCGGTTAAAAGAATTAGGGATTTATCAGGATGTGAAGGTTTTATATATGGATCTTCTGGAACTGACCAATATAATGCATGAAATCGAGAAGATAAAGCCTGATGAAGTCTATAATCTTGCGGCACAGAGTTTCGTCCAGGTCTCTTTTGACCAGCCCATCCTGACGGCCGACATCAATGCCCTCGGGACACTGCGTCTCTTAGAGGCCTTAAGAATCATCAAACCTGATACTAAATTCTATCAGGCCTCCACCAGTGAGATGTTCGGCAAGGTTCAGGCGATCCCCCAGTCGGAAAAAGTACCTTTCTATCCGCGGAGTCCTTATGCGGTCGCGAAATTATTCGGACACTGGATCACCATAAACTATCGAGAATCGTATAAGATGTTCGCCTGCTCAGGTATTTTATTTAACCATGAATCTCCTCTGCGCGGCTTTGAGTTTATTACCAGGAAAATGACCTATGGGATTGCCCGAATAAAATACGGGTTACAAGATAAAATAGTCATCGGGAACCTGGATTCTAAGAGGGATTGGGGCTATGCCCAAGAATATGTGGAAGGGATGTGGCTGATGCTCCAGCAAAAAGAACCTGATGATTATGTCTTAGCCACGGGGGAAACACATACCGTCCGAGAGTTTGTCGAGGCGGCTTTTGAATTTGCCGGCTACCATATCGTCTGGAAAGGGGAAGGCGTGAACAGTCGGGGAATAGACAAGAAAACGGGGAAATGTCTGGTAGAGATATCACCCGAGTTTTATCGGCCCGCGGAGGTGGACCTATTAATCGGCGACCCAACCAAGGCCAAAGAAAAATTACACTGGCAACCCAAGACCAAATTTAAGGAGTTAGTCAGGTTAATGCTCGAGTCCGACCTCAAATTGGTGGGTAAGGAGGATACTGTAAAGTAAAAAATGAAACCACTGATTAACACTGATAAACACGGTAATTTCTTAGGTACTTACAGGAAATCTATCTGTGTGTATCCAAAGAAACTTAAACACGAAGGAATATCTTATCAAGTCCTTAAAGCGGCTTTTGAAGTTCATAATATCCAATGCAAAACCAACTAAATTTGCTTGCATA
>Ga0315312_1002566_pt1 | contig 12505 bp, 8 predicted proteins | sample TDP7_MG_FD_203629 | JGI IMG/M metagenome (GOLD analysis project Ga0315312, IMG submission 203629) | Freshwater sediment microbial communities from Lake Towuti, South Sulawesi, Indonesia - TDP7 | ecosystem: Environmental > Aquatic > Freshwater > Lake > Sediment | place: Indonesia: South Sulawesi... | reverse complement strand
TGAACTGCTGTTTGTCGACAATGCCTCAAATGATGGAAGCTTTGAGTGGGCACAAACCATTTTTAGTTCTGATCCACGCCTGAAGTTTATCCGCAACGATCGAAATCTGGGCTTCGCTGCAGGCAACAACGTAGCTCTAAAATTTGCAGTAGGCAAGTATGTGGTATTCCTAAGTATCGACACTAAGGTCGATCCGGGCTGGTTAAGAGAACTCGTTCGCGTCATGGAATCTGATCCAAAGATAGGCGTTGCCCAAAGCAAGATAATAGATTTTGATGATCCATCAGGCATCTGTGCTGGGTGGGCTATGGATCGCTATGGTTTCAGTTATGGGGTCGGAGGAAGAAAGGACGACCTCGGCAGATACGACCGGATGTTTGAGGTGTTCGCTGTTGGGGGGGCCTCCATGGCAACTCGGAAAGATTTCTTAGAGAAGATGGGTTCTTTTGACCCATGTTTCTTCTTGTATGCTGAGGATACTGATCTTTGTTGGAGAGCTTGGATAGGGGGTTACAGAGTGGTTTTCGTTCCCAAATCGGTAGTTCTACATGTTGGCAGAGGCGTTTCTAAGGGGCTTTTATCTTCTGTAGGAATCTATCTTAGCTGCAAAAACCACGCGATAATGCTTCTAAAGAACTATGAGCTTTACAACGCCGTGAGGCGTTTTTCGGTCTACTCAATCCTTATGATGTTTCTAGCGGGATATTTCTTTTCTCGGAGGAAGCTGGATAAGGCAATGGCGTGCATTAGGGGCATTCTCTGGAACATAACTAGCTTTCGATGCATCTGGACCCAGCGCCTGAGGGTTCAGCGAGCTCGTGTCGTGGCTGATGAGGAGATAGATAAGAAGTTGCTTCCTAGACCTAACTTTGGCAGGCTAATAAGTCAGGGCGCTTTTTATACAAGCCCTGTTGCGGAAGTCGCAAGGGTCAACGGAGTAAGCAACAATGCTAAAGAAGGATTCAATGTCTTAGTGGTACGTGCAAGGAATCCTAAGAGTGCGCATGGTAACGACTACCCACACGCATGGTGTCATAAGAATGAGTAATAGGAAAAATCTGAACAAAATATTAATCAGTGAACCATTCGCAGTTTTCAAGCAAGGTCGAAGAACTATTCAGTGAAGCGTTGAAAAGTGGGCATATAGGGGATTTGTAGATGATAACTGAGCGATTTGTTGTAGTTTTAACAGAATATTTCGAGAAATATAAGGATTACTGCTTGTATAGTGCTTGGATAAGAGGTCATCTGGAAGAGGCGGGTATAGATCTATCGCGTGTAAACTATAGGTCATGGATATTAAGCGCTATGAAGTATCTAATCGATAAGTATCAGCTAACAGGTAATAGATTTTTAGATGTTGGATGCGGAATGGGAGAGCTTGTCGTCATAATGTCCCTAGAAGGATATGATGCAATGGGGGTAGATGTAGATCCGAGGGCTCTCAAAGTTGCCAAAGCGCTGTCAAACGAGAATGGGAGGAAGGGTGATTTCGTGTGTTGTGATGCCTCCCGCTTGCCTTTCAGGCGGGGGTCCTTTGATGCCATAACAATGTTCCATATAGTCGAACACTTAGAAGACCCTATTCCGGTGTTGTTGGAGATTTGTAATATTATTAGTAAAACTCGTGGCGTTTGCTACGCTACATTTCCTAACAAGCTTAGACTTCTCGATGACCATACAGGACTGTACTTTACACCTCTCCTTCCCAGGAAGTTAGCCGAAATCTACATTAAACTCAGAGGGAGGAAGTATCAATATGCCATATCTTATGGAGGCGGGTGGGATGTATATTATCGAACCTACCAACATTTTTTGCGCATAACTGGGAGATACTTTATAATAGAGCCTTTTCCCATCCAGTTGATCTTTCCCCCCGTCGCTCACTTAGATCTCAACTTTATGAAATTTGCAGAAAAATTGTCTAAGTTAGGCATTTCAGAGCCAAATTTAGAGCCGTACATAAACGTCGTACTAGTTAAGCGATCCACATTAAAGAATGACAATGGAGATAAACCCTCTCTACTAGTCGAACTTCTTTGTGTCTTAATTTGGCCTCTACGTGAATCCTCCCGCTTGTTTACCTTAATTTTAAAAAGATAATTGGTGGGTCCAAGGTAGAATGAACATTTCGATCATAAGGGGGGCATTCCTAAATAAGCTTGAAAAGCAAAGCCATAAACCACTTATAAAATATTACATCCTAATGGCTCATTGTACTAATGATCATTTCTACAACATAAAGCTTCCAAGTTAAAGTCTTTGGAGAGTTTAGTCGGCTTTCCTATGAATAGACCTTGGATCCTGTCTCTCCACGCGCTCAGGTCTCATTGGTACATGGTCGGACTAGAGAAGAGACCTAGACTTGCAGATGTTGAAACAATCTATATTAGAGTCTCGTTACGCCTTATCTTGGAACAGAGCTGTGTAAGATTGGAAGAAAACAGGGATTGCTGCCAAGAACCCTAGACTGGTCAACCCTCTTTCACGAATCCCCAAATATGGGAGTGACTGATAGGCTTTCTAAAGAGGATTTTTGAGAATTATTAAATAGTCAACATTCAGAGGCTTTAGAGTATGGCAAGGGTGCTTTTGGTTAGACCCCCTTGGGACGTCTTTCTGGGCCTTAAATCTAAACAGATTCCGCTGGGTTTATGCTACATTGCATCGGTCTTAAAAGACGCTGGTCATGAATGTCTTGTTTTTGATGGAGATCTTGATGTGCCTGTGAGCCCCCCTAGTCATAAGTGGGTTGAATACAAAATACTTGTTGATTACGACCAGTATTTTAAAGCGTTAAATGATGATCATGTCGCTTGGAAGAAAATCAAATCAATAATTAAGAGTTTCAAACCCGATATCGTAGGCATAACCATGCCGACAGGGCTATATAGCGCGGCTTTAAGAGTCGCTAAAATAGTCAAAGATACGGACTCAGAAATCCCAGTTGTCGTGGGCGGACCGCATCCTACCATTTTGCCAGAAGACACGATTCGGAAGAACTTCATAGACATCGTGATAAGAGGGGAGGGAGAATACACTATGCTAGATATTACAAATACTTTTGATAAAGGAAAAGCTTTAGATGATGTTCAAGGGATAACTTATAAAAATAAAGAAATAATCCATCACAATCCCCCTCGTCTATTGATTAGAAACTTGGATTTGATCCCTTTCCCCGCACGAGATCTCATATTCGATAAGGAAAAATATTCTCCAGATAGTTTCGGCTTCGTCATTACAAGTAGGGGCTGTCCGTTCAAGTGCATCTACTGTTCGTCTGCGAAGATTTGGGGGCGGACGGTAAGATACAGATCACCTGAAAATGTTATTACTGAACTCAAAGAAGTAAAACAAACATTTGGCACAAATCTTTTCCGGTTCAATGACGATACATTTACTCTGAATAAAGATAGAGCTCTCAAAATTTGTGAGCTGATTGTTAAAGAAAAACTTGACATCAAATGGTATTGCGATACAAGAGTAGATCTTCTTTCCCACGATTTACTTACACGAATGAAGGAGGCAGGATGCATAAGAATTAATTTAGGCATTGAAAGTGGAAATCCTGCCATATTAAAGTCTATCGAGAAAGGCATTACGCTTGAACAAGCCAAACTAGCCCTAAATATGGCAAAGGAGGTCGGCATTCCGACTCTCGCATATTTTATGATAGGCTTCCCGAACGAGGGCAGAAAGGAAATAATGGATACTATCACTTTTATGAAGGATACGAAGCCGGACAATGTATGTTGGGGTATCGTTACACCTTATCCTGGTACTGAACTGTATGAGATTGGAAGAAAGCAGGGATTGTTACCAGAAACCTTAGATTGGTCAGCCTTCTTTCATCAATCTCCAAATATGGGAGTGACTGATAGGCTTTCTAAAGAGGAATTTTTGCAAGTTATCAAAGAGATCCACTATGTGACGGACGAGCTCTATGCTGACTATTCAATGGTTAAAAACTATCTTTCCAGTCCATCCTTGTTTCACTACAGAATGCGACTTTATTTGCGACGCCCCGGACTAATCTCTCGAGACATCAGGTACATAATTAGAGCTATGCATCGAAGAGCTAAGTAACTGCCTGGCTGATGGAGATACTAAAGAACAGTTGGAGTCTAAAATGGATATAGCAATAATCAGAGGTCCATTTTTAAACGAGTTTGAAATGCAAAGCTATGAACCGCTTATTAAACACCACAATATAACAACGTACCATGTGAATGACAATTTTTTCAATGTAGAAGACATAAACCTTCCCAAGAAGAAGCTAAGATCCTTAGAGAGCTTACTTGGCTCATATATGGGCGGACTTTGGAGATTACCACTTCACTTAGCTGGGTATTGTTACCACATGATCGGTCTAGAAAAGGAGCTTGAATTGATGGATGTCGCGCATACCGTTGAAACTTTTAATGCTTTTTCCTATCAAGCGGTTAAAGCAAAGAGAAAATGTGACATAAAAGTCGTTACCACGCAGTGGGAGAATATTCCATTGAGTCATGAGTATTTGCCTTTAAGTAAACATATTAAAAATGTTGTTAGAAAAAATACAGATCAATTCATAGCAATAACCGAGCAAGCAAAGAACGCGCTTGTACTCGAAGGGGTTCCGGAGAAAAAGATTGTTGTAATCCCTGCAGGGGTGGATCTGAGTCGATTTAAACCCTCAGAAAAAGACGAATTATACTCTTCTAAGCTAGGCTTAAGCGAAAATGACTTCGTAATCCTATTCGTCGGAAGGTTAACTTGGGAGAAAGGTGTTTATGATTTGATTCGTGTGCATAAGCGGCTAATTGAAGATCAAGATCTAAATGGTGATGAAATTAAACTGATTATTGTTGGCAAAGGTCCAGCTGAGCGAAATCTGGCGCAACTAATTTGCAAATTAAAGACCTCCAAAAATGTGAAACTTACAGGACCTTGTGCTTATGCCAAAATGCATGAAGTACATAGCATAGCCGATGTTTTCGTTTTGCCCAGTATACCGACAAAACACTGGCAAGAACAGTTTGGAATGGCGCTTGTTGAGGCTATGGCTTGCGAAAAACCCGTAGTGTCAACGGTATGTGGCTCCATACCCGAAGTACTAGGCAATGCAGGAGAATTGACAGAGCCGAGCAACCCCACACTACTATGTAGAAAGATAAAGGAGCTTATAGTGAATAAAACCAAGAGAACTGAACTCGGCAAGTTAGCCAGGAAAAGGGCTGAAGAGAAATACGATGCGAAGGTGATAGCCAACAAATTGAAGGAGGTTTATGAGGGATTATGTTCCCGCTAAAAGAGAATGAAAATACTAGATATTTGTTTTACTAAGTCTCTCATGAAGCCGTATGAAGTCTTGGGCTATGTTGGGAGGATCTCTAGTATTGGACGTAAGAGTGGGTGAGTGCCGGAATGAGAATTTCTGGAAGAGCTGGCGATATTAATCTTAGGCTGTATGAGTACCTAGAGGTCGTTGGATATGCCCACGGAACTCCCTTGTAGAGATCAATGTTTTGATGTTGTCTGCTTATTTGCAATACTTGAACACCTGTGCGCCACATGGGATGAGTGGTAGCGGAAGTTGTCGCACGCGTAACTAATCTTGTCTACCTAGGCGCCTATGATCATGACCGCCAAAAAAACATATGTCTGAGGGGGTCCAAGAAGATTCGGTCAGGGCGCGATTGGGTTGAAAGTTAACTTCACGATGTGGGATCTTCTCCTCAGCGGTGGGACACGCGTCATCTATGAATTGGCGAATAGGCTTCTGCAGAAAGGACATAAAGTAACCATTACGAGCTTGAAGGGAAGAGAGACATCTTGGTTTCCGATTAAAGTTGAGGTCAAGTGTCTGCACTCGATCGTTCAGAGGGCAATTAACTATGGATTTCAAAGTATGAATATGGACACCCGGCTTGACTTTGTTCAATTCCTCGCCAAACATTTGCCTGATTGTGATATCAATGTTGGAACCTTCTATCCTACTGCCTTCGCTGTACATAGAAGTGGGCGAGGAGTCCCAATCTATTATGCCCAACATTATGAGCCGCTCATAATAGATGACCCCTATGAAAAGAAGCTAGCCGAGGAGATCTACTGCCTTCCAATAGATATTATTGCAGTGTCAACGTGGATCGGAGACGCGATCTACAAGAACTCTTCCAAAAAAGTTGTAGTGGCGTTGAATGGAGTTAATTTGGACGTGTTCTACCCAAGACGGATCGAGCAGGCTGGTGAGAAAAAGATGGTTTTGTGCAGGCCTTCAAACATTCCTTGGAAGGGATTCGTCGACCTCATAGAGGCTATGAAGATGGTAAACAAGGCACGTTCGGACGTTGAACTCGTAATGTTCACCGCAGAACGGCTAGACCCCGCTCTGATTAATCAAATTACTTTTCCAAGTCGTATTGTCAAATCACCATCTGATGAACAAGTGGCAAGACTCTACTCGTTGTGTGACTTGTTCGTCAGCTCCTCTTGGTACGAAGGCTTTCATATGCCCCCATTGGAAGCGATGGCTTGCGGGACCCCAGTAGTCACAACCGATTGCCATGGCGGTGTAAGTGATTATGCAGAAAACGAAGTGAATTCTTTAGTTGTGCCTTCGAAGGACCCGAAGTCCCTTTCGAGCGCAATACTTAGAATTCTCTCGGACCGCAAATTGGCAGAAGATCTGGGAAAGAATGCTATTAACACGTCAAGGAGATTTACGTGGGACAAAACGACTTCAATAGTTGAAGAGTTTTTTTCAAATAAATTGAAAAATGCCAGCTAAAGCTTGGAAATCGTGGCGCTGGAATGCGTTCAAGGGTCAACGTGAATCAGATGCTCATGGATAAACATTTGTGGTTTTTCGGATTGGTACAAGTTTTGATGAATTCTCGCTTTGAGATCACGTTGCACGCTACGTCCTATCCAAAGAACATGTTGTCATCGATACGGTCCTAGATACCGGTTGTGGAATGGAACATTGTGATGGTTGGTCTAGAACTCTGTGTTTGTGCCTCCCAGTGATCGTCTGGATCATGCCTACTTCGGTAAGTCTCTCTTATCGATAATGAAATGATGTATGTTCGTAGTCCATAGTGAAAGGTCCGTCGGAAGGGCGACCGTGTACTCAAGGCGAACGAAAAAGGTTTAGACGACTGTTAACGGATACTAAGAGCAGTTCCCCACTTCTTTGCGGTCACGAACAGGTTTGTCGTAAAGGCAGAGTTCTTAACCCTACTGTCCAAGACCAGTCCTACCATATTTAGGAGAGGGGTCACCAGCGTCAACGGAAGACGAGTTAACCTCCTTTTGCCGAAGAAACCATCCGCAGCGAATAGGAGCATTTGGATGATTCCTACAAATGAACCACCACAATCGAGAACTTCTATATCCCTAAAACCAGCTGACTCAAGTTCAACTGCAATTCCGTGACGTGTCCACCTACGGTAATCTTGAGGAGCAAGGTGGACGGGCCAAAAACTGGGCACAAATAGAACGATTTCACCTCCCTCCTCAATCACTCGACGTACCTCAAGGAGGAGTTCCTTCGGATTCATTACGTGTTCAAGCACCTGGCTACAAAAAGCAATCTCGAAGGCGTTCTCAATTAAAGGAATTTTTTCTGCATCACAGATAATGTCTACGTAATCTGTTCGCTGGACATCCAATCCAATATAGTTCTTAGCTAGCTCGGCGAAGAAGGGATAGTAAGGCTTTTCACCGCATCCAACGTCTACGATGTTGAACTTTCTAGAGGGCTTCGATCGCAAGTAGGACTTTAGCAAACGGACTCTGGCCAAATTGTGAAGATAGCCGATATCCTGTGCTCGGGGTTTCCTTAACTCTTGGCCCGGCCACGTTTTCTCTTCCCTAGGCGACATCTAGTCTCCACCGTCATGCAACAACAACGATTACGATATTTAACCCCATTAAAAAAGCCCTTTATGAATTGAAATTTATTAATATAAGCAATATCCAACAGAGACATTCGCCGAAACCCATGCCATTGTCCGTATTGCCTTGTGAATAAGAAGCAGGAAGGTTCATCTGTAATGCGGGATAGAGTCTTTACGTTTTTCGTCCTAGGTCTTCTAGTTCGACTCCTGCTGGCTCCGTATACCCACCATGCAGCCCTCTGGGAGAGAGTACTGAATAGTGAGTATCTGTTCATTTACGGCGTTAACCCGCTGGCGCACAACCCGGGCTTTGGCACAAGCTTACTTGTTTTCTATCTGCCGATGCACACGATTTACCTTTTGTTGAGTTCGATCGGCATTGCCTACCCCTTTATTCTGATCTTCCTCTATAAGATCCCCCCCATCATGGGCGATATTCTGATGTTCTATGCTCTTCATACTATATCTCTACACTTCTCAAAGGATTCTGCCAAGAGCGCGAACATCGCTGCCATCTATTTCCTCAATCCGTTTGTCATCTGGCAGGGGTCAGCTATGGGGCACACCGAGTCGCTGACCGCGGGCTTTATGTTGCTGGCGCTGTCGTACGTGCTCGACGACAAAGTGCACAAGAGCGCGGTCTCCCTCAGTGTGGCGACATTCTTTAGGTACCTTCCTATTCTCATTGGACCATCCTTGATTATCTACCTATGGAGACGAGACAAGTCCCTTTCCAAGGGGGTGAAGAAGTTTTTGAAAGTCTTCTTCATCTCAACGGCGCTTCTCTCAGTAGGACATATTCTAGTTGTTCTGCAACTTTATCTTTCTGGACCTAGCTCCCTGCTAACTCTCGTTGATGTACAGTGGTCAAATTTAGCATCGGGCGGGATTCCTGGGATCATTGGAGGGCTTCCTGGGGGGTATTTTAGAAACTTCACTAGTTTCTTGGCCGAAGTAGGGCTATGGCCAATCGCAGGAGCCTTCATCAGCACCAACACCTTTTTTGTCTTGTATTCTCTCATCGTACTGATTGCCTTCCGGAGAAACTCTTTCTCTTTCCGTTCGGTCACCCAATTCATCACGATAGTGTTCTGTCTCTTTTTCATCCTAAGATCCCTGTATGAGTCACACTACCTTATGTGGGCGTTTCCGTTCCTGATACTGGAAGCATCGCTCTTTTTTAGCATACCCAGTTATTACCCCCACATACTCTGGTTTTCAAGTCTGCTCATAGATGCAATAATTGGCGGTCAGATTGTATTGGGCTATTATTGGACGTTCCCCAGTTTTCCGAGGTGGAGTTGGCCGTCCAGCTCAGTGCATCCCTATCTTGCGATGAGCCTTCTGCACGGGCTCTGCTTGTTGGCCGTGGTTCTGAAGCTCTCAATCCAACTTTTGCCGAGGATGAAGCGGACTATCGGAGAGGATATCATCCCACCCCTTCGACCAAGTTGGACCGACTCCAAGATCATAGCACCACGCGCGGTGCGACGGAGACTGAGGTTTCTTCTGTTGGGCACATTGCTTCTCCTTCTGAGCTATGTTCCGATAGGTCAGGCCGTGTTAGGCGGCTATCCAGCCTATCGTGTCCCGCCACCATACTACTTTGGAATGGCTGGGAGACTGTCTTCCTCGTACGGAAGAGTAGAGTCGATCGAAGGGAAGATTGTTGTTGGAAGCGCAGGAGGCGTTGAGCCGTCGGGGGCTCAGTGGGAAGTGAATCTATGGTTATACCCTCTCTTAAGCGCTCAGGCAAAGAATGTTTCAAGAGCTTTCGTTACAATTTGGGTGTCGAATTTGACGACTGGACTCTCGTTAGCAGGTGAGGAAGCCTCAAACATCCGGTTCTATCTCAATGGCCAAAAAATCTTCGAGGAGAGTGTGGTCTCTATGAAGAAGATATACCGCTCACCGATCCCGCAGGCGAAGCAGATGAGTGTTTACTTCGACCTTGTGGGGCTAACAAACTTGATCGGCGTTGCTGTCGGACCCCTAGTATCTTGTAGCGTCTCTTCGATCAGTTTAAATGTTGAGGTCAGCAACGAGATCACCCCATTTTGGCACACGTTTCAACCCTTTCTTATTCCCTTTGTCGGATTAGTGCTAGTCGTCGCTGCGGTGTTGCTGAGAAAAGGTCATGAGTGGCTGTCTTCAATTTAATCTTCAGTTTTATGATCCTATTTGGCAATTGGTCTAAAAAAAGAAGCTTGAGTTGGCTTTTCAGAGGGTTGAGTGCGAAAACAATCCAGAAAAGATGGATTGTTACGATGTTGGGACAGAAATCGACAAAGACACTGTAGAGATGGCGAGGAGGCATTATCCCGATGGTGTCAAACTGCTGGAGTAGTTTAGAGGTTCAGGAGCACGTGTCGTCAAAAAGTTATGTTATAGCGCCGATTCCCGACCCAAGGTACTGACAAACTAAAGTTGAACTAATCATGTGAAAATTTCACTATAGTCACAGAGGGATCATAGGTCGGCCCCATATCGGACTCCGCACACATGAAGACCCAGATCCATATTTAAGAAGGCGGGCTACTTTGTTGAAAGAATGGGCTATGTTAAGTGTATGCTCTCACCTGTCTACATATCAATGCATCATGATCGCGAGGAGGGGTGATGATTACGGTAACTGACGGGCCAGAGCAACATCCTCTAATTTCGATCATAGTCTTGAACTACAATGATAAGGTCTTTGTGAACTCGTGCCTGGAATCCGTATTAAACTCTAACTACTCAAACTTCGAGGTGATCTTTGTTGACAATGCCTCGACCGACGGAAGCCCTGAAATAGTTTTGAAGACCTTCGGGTCAGACCGACGAATACATATCGTCCGAAACTCGAAAAACCTTGGCTTCGCTGAGGGAAACAACGTGGGGCTTCGCTTTGCCAGGGGAAAGTACATCGTTTTCTTGAACGTGGATACACTAGTTGATCCTCAATGGCTAGAGGAGCTCAGTAAAGTGATGGAGAAAGACAACAAGATCGGCGTAGCTCAGAGCAAGCTGCTGTCCCTAAGCGATAAGCGAAAGATTGACTGTGTAGGCGGCTTCATCGATCGCTTTGGTTGGTCTCGCAGGAAAGGTGAAGGAGAGATAGACATAGGACAGTACGACAAAGTGCACGAGATCTTCTATGCTGTTGGTGCCGCCATGGCCATTCGGAGGAGCGTACTGGAAAAAGTTGGCGTTTTTGACTCTAGGTTTTTTATATACTTCGAGGATGCGGACCTCTGTTGGAGGGTCAGACTCAGCGGTTACAGAATATTATGTGCCCCCAAATCGGTAGTCTTCCACGCAGTAAGAGGCACAATGAGAAAGTCTCCCTTGGGCTCATTGTTTCACGGTTGCAAGAACAATCTTGCCATGTTGATCAAGAACTATGAATTGCAAAACGTGGTCCGGTATCTACCCCTCGATGTGGTGTTTGTGCTGGCAGCGGTTCTCTTTCAAACTGCCCGTGGGGAGGTTGACAGGGGGGTTGCGTACCTCAAGGCTATCCTATGGAATATCGTCAATTTCAAATACGTCTGGTCAAGACGTCTTGAGGTTCAGAGCCATATGCGAAATCTCTCAGATAAGGCTCTCTTAAGTCAGAAGGAGCTGGTCTTGGGGAGAGCTTTATTCTTTGAGGAGACCTTTCGCCAGCTCACAGGTCTGTTGCAACTTGATTGCTGAGGCGTAGGCCTTCTCGTACTGGGTTATGAGTCTGTTCCAGTCATATCTTCCGACTCTCTCCAAAGCCTTCTCCACCAGAACACTTCTCAGCTTCTCGTCCTTGAGAAGACGCAGGATCTCTCCAGCCAGCAGCTCAGGATTTCTTGGAGGAACGAGTAGCCCTGCGTCACCAACAACCTCAGGAATTGCTGGCGCCGTTGTCGAAATTATGGGAACCCCGGCGCTCATGGCTTCGAGGAAGACTATCCCAAACCCCTCATAACGACTAGGGAGGACAAAGAGGTCAGAAGCGGCATAGAAAGCCGGGGGCGCTGGGGCTTCCTTCACCAGTACGACCTTCCTTGAAAGACCCAACTCATCTATTAGCTTCCTAATTCCTGCTTCCTCCTTCCCTTCACCTACCACCAAGAATTTTACGTGCTCGTCTATGTTGCAGACGAGTTTGGCGGCTCTCACCAAGGTTGGAATATCTTTCCTCGGATCCAGTCTACAAACTGTTAAGACGATTTTCTCATCCCCACAAGAGTACATTTCCCTCAATTTAGTGCCATCAACGCGAAATCTGTTCGGGTCCACTCCTACAGGTATGACGATGGGCCTGTAGCCATACCTTGAGAAGCACCTTTCCGCGATGTCACTGGAGATGGCTATCTGTAGGTCAGCGTACTTGGCTGCCCTAGCCTCCCAGTCCGTGTATCCCTCAAAGACGAACACGAAGGGTGTCCTGAGTAGTGCTCTGAGCACGGTCATCAGAAGGGCTTCCAACGTACAGTGGACAGACACAACATCGTATCTTCTTCCCATCAGTCGAAGCATCACCAATCTGAGAGAGGCTTTGACAGCGAACACTGCAGCGTAGACAAGGAGTAGCTTGTCCTCTCTCAGAGGTCGGACATATGGAACCTCCCCGCGGTTTCTTCTGACGTACCATACCCGAACGTAGGGTG
>Ga0315312_1002565_pt1 | contig 12507 bp, 9 predicted proteins | sample TDP7_MG_FD_203629 | JGI IMG/M metagenome (GOLD analysis project Ga0315312, IMG submission 203629) | Freshwater sediment microbial communities from Lake Towuti, South Sulawesi, Indonesia - TDP7 | ecosystem: Environmental > Aquatic > Freshwater > Lake > Sediment | place: Indonesia: South Sulawesi... | reverse complement strand
CAGAATGCAAAATTTTCAGAGAAAACACTTAGACGAAGAATTCTACATAAAACGAACCCTAATGCGCCTAAGAGCTATGAGAGGCACCCTCTTCATCGTCTCAACAGAGTCAGCGCCCATGTTGTATCAAGCAACGAAACTGCCCGAATCCAAACTCTTAGAAAGGTTCTACACATGGGGAATGCAACCGCCAGAATATCACGAACTCACCGAAAGATTGTACACTATTCTGAAGGGCGGCGGAAAATCTCTCTCTGAGATTAGGAAAGCCATTCCAAGAGAAATGGTTAGAACAATCGAACTAAGAGAAGGCAAGACCATTTACAAGTGGACTAGCGTGAAACTAGTCTTAACCGCAATGATGCGCAAGGGAGCGGTCATCAGCGAGAAAGACTTGGGGACTCTTCGCATCACGAAAGCCAACCGTTATGTGCTCTTTCAAGAAATCTACCCAAACCTTAACCTTGAATCTATCAGAAGCGAAGAAGCAATGGCTATATTGGTTAAGCGTTATGTCAAGGCTTTTGGTCCAGTCACAGAAGAAGACATCGCATGGTGGACTGGTCTCAGCAAAACCAACATAAGACAGGCGCTAGCAACGATGGAGGAAAACATGCTTCATGTCAAAATTGCCGATCTCAAAATGGATTATATGATGCTGAAAACGGATTACGAGCAATTGGTCAAGTTCAAACCATTAGAAACTAGTTCCATATCATTGCTTCCCTATGAAGATCCTTACACTAAGGGCTACAAGGTAAGAGATAGAATCATCGATGAAAAACTTGAGAAAACCGTATATGTGGGAGGGGGCGTGCAACCGACTATACTTCTAAACGGCAAGATAGTAGGAACATGGAACAGAAACATCGAAGAAGGTAAGGGACCAATAAAACTACGCTTTTTCCAACAGCCTAAAAAAGACGTGGAGAAAGAGGTCATTCAAAAGGCGAAAGCCATAGGAAGACTAATGACTAACCAAAAAGTCATCGTGGAAGTAGAAAGAGATTAAATCTACCTAAGTTGTCAATTCAAAAGAGGCTATAGGGGATTTAACATATGAAAAAAGTCTTTTGGCTTCTAGACATCAATTATGAAGTTAAGGAAAATAAGCCAGAGCTTTGGATTTGGGGCATAGACAATGAGGGAAAACGCGTCTTAATCATTGACCGCAACTTCTTATCTTATTTCTACGTAATCTTAGAAGAAGGAAAAAATCCCCAAATTGTAGTAGACGCAATTCAGTCTCAAAAGGCAAATTACCCGTCTCTTGTCAAACTTGAAACAGTAGATAAGAGGTTTTTTGGAAAACCCGTGAAAGCCGTAAAGGTTGTTGTCCAGAACCCCGACCTGATACCAAAGTATTCTAAGGATTTCAAAAAACTTGAAGGCGTAAAAGACTGTCTCGAAGATGACATTCGCTATTCTATGCGTTATATCATTGATAACAATGTTGTTCCATGCGGTTGGCATGAAATAGAAGTCACAGAGACAGAAAGCAAGTTTGAAGTAAGGGTTGACAGAGTGTATTTGGCAAAATCTTTTCCAAAAGCCATCGAAAAGACCGAGCTACCACAACTAAGGATTTTAGCCTTCTCAACCGTTGCTTATAGTCCTCAAGGTTCACCAAAACCCGACAAAAACCCAGTCGTTATCGTATCCACGACTACAAATACTGGTGAGGAGAAGCAGTTTGTAGCAAGAGATTTTGATGACAAAACCCTATTGAATTCTTTTATAAAGTATGTTCAAGATTTTGACCCTGATATAATTGCGGGTTACGGCATCAATCGACAAGACTGGCCATATCTTTTAGCACGCTGCAAGAGATTAGGCATAAAGTTGTCCGTGGACAGGGCGAACACCGAGCCTCACACAAGTGTGTATGGGCACGTGTCGCTTACTGGCAGAGCAAACATAGACTTTTTCGATTTTGCAGATGAACTACCTGAAATCAAAGTGAAGACATTAGAGAATGTCGCGGATTTTCTCGAAGTTATGAAGATTGAGAAACGCACACTAATCGAAGATGTCGACTTTGCCACTTATTTTGACAACCCAAAAAAACGTTCCACACTACTCAAATATTCCATGGAAAATGCGCAAAGCATTATGGGCGTTACCGATGCCCTGTTAGACTTTGCCACACAATTGTCAAGTCTTGTCGGTTTGCCCCTTGACCATGTTGGAACAGCAGCTGTGGGCTTCAGGGTTGAGTGGTATCTAATAAAAGAGGCGCAAAAAATCGGTGAACTTGTCCCGAAGAGAATTGAACGTCCTTACATTCCATATGTTGGGTCTGTGGTTCTTGAGCCAAAATCTGGAATTCACGAAAACGTTGCTGTTCTTGATTTTAAGGCAATGTACCCCAACATAATGATTGAGGAAAACCTTTCCCCAGACACTTTCGTTCCGCCATCTGAACCTGAGCCTTCAAGTGGAGTGAACGTGGCTCCGGAAGTGAAACATAGATTTCGCAAAGAACCTGACGGCTTCTACAAAGAAGTTTTGTCAAGTCTTGTTGCTGTTCGAGATGAAATAAAACCGAAACTCAAGAAACTCGCCCCCCAGAGCACTGAATACCGCATCTTAGACGCTCGCCAAAAAGCGATAAAAGTGATTGCCAACGCTTCTTATGGCTATACAGGGTGGATAGGCGCACGTTGGTACATCAAACCCGTTGCCGAGGCATCTACAGCTTGGGGCAGACACTTCATTCTCAGTTCTATTGATTTGGCAAAGAAAAATGGGTTAGAAGTGATTTATGGCGATACTGATAGCATCTTCATTAAACATGATCCACAAAAAGTTGAAAAACTATGCCAAGAAATCTATCAGAAACTTGGGTTGGAGATAAAACCTGACAAGGTATATGTCCGCATATTGTTCACAGAGGCTAAAAAACGGTATTGTGGGCTACTTCCAGATGGCAGATTAGACATTGTCGGCTTGGAAGTTGTGCGAGGCGATTGGGCAGCTGTAGCAAAAAACGTACAAGAAAGAGTCTTAGAAATCATTCTTAAGGAAAAATCACCTGAAAAAGCTACAAAGTTCGTACGCCAATACATTTCAGATTTAAGAGAGAAAAAAGTGCCATACAAAGACCTTGTCATATGGAAGACGTTGACCAAGTCTGTTGAGGAATATGAAGTTAGGGCACCGCATGTGGAGGCTGCGAAGAAACTTATGAAAGAAGGCTGGGATTTGGCTTTGGGAGACAAAATAGGCTATGTCATTGCCACTGGTGTTGGTCGATTATATGAAAAAGCAAAGCCTTATGTCCTATCCTCCTACGAGGAAGTCGATGTCGAATACTACGTGACAAATCAAATAGTACCTGCCGCATCAAGAATTCTGAACCTATTCGGTATAAGCGAAGATGCACTTATGTCTTCAATAGAAGCAAAAAGTCTGCTAGAATTTACGGGAAACTAGCTTTGAATGTCTGTGAATGTCAATAGGTGTACATTTAGTGGTTGTTTCACTATATCTGAAACTCTAGCTGCGACAAGATATTTTATATTTCTTTCGGATGCGATGTCTATGAGTCTTTGTGTTATTACGCCGTCAAAGACAACAGTGTCCACAGCCTTCGATTGCTGAAGAGTCTCTGCAAGTTCGCTGACTGGTATACGCTCTATTTGCTTCATCTTTTCATTGAGCAAAATCCCTTCCAAGGTTCCTTCTAATTCCTTTGCGGCTTTAACAATCTGTTTTGGAACAAGGATTTTTCTACGCTCTTTTTTTACTTCTTTGACTTCTCTCATAGGAACTTTGTTGTGCAGTGCTTCTTCGATTTCCTTTGAATTTAACTCTTCTACTTCCTTTCCTGATGGCGCTCTTGCAATGTATTTGACGTTTGTTACTTGCATTAATTCTTTTAGTATTAGGTCTCCGCCTCTGTCTCCGTCAAGGAAAGCTGTGCACTCTTTTTCTCGACTTAGCTTAATGATTGTGTCTGGAACTTTAGCGCCTTCAAGGGCTATTGTGTTTTGTATTCCATGTTTCATCAAGTGAATAACATCCGCTCTGCCTTCTACAATTATGACTTCTTTTGCGCTGTCGATGTCTGGTCCTACTGTCAGCTGGTCTGGTCCGTAGGTTTCAACTCTTGCGAGTCTTAATGTTTCTGAGACTTCTTTGAAAACTTCTTCTGTGCCTGGAGCTGCTTCTATGGTCCATTCTTTCAGTATGGACTTTGCTCTTTCTATAATTGCTCTTCTTCTGGCATCTCTTATGTCTTCTACTTTTTCTAGAATGACTTTCGCTGCACAGGGTCCAACGCGGTTTATGCTTTCAAGGCTTGCGGCTAGAATTGCTGTTGAAACTCGGTCGAGGCTTGATGGAATAGTTATTGCACCTGTTGTTTTGTCTTTTTCGGATTTTAGGTCGATTTCTATTCTTCCAACTCTTCCAGACTTTTGGAGTTCGCGTAAATCGAGTTCTGGTCCGAATAGTCCTTCTGTTTGTCCAAAAACTGCTCCAATCACGTCTGGTTTCTCAACCACTCCCTCCACTTCGAAGGAAGCTCGTACTACATACTTTACGGTAAGTGTTTGTGATGAACCCATTAAATTTCACCTCAATCAATTATTTTTCAACCTCATACACGATAAAATAGGAGGCTTTTACGCTTTAATCCACTTGTATCTATTATACTTTGCTATCTTCTAATCCACTCTTTTTCTTTAACGTTTTCATGTAACTGGCTAAGCCTTCTATGTCTTTAATCTCTCTTCCAGCAAGGTTCAGAAGACCATTCCAAAAAAGCACATTTGGCTTTATCCTCATTCTCTCAAGATTCTGCGTTAAACGTTTAGTCCATTCTCTGCCTCGTCTGTCAAAATCCATAAGAAGAATAACTTCCTTCTGTCCGCGTTCTTCTATTTCGCTGATTATGTGAATGAAGGATTTAAAGGTCTTAGCTGAAAGGATTTCACTGGTTATGTATAGTTCGCGTAAGGCTTTTTCATCGTTTGGGCCTTCTACGATTATGGGTATGCCTTTTGCTGATTCTGCTGTCAATCTTTCAAGAAGTTCTTGAATCTTTTCCAGTTTTTCTCTGATGCTTGTTGACAATGTCCTACCTTGTAATCTGTGCTTTCTTTATTATTTCTAGGATTTCTTTCGCCTCTTTGTTTCTTTCGAAATAGCGTCTGACAGGCTCCAAGATTTTAATTAGTTCTCTTGCAAGCGCATTTTTTAGATCCATTGGGTGTAGTTTGCCTTCTCGATAGACTTTTTCCAATTCCTCGTAGCTGTTGAATTCGATGTTTCCACCGAATTTTGCTGGTCTTTCAATTTCCAATGTCTTTAATTCTCTGAATATGATGTGTTTGCAATATTCAAGTATTGGATTAACTTCTACAGTTTTTTCTGGGCAGAAGGCATTTGATACCTTCCGTTTTATGTCTTCTGGAGAGTCGTAGATGAATATGCATGTTTCTGGTTTGCTCTTAGACATTTTCGCTGACATTACAGCCTCTTTTTCTCTGCCTTTCGGAACTGGCCAGATGGCTGGTTTCTGTAAACCTTGAAGTAGGTGATGATGAACGCACACTGGCTTCCAGAAGCCTATTTTTTCTCCTATTTCTCTTGCCACGACGTTTGCTTTTCTCTGGTCTAACCCTAGTTGACAGATTCTAACTTTAAGATGAAAGATGTCTGCAACCTGCATCGGGGTGTACATAAAGTCTGAGACAAGTTTTGCCTCTGTTCCTGTTCTGCCAGCAATTTCCAATGTTCTTCTTGCTCTCGCTAACGTCAAGTTTTTTGCAACCAAGATCGTCTTTGCCCAATAGTCAAGGTCTTGATAGAGTTCGTCTGAGTAAATGAAATCAACTTTGTCCTCTGGGACGCCTAAGGCTATCCAAGAATGTTTGAAAAGGTCTGCAGATTTTTTTATTAGTTCTAGGTTGCCGCCGAGTTTCCTGTTTATCCACGCATGCCAAGTTGAAAGATAAGCCTTGAACTTTATTCCTGCGGCTATGAAGTCCTTCATCTTGTAAGCGCAGATGTTACCTGTTCCTAAGTGGACGAGGCCTGAAGTTTCCCAACCGTTGTAGGCAATGGGGTGCTCCTCATTCTCTAAAAGACGTCTCAAATCTTTTATGGTTATTATTTCTTCGGTTGGCAACTGAGATATAAGGTCAATTTTTGTCTCCATATCCAAATCTGTCTTCTCCAGTTAGGCAATTTCTTGCAAGCAATGACTTAAAAGTTATCATTGATTAAATATCGCGGGCGTTTGTTTCCCGCGTAACTAACACTTAACTTCATTGTCAGAGCATTTCTCGCTCATCTTTGTTAAGCTCTCTCGACGCGGGTTTGGGATATGGCGCCCGCGCCCACCGTGTCCCATGCGTGGGTAAACTCGCTGTCACAGGCGTAAGGCTTGTCGCCTGCCTCTGTTGAGTCCGTCTGCATGAGCCCTCAAATGCGAGGTTTCCGGTGGGATTCCATATTCGCTCATCTCATCGCTAAAATATAAACCATAAAAGCATAAAGATAAGGCTTTCCAGACGCTTACTTCTGGCATCCAAGAGAACTCAAAGAACCCTTCGAAAATAAAGGAATAAACACGCTGGAAATGGCAACATGTGAAGGTCTGTCATCACATCTTCAAGCAGCGACCAACAAGCTATAGAGAGATAAACAGAAATGGGCAAAATGGACAGAACTAACCCTCAAAACGTGCACAGACCCAGTCTTACTGGGCATGGGAGAACACATACTGTACATTGGACAAAAATGAAACTTCTCGGTGATGATGATGAAGATGAAGAAAAAAAATAATTTTAAAAATCCCCGAGCTACTCTATCCATCTTAGGGGTTAAGGCTGAGAAAAACATGGGTTCATTGAATCTGGGTCAAATTCTAGAAGTTCACGCAAAGAACTATCCCAAAAAATTAGCTGTCAAAGACTGGCATGGGAAGGCTCTGACATATCCTGAATTAGAGTCTAGAACGAACAGTCTTGCAAACGCCTTACTGAAAATAGGATTGCGTAAAGATGATAGAATTGCGGTTATGTTGTATAACTGCATTGAATTTATTGAGATTATTTGTGCACTTGCAAAGATTGGAGTTGTCGGTGTTCCTGTTAGCTGGCGTTTTGTTGAGAAGGAAGTTGAGTATGTAGTCAACAATTGTGATGCAAAGGCAATTATTGTATATGAAGAGTTTGTGGACTGCGTTAATTCTGTTCGTCCAAACCTTGAAAAAATTGATGACAAAAACTACGTGGTAGTCGGCAAGACAACACCAAAAGGATATGTAAACTATGAAGATGTCATTGCAAATTCTCCAGACAAAAAGCCAGATGTGAAAGTTAATGGAGAAGACACTTGGCTTCAAATCTACACTTCAGGCACTACAGGCATTCCAAAAGGCGTTGTTCGATCACATGAATCTTACATCGCCTTCTATCTGATTAACGCTGTTGAATTTGGTTTCTCGGACAAAGACTATGGAATGATTATTATGCCGCTTTACCACGTAAACTCCACATTCTACGGCCCCCTCTTCCTATATATAGGAGGGTCTCTATATGTGGGGCGAGACAGAGGATTTGACTCCGCTAATCTGCTAGAAACAATAAGCAGAGAAAGAATAACTTTCACTTCTTTGATTCCAACACATTATAGTTTAATTCTGAGCATTCCAGAGCAAGAAAGGAAAAAATATGATTTAAGCTCTGTGCGGAAGCTTTTATGTTCCTCAGCGCCTGCAAGAGGCCACATTAAGAAGGGCATACTCGAATGTTTTCCAAACGTTCAACTATACGAAGCATACGGGTCTACTGAAGCAGGCATGGTGACACTCCTTAAACCAGAAGACCAGCTAAGAAAGATAGGCTCGATTGGACGCGAATGCCTCGGAACAGACACAATCAAACTCTTAGACGAGAAAGGAAACGAAGTCGGCGTAGGCGAAGTAGGCGAACTATATTCTCGTGGCCCAATGATGTTCACAGAATACTATAAGATGCCAGAAAAAACCCAAGCCTCATTCAAAGGCGAATACTTTACCGCCAGAGACATGGCGAAAAAAGATGAAGAAGGCTACTACTATTTAGTCGACAGAAAAGACAACATGATAATAACAGGAGGAGAACACGTCTACCCATCAGAAGTTGAAGAAATAATATCAAGATACCCAAAAGTATTCGATGTCGCAATAATCGGCTTACCAGACGACGTATGGGGAGAAGCCGTAAAAGCAGTAGTCATATTGAAAGAAGGGGAAAAAACAACACAAGAAGAAATAATCAACTGGTGCAAAGGAAAAATGGCAGGATACAAGAAGCCAAAGTCAGTGGACTTCATAAAACCCGAGGAAATGCCAAGAAGCGCAACAGGAAAAATCATACACAGAAAACTAAAAGAAAAATATTCAACACCACTTTAAGTGCTAGGCATTAGTACGAGAATTCCTCTTTAATTGAATATGCACAAGAAAATTCCTTTGATCGTAGCATAAGAAGGAAAGACAGACATTTAAGTTCATGAAGCATGAATAATATTAGTGACTAAATGATTGAAAAAACGCGGGAACTTGGACGGTACAGTCCGAAGACAACTTTATTGATTTTAGGCTTGAGCGTTGTTGTTTTCCTCGTTTCTTGTAGTCTGGTCGGATACGTATTGGCAAAATATGGGTTTTTATCCCCATACATCGCTTGGGCCAGACCTGATTCCACAACATATATAATGTGGTTAATTGGTATTTTTGGTATAATAGCTGGTCTCATAGGTATCGCATCAGTAGTTCGCTCGGCAATTCTATTAATGCTGAATCCAAAAGAGAGGAAAGCGCTATGGAAACATTTATGCATGCATGCACGTGTGTTGTCCTTAACTGTTATAATCACGATATCCGTAACATTTCTAACTTTACATACTTTTGGGGTCACTGGGACAGGTGCAAGAATAGAATTCCGAAATATTGGCAGAGGATGGAATTGTGGACACACGAACTCAGCATATTATGTTATTCAAGATGCCACCGAATGGGCGTACATATGGAACCAACTTGCAAAGGTTCTGGTTCCGCCTCCTCCTCCGCCTGAAGTCAATTTTTCAGAAATCACAATTATTGCTGTATTTATGGGAGAATGTCGCAGTTCTGGGTATTGGATAGAGATCAAGGAGGTAATCGACACTGGTCTGTCAATAGTTGTTAAGGTAGAGAAGACTTATCCCGGTTGGGGATGCGGGACTCTTGGCGTTATAACGAACCCATATCATTTAATCGAAATAGATAAGATAAACAAGTATGTCATCTTTGACACGCTCATAAGAATAATATATTGCTAATCAAATAATATGCGTTCGTCCCAGTTAACACTCAGCTCTTTATGGCACAGATCCCGAAGAGTTAAAAGAAACCTTTTCCGACACCTTGATAAGTTAGTTTTTCATTAAAATGCGAAGGCTTGTGACCCTAATGCCAGACAAGGCTATAGTTGCTGAACATCTTTGCAAAATCTTTAACGTTACTAAGGGGACCCTCCGAAGGACAAAGAAACAAGTTGTCGCAGTGAAAGATGCCTCTTTTGAAGTAGACTACGGGGAACTTTTCGGATTGGTTGGACCAAACGGCGCAGGTAAAACAACAACCATAAAAATGCTGACCACAATGCTAATTCCAACTTCAGGCAAAGCCACTGTTTTAGGGTATAACGTTGAAAAAGACGTCACAAAAGTAAGAGAGAAAATTGGCATTGTCCTAGGCGGAGAGAGAGGCTTGTACACAAGAGTCAGCGCCATAGACAACCTCAGATATTTCGCTGACCTATACGGAGTGCAAGTTAGCGTCAGAGAAAAGAGAATAAAAGAACTGCTCGCGTTCATGGGACTCAAAGACAGAGCCAAAGACCGTGTTGAAACATATTCAAAAGGCATGAAACAGCGACTTCATCTTGCTCGAGGTTTAATCAACGATCCGCAAGTAATCTTCTTGGATGAACCGACACTAGGATTAGACCCTGAAATCGCCAAAGAAACAAGAAACATGATAAAAGAACTTGTGGAAAAAGGAAAAACCATCTTACTGACTACGCATTATATGTTTGAGGCAGATGAACTCTGCAAAAGAGTGGCAATAATAAGAAATGGCGAAATTGTAGCACTTGATACTCCAAAGGGACTAAAAAAGTATGTTATGGACACAAGCGTCGTTGAAGTTGAAGGCTTCGGAATAACAGAAAAAGAAATCTCCAGATTCAAAGAGATTAAGGATGTCCTATCTGTAAGCGCCGATTTAGGCGAAAACAAACAAGTCTTGAAAATTCAGACTCCAAAAGGCTCCGAAATAATCTCGGAAGTGCAGGAAATCTTGAAAAATAGTCGCATCTATGACCTCAAGATCAAAGAACCAACGCTGGAAGATGCCTATCTCAGACTTGTCGAAGGAAGTGCATAAAAATGCCTCCTCAAACGCTTAGAGTTGTTTACAGCGCGTTTAGAATAGCCATGCTTCACTGGATTGCAGACCCACAATGGGTTATTCCAAACATTATTGCACCATTCGTTTTCACGGTTGTAGCTCTCACACTCTTCAAAAACGTGACTGGACCATTCGCTCTATATGCCGTCTTAGGAGGAGGAATGATGGGAATGTGGGGGAACACACTTTACTCCTCAGGATTCGCCATAGAATTTGAGAAGTGGCAGGGAACTCTGGAAGAAGTTCTAGCAGCACCCTCAAATCTCATGCATGTAATCGCTGGAAGATCTGTTTCCAACGCCCTATTTGGTCTGACCAACATGGTGGCTATACTTCTAATAGCAGCATTTGGATTCAGAGTGCCTTTAGGCATTGCAAATCCAGTTCTATTTGCTGTTTCGCTGGTCCTAACACTTCTTTCAGTATCTGCTCTGGGTTTAATTTTCGCCTCAGCTTTTGTGCTCAGCAGGTCAGCACAAGTGTTCACAAATGGATTAGAATTTCCTATATACATAATTTCTGGCTCCATGTTTCCAGTAACACTTTTGCGTGAATTTGAACCAGTATCGTATATTCTGGGACCAAAGTGGGGAATAGAGGCTATTAGAGAATCTGCAAGTACAGAGAGCGTCTCTATTAACTTTTGGACAAATTTAGGAGTAATGATTCTAATTACTGTAATCTATCTGGCTATAGCTATTGTGCTTTTCAAGTCTGTTGAGAAGAAAGCTAGACGAGACGGGTCACTGGTGGAAGCATGAGTGGTCTTAGAATCTTCTTTAGCAGCGCTATATTCTCTTTTAGAGCGCAGTTTAGTTGGCTAAATCCTCCAATGTGGCTAACATTGAAGTTCGTTCTTGGATTGTCTCAGATGGCATTCTTTGTATTTGTGGGGCGGTACATTGTCCAAAGTCAAGAACCAAGCATGATCACTGAAACAATCCGTTACATAGCCATTGGAAACGCCTTGCAAACAGTCGCATGGAACACCGTCTTCTCAGTCATAAACATCACAGGACACGATAAATGGGATGGAACATTACCACTCTTGTTAGCTACGCCAGCAAACAGACTACCAATCTTCATTGGTAGAGCCATGCTTCATGTACTCGACGGCATGCTAAGTGTTGCAATAAACTTTTTCTTCGCCATCTCCTTGTTTGATGTAAACTTCGGAAACGCAGACCTACTGGCTCTAACAATAGCTATATTCCTAACAGCATTCACAACAGCAGGATTTGGGCTACTCATCGGAGGCTTCTCATTCTACTTCCGTGACCCTATGATACTCGCAAACATTTTCACATTCATTCTCCTAATATTCTGCGGAGTAAACTTCCCTATTGAACAACTCCCTCAGCCGCTTCAACCCATTTCTTATGCTTTTCCATTGACCTACGGTATAGAAGCAGCAAGAAAAGCCATAGCAGGAGCAACACTAATCAACGTTGCTCCCGTGCTAGGTCTACAGTTGATAGTCGGCTTAGTCTCAATTATAATTGGATACTTCTTTTTCATGTCTTTTGAGCGTGTAGCTAGAAAAACGGGAAGAATAGAGGCAGTCTAAGTAGAGCGTTTATGGAAGTTCTATTTCATTAATCTGGTCTAAGGTTTCTAGGCTATTCATTTTAATTTTCTTGCTAGAAATCGTGTAGAGCACATCGTCTATGTATAATGACCTTTCCACATAGTAGGAGGAATCAAGGTAGTAACTATTTTTTCTCAATCCCATCGCATGTAAGTGAGTAATTGTACCCCTGAGCGCAAAACCTTCGGTTAGAGTTATGTTAAAGACGTAAGCACCCTGAAACACAAAGGTTCCTTGAGTCCATGGTGGAACGCCTTCTGGTCTCTCTGCCACCAAGGCAGGTATTACAAGAAGGTTCTTGGACCGAGCAAATAAGAACGCTTTATGATTATTTAGAACTGGCGAGTCAGTTCCTCTATCGCCTATTTCATATTTATCTATCTCCTTTGGATGCTCCACGTCGCTGACATCGAAAAGCGATATTTTTACTCCCTGATACCATGCAAAGTCGCCTCCTTCGCCTTCAACA
>Ga0315312_1002564_pt1 | contig 12509 bp, 11 predicted proteins | sample TDP7_MG_FD_203629 | JGI IMG/M metagenome (GOLD analysis project Ga0315312, IMG submission 203629) | Freshwater sediment microbial communities from Lake Towuti, South Sulawesi, Indonesia - TDP7 | ecosystem: Environmental > Aquatic > Freshwater > Lake > Sediment | place: Indonesia: South Sulawesi... | reverse complement strand
GCCCCCTCAAAATCCGCCTCAGCACCTCGTCGCCGCAGACATCCTCAATGCGTTTGCCGTACTTACGGCCGTCGAACTTTCTGGTCGCGGAGAAGAACTCAACCGACATGATGAGGTAGTACGCCGGCAGGCCCTTCTCGAGATGGGGGAGCTCGACCGCGATTATTTCGGCCCCTAGATCTTGAAGTTTCTCGATCGCGCTGTCTATGACCTCCATGATCTTTGGGTCCGTCAACTCCCGGAACTTTGGGCTGGTGCCTATCCGCATGCCCTTGAGGTCCTCGCTCAACTTGTCGACATGGCTAACTCCCCTAACGTTGAGCATCACGCATTCATTTGGGTTGAAGCCTGCGATGACTTCAAGCAAGAGTGCAGCCCCGTACACATCCGGCGCGAAGGGCCCGATTTGGTCGAGGCTCATCGCCAGGTCAATGAGCCCTTGCCTTGGCACTAACCCGTAGGTCGGCTTTATCCCCACGACCCCGCAGTGGCTCGCTGGATTTCGGATTGACCCCCCAGTGTCGCTGCCCAAACAAAAGTCGCACATTCCTGCCGCTATAGCAGCCGCGCTCCCGCTGCTCGACCCACCTGGGATACGCCCCAATGCAGCTGGATTATCCGTCGGTCCGAAAGCGCTCGTTTCGCCGGAGGAACCGCAGGCGAACTCATCCATGTTGACCATGCCGATGATGACGCCGTCCTCCCGGAGAATTCGCTCGATGACCTCCGCATTATAAGTTGACACGTGATCCTCGAGCGTCCTGGAGGCACAGGTGGCCCGGAGGCCTTTGACGTTGATATTTGACTTTATCCCTATCGCCATGCCGGTCAATTTGCCGACTCGCTCGCCTCTTTTAAGCTTTTTATCAACGGCCTCAGCTTGCGAGATGGCGTTCGGGTTGGGCTCGATGAACGCGTTGATCTTTGGATTGAGTTTCGATATCCTTTCCAATGCCTGCCGTATATTTTCAACAACCGAAAGCTCGCCGTTACGAATCGCCTCAAGCTTGGCCTTCGTCACCTCACCCATCTCGCTACCTCCACCTTCAGATTGCCGTCCTCATCAGAGCCAGGCATGATCTCGATAAAACGCCCACGAAATTCGGACCTCTCACCGCTCGGAGATGGCTCCCCATCAGGCCGCACGATGTTGTAAACTTCATGACTGTAGTAGGTCTCCCTCTTGCTGGGTAGTCCTTCAGCGGCTTCGACAAATGACTCGACTATCTCCTCCGCGCTTCGCTCGATTTCCTTCAGCCTTTCCTCAGACAATTTACCAGGACCCCAAGACCTACCTTAATCGAGCCAAACTTTAAGCATGTGGGAGTTAAAATTTCATTGGAATTAGCTTGCGCCCAGATGTTGTCACCTGCCCGAAATGCGGCTTCAGGTTCAGCAAGTCCTATGCCAGAGTTACAGCTTGCGGAGGGTGCCCCATGTCCGTTTCTTCATGTGGGATGATAAAATGCCCGAAATGTGCCCATGAATTTGAGGTGTGAGGTTGAAAAAGCCAGCGAGATTTTGGGAGAAGCTGCCTGAAAAGAAAGTCCGATGTACCCTCTGTCCCTGGAGGTGTACTATAGCCCCTGGGAAAGTTGGGGTCTGCCGCGGAAGGAAGAACGAGGGCGGCGAGCTTTACAGCCTAGTCTATGGTTCAATCGTCTCAATGGCGGTTGACCCGATAGAGAAGAAGCCCCTTTACCATTTCTGGCCAAGAAGCGGCGTTTTTTCGATCGCCGCCCCTAGCTGCAATTTTAAGTGTTCCCATTGTCAGAACTGGACCATCTCGCAAGCAAGCGTGTTGGATGTTTCCACCGAGGATTTGTCGCCTGAAAAAGCGATCGACCTCATCAAGCGTTACGAGTGTAGAGGCATAGCCCATACATACACCGAGCCCACTACTTGGACAGAATATGCTATTGATGTCGGAAAGCTGGCCCACCGCGAAGGACTCTACAATGTCTACGTGACCAACGGGTATATCACTATAGAAGCCCTTCAGGAGCTCCGTCCTTACCTTGACGCGGCTAACGTTGACGTCAAGGCGTTCAGCGACGATTTCTACAGGAAGATATGCGGGGTTCCGAGCATCCACCCTGTGCTTGAAACATGCGAGTGGATGGTCGAGCATGGCATCCACCTCGAGGTTACCTACTTGATTATCCCCCGCGAAAATGACAACGAAGAGGAAATCAGAAAAATGTGCAAGTGGGCAGTCGACAAGCTTGAGCCAGAGGTGCCCACCCACTTCAGCCGCTTCTACCCCCACTACAAGATGACGGATCGATCTCCTACGCCAGTTGAAACACTTGAGCGGGCAGTCAAAATCGCCAAGGAGGAAGGGCTGCACCACGTTTACATAGGGAATGTGCCTGGTCACGAGGCCGACAACACCTACTGCCCAAAATGCGGCGAACTGCTAATCGAACGCTACGGGTTCGATGTGACCCGCTACGAGCTAAAAGATAAACAGTGCTCGAAGTGTGGGACAAAGATCAACATCATTGGGGAGTATAAGCCGAGTAAACGGGTCCTGTTTTAGCACCTTATTGAAAAATTACGACAGCTTTCGAATGCATGCCCTCAGTTCCCGCATCTCAAGCTTCGCCAGTTCCTCCGCTCGCTTAGCATCTCGAGCCTCCGCGAAGCAGCGAAAAATCGGCTCTGTACCGGAAGGTCGAAGCAAGAGCCAGCCATCGTCGGTCACCACTCGGAGACCATCGGTTCGGTCCAACCTGTAACCTACGAACCGCTTCTCCAAAGCTTTTAGCACCTTCGGCTTGAGCTCATCTGGGCACCTGACCTTTTGCTTGCTCTGATAGTAACGAGGTAGAGTCGCGTCGAGTTCCGAAATTCTCATCCCGCTCACGGCGAGCATCTCCACGAGTTTGGCCGCGGTCAAAATACCGTCCCGACAAGGCAACCAGTCGAAGAAAATCACTCCCCCGTTCTCCTCGCCACCTATATCACCTCTCCCTTTCCTGAAATACTCGATTATCTCCGGCTCCCCGACCCGCGTGCGCACCACCTCGCCGCCAAGTTTCTCCGCGACATCGTCGAGCACCGAGCTCGTCGCCACGGTCGTCACTATCTTCGGTCGCTTTCGTCCCATGAGGTGATGTAATGCGACAAGCGCGAAGACCCTGTCACCAGTCAATACTTCCCCAGTTTCGTCTACGATGATGGTTCGGTCCGCATCACCATCGTGGGCAATCCCCAAATCCGCTCCAGAAGCCATGACCGTTTGAGCGAGCTCTTTGAGGTTTTCTGGGGAGGGCTCGGCAAGTCTGCCCGGAAAGGCGCCGTCCAGCTGACAGTTGAGCGATACCACTTTACAACCGAACCTCGTCAACAGGCTGGGCGTCACCACGCTCCCCGCGGCGTTCGCGCAGTCGACGACGACCTTCAGCTCCCGCCCAATCTTGGGAACTGCTGCTAGGGCCGCCCTCATGTAAGGGGTTAGGGCATCTGCCTTATGGGTGCCCCCAACGCGACCCCAAGGAACCCTCCGCCAAGCCAGTTTCGAGATGATCCGCTCTATCTTTCGTTCCTCAGCCCTCTGGAAGCCGGCTCCGCTCGAATCCCAGAACTTGATGCCATTAAAATCGGGCGGGTTGTGTGAAGCTGTAATCATTACTCCCGCATCGCATCGGAAATGCTTGATCGCAAACGACAGGACGGGGGTGGGGACTAGGCCGATCCTGATAACATCGCATCCTCCTCCCACGAGACCTGCTGTTACCGCCTGTTCCAGCATCTCGCTCGAGGTGCGGTTGTCGTAGCCTATCACCACCTTGCCCCTGTTTTTCAGGTGGGTAGCGAGCGCCGAGCCGAGCTGAAGCGCCAGTTTTGGGGTCAGCTCAAGGTTCGAGATGCCCCGGACGCCAAAGGTGCCGAAAAGCTTAGGCATACCCTCGCCGCGTTAGAGTTTGTATCATACGTATTAAATCGTTGCACGCCAAGTTTGTAATGGGCCCGTGGCCTAGCCAGGATAAGGCGGCAGCCTTCTAAGCTGCAAATCGTGGGTTCGAATCCCACCGGGCCCGCCAAAGTTAGACCTTAATGCTAGGTAGACTACTCAGCGTGCGCATCCAAGAACCTAACTATCCTCTCCAAAATGCTTGGCTTTCCCATGTCGGAGGAAATTTGCCTCAGCAAGTTCACATCGCTCTTCTCGACTCCCCCCAGTTTGAGAAACGCAATTGCGTATATCAAAAACCCCAAACCACCTACAAAAACCGCTCCTATCAAGTTTGTAACTACAAGCCTGAGAAGCAAGATCGGCGCGAGCATAACACATGTCGCTACCGCTGGCTTCCAGAGAACTTGTAGAGGATAGACAAAACCTGCCAACTTTTTCACGAAAAATGTGCTTAAGCAGAGAATTACGACCTGCGTCATTAAAAAGCCAACTGCTGCACCAACGATCCCATAGAACCGAGCTAGAGGGGTAATCACCGCTACCGCGAGGGCTACTGCGAACAGATAAATCTCCGCGCATATTCCAGGTCTCCCTATGCCGGCAAGGACCGTGACGTTCAATGAGTTCACGCAAATCGGTAATACTGCCACCGACAATATGCGCAGCACTTGGCCGCCAGCGATAAACTCCGTTCCGTAAACAAGCCTCAAGATAAACTCCGAAAAAATAGCTGTTCCCGCGACTAAGGGGATCAAAATTGTAAAAATGAACTTGATCGAGAGCTTAACGCTCGAGGCGAAGTTTTCTCTATCTCCCACAGTCCATAGCTCCGAAATGGCTGGAAAGAGGGCCGTTATCGTTGCGCCAGCTATACCTGTCAATAAAGAAGCGATTAAAAGGGCGGATGAATAGTATCCAACCTCCTGCATTTTGGCCACATAGCCCAACAAGATCGTTCCATATGATAGCAATATCACCCCTGCTATACTTGTTAACCAATTTGGGATGGAAAATGAAATTATCTCCTTTGAGATATCGTGGCCTTTAATTGCCTTCTGCTCGCCTTTCGGCATGAGCCTGAAAAGCAGGAAGAGGCCCAAAACGCATGCCAGAAATAAACCCGCCATCGTCCCAGCCAGGGCCCCGGTTGCAAAGTAGCCAGCAAATATGAATGCAAATGCTAACGGCACGCGCGCCATTGCATAAAAACTCTCCGTGAACAAATGATATTTCATCCGTTGGAAGCCCTGAAATGCTGATAAAAGGCCAGGCAGAAATACGCCCGGCAATATCATTAGACCAGCTACTCTGAAGGCAACAGTGAGTTCTGGATCATGATAGACATTTGTCGCAATTGGTCCAGCAAATATGATTAATGTAGTCGAAAGCGCGAGTGCCGATATCAAAAGGTATTTAAAAGAGGTTCGCAAGATGAGCCTAACCGTCTCGAGTTTTTTTAGTGCTATGTATTTGGAGACGAACCTGACGATGGACGCGGGGATGCCAAAGTTCGCAAGATATGCAAAGATATTAAAAAAAGCTAGACCAGTGGCAACTATGCCGTAACCACGAGGCCCGAGAAGCCTTCCAACCAAAATTGCATATATGATGCTAAAAATGTTTACGCAAATATAGTTGATGAGGATAATAAAACTACCCTTAGCTATCCTAACGCTCGGTTCAGGAGGCGGCACTTTGTTCACATTTATCCCCTAAATACTTCACTTAGTGATTATCTACGCGCCTAAAAATCTGCATTTAGCAATCGACAGTCAAAGGAAAACTGTGGCATCAATTTAAGTATGGCAAACAATTGGTTATAAACGGGGAAAAATTGCCCAAATATAGGTTAACGATAACGGTGAAAGAAGTTAGAGGGAAATGCCCAGTTTACAGACCAGGCGACAAAATAGTTATCGATGATTTTTATGTAAATGCTAGAGAATCTAAGGATGTTTGTATGCATGCTTTCTCCGCGATGCTCACGTTGATTTGGGCACTCGCCCACGGTTATTCAGCGAGGGAGTTGGGAATCGGAAGCGAGGACAAAATCGGTTACCTACGGTGCCCCGATCCCGGGCCGCCGCATACCCAGGGCGGAACCGTGCTTTTTGAGATAAAACGTGAAGTGGTTAAATGACGAAGGAAGTAATGATCGCCCTGGGGACGAGGCCAGAAACCATCAAAATGGCGCCCGTTATAAGGGCACTGCAGAAATATGGGCAACCCTTCTCGCTGGTTCACAGCGGCCAGCATTATGATTACAACCTTTCAATTCGGTTCATAGAGGAGTTAAATCTGCCTAGGCCAGACCACAACCTAAGGTTCAGAGAGAGCCTGCCCGCAGCTCAAACCGGTCGAATGATGATGGGGCTTGAAAAAATCGTGAAACGGGAAAGGCCAAAACTAATGCTTATTCAAGGCGATACAAATACGATGCTTGCCTCGGCTTTAACCGCCTTTAAACAAAATGTGCCCGTTGGACATGTAGAAGCGGGGCTCCGAAGCTATGATTGGCGCATGCCTGAGGAACACAACAGGCGCATGGTCGACCATGCTTCAAAGTACCTTTTTGCTCCCACGTTGGGGGCGAAAGAAAACTTAGAACGGGAAAAAATTTGGGGAAAAGTTTTCGTGACCGGAAATACTGTAATCGACGCTGTCGCGCAACACTTGCCAATAGCCGAGAAAAAATCTGACGTGATGGGCCGGATAAATTTTAGAGAATATATCTTGGCGACTGCGCACAGGGCCGAAAATGTCGATGATCCAAGAGTTCTAAGAAATTTTGTCGAGGTTTTTATGGAAGCTCCTTTGCCCGTGGTCTTTCCGGTTCATCCGAGGACTGCGAAGAGACTTCGCCAATACAACCTTTGGAAAAAGTTGGCCTCCTCTAAAACTGTCCAACTATTGCCCCCGATGGGATATTTCGATTTCCTCATCCTTATGAAAAATTGTGAACTTATGCTGACTGATTCGGGAGGGCTACAGGAGGAGGCGACCGCACCGCCGATAAGAAAATTTGTTTTAGTCCTAAGGTTATCTACTGAGAGACCTGAAGCTGTTGAAGCTGGATTTGCAAAGGTCGTCGGGGTGGATAAAAAGAAGATATTGAGGGCCTTACGTGACTCCGTCGAAAACCCACCTAACTTGCAAAAAAGCTCTCCTTTCGGGAATGGCAAAGCTGGGGAGAAAATAACTAAAGTTGTTATGGGGGAATTGGGTTGAAAAAAGGGGAGCTGATAAGGAAAATCAGAGAAAAGAAAGCAAAAATAGCGGTCATAGGATTGGGGCACGTTGGACTGCCGACAGCGGCGATATTCGCAAATGCTGGTTTTAGGGTGATTGGGGCGGATGTAAACCAAAATATCGTTGCCGCCGTCTCGAAGGGAAAGGTTCCTCACGTGGAGCCGGGCTTGGGCACCCTCTTAAAGAATTCCATAAAGAAGGGCAAACTAAAAACTACAACGGATTCTATGGGGGCCGTCAAAGGATCCGATGTAGTAATCGTATGCGTCCAAACTCCTTTGACCGAAGATAAAAAACCCAATTTAGCTTATCTGGAGAGCGCATGCGATGGCGTGGCAAAGTGGCTCTTAAGCGGAAAACTCGTAGTCATCGAGAGTACCGTACCGCCAAGAACCATCAAGGAGGTTATCGCGCCATTGCTCGAGGAAAAAAGTGGCCTAAGGTGCGGAACGGATTTTTGGTTAGCATATTGCCCGGAGAGGATAGCGCCGGGCAAAGCCATTCAAGAGTTTGTGGAGAATCCGAGAATAGTTGGTGGTTACAACGAAGAAAGCGCTGAAATTGCCGCGGAATTGTTCAGGACGGTTGTAAAAGGAGGGGTCCTCGTTACGGATTGCGTAAATGCGGAAGTGGCGAAACTGGCCGAAAACACTTTCAGGGACGTCAACATAGCTTTCGCGAATGAACTTGCACTAATATGTGAATGTCTGGGCGCTGACGTTGCGGAAGTGATAAAGTTGGCTAACACTCATCCTAGAGTCAATGTGCATAGGCCTGGATGCGGCGTTGGGGGCCCATGTTTGCCTAAGGATCCGTACCTGCTACTCCACGGAGTTAAGACGATGGGCTTTAGGTCTAAGGTAATAGGGCCCTCGAGGGAGTTGAATGATTTCATGCCGGAGCATACTGTAGAGCTCGTAGTAAAAGCGCTTAAGAAGGCTGGGAAAAACATCAAAAAATCAAAAATAGCAGTGCTGGGAGTCGCATACAAGGAGGATGTAAATGACGCCACCAATAGTCCAGCCGAGAGAATAATAGAGAAATTGAGGAGCTTAGGCGCCGAGGTCTTCGTTTATGATCCATATTGTGAGGAAACTTTTGGGGGTAGAAAAGCAACCAGCATTTTGGAAGCTATTAAGGGTGCGGAATGTATTGTAATATGTACTGGGCACAAGATTCTTAAAGAATTGAAAATTGAAAAACTCAAAAAGTTTATGAGCAAAAATCCTGCAATCATAGACGGGGGGCAAATAATAAATCCTGTGGAAGCGGAGAGAAAAGGTTTCAAGTATTATGGAATTGGACATCTTTAGGATAAAGGAAAAAATAAGATTGACGTGAAAATATGAAGAAGAAAGCGTTAATTACCGGGATAACTGGGCAAGATGGTGCTTATCTAGCGAAGTTTCTCGTGGACAAGGGGTACGAAGTATACGGGACGTACAGAAGATTATCGACACCAAATTTTTGGAGATTACAATATTTGGATATTTTTGACGAAGTGAATCTGATTCCAGCAGATTTGGTGGATAGCGCTTCTCTAGTAGAGGCAGTTAAGATTTCGGATCCTAATGAGGTGTATCATTTAGCCGCACAGAGTTTCGTTGGGACATCCTTTGAACAGCCGGTAGGGGCCGGCATGGTTACGGGTTTAGGCGTTACAAGGATGTTGGAAGCCGTGAGACAAGTAAATCCGGAGATAAGATTTTATCAAGCGTCGACGAGCGAACTGTTCGGTAGAAGCAGCGATAGACCAATGAGAGAAGACGATGTTTTTAGCCCAGTGAGCCCCTACGCAACCGCAAAACTATATGGCTATTGGCTGACTAGAATTTACAGAGAAGGCTATAAAATGTTTGCCTGTAATGGGATCCTGTTTAACCACGAATCGCCGTTGCGAGGTTTAGAGTTTGTAACGAGAAAAATTTCTAATGCGGTAGCAAAAATTGCCCTTAGAATCGAAAAAGAACTCCGCCTCGGCAACCTAGAGGCGAAAAGAGATTGGGGTTATGCCCCAGAATATGTTGAATCCATGTGGCTAATGCTACAACAGGACGAGCCCGATGACTACGTTGTAGCGACTGGGGAAGCCCATAGCGTAAAAGAGTTTGCTGAGAAAGCTTTTGAGCTAGCTGGTTTAGATTGGCAGGATTACGTCAAAATCGATAAGAAATTTTTCAGGCCTCTCGATGTGGGGTATCTTCTGGGTGACGCGACCAAAGCTAAGGAGAAATTAGGCTGGAAACCCAAAGTGAAATTCGAGAAATTGGTGGAGATAATGGTAAAAGAAGACACGCAGAGATGGGAGAGGTGGCAAAGAGGTGAGAAATTCCCATGGGATGCCCCTAACTATCCCAGTGAGGATAAAATCTTGTCCAGAACGCTTGTCCTTGACAGGTAAAACTTAAAAAAGCAAATATTGTGATATCATATATTGGGGTTCAAATGTTTTGTAGGATCTGCCACAGTAAAAATTTAATAAAATTCTTAGATTTAGGATTTACCCCCTTAGCCGATGATTTCTTATCCCCAGATAGGTTAAGAGGGCCGGAAATACACTATCCTTTAGAGGTTTTTATTTGCAATAATTGCTCACTAGTTCAGATCGGGTATACCGTTCCACCTGAAATACTATTCCAACGGGAATATCCTTATGACTCATCCGTGACGAGGAGCGGTGTGGAGCACTTTCACTCCCTCGCCAAAGAAGCATCTTCAAGATTCAGTCTTTGCTCAAATGATTTAGTAGTTGATATCGGAAGCAATGTGGGCGTATTGCTACAGGGTTTCAAAAATGAGGGCGTTGAAGTCTTGGGTATTGAGCCCGCAGGAAATATTTGTACAATAGCTCAAAGTAGGGGTATCGAAACAATAAATGATTTTTTTAGCGAAGAATTGGCTCTCAAAATCGTGAAAGAAAAAAAGAGGGCGAAAATTGTAACGGGGACAAATGTTGTTGCTCATATAAATGATCTCCATTCCCTTGTAAGGGGTTTAAATACATTATTAGATGAAAAAGGGGTCTTCATTTTTGAGGCTCCTTACTTGGTTAATTTATTAGATAATTTGGAGTATGACACGATATATCACGAACATTTGTCTTACTTATCCGTCAAACCTGTGATCAAATTATTTGGCATGTTTGGAATGGATGTATTCGATGTGGAAGAAATGAGTATCCATGGAGGTTCTCTCCGTTATTTTGTAGCAAGGAAAAACGATTATCCCATTTCTAAAAATGTTGATAGGTTAATTGAACTGGAAAACGAGAAAAAAATATATGAGATAGATATGCTTAAAAATTTTGCAAAATCTGTAGAAAGAAACCGTGAGGAGCTTATTTGGATGTTAAAATCAATAAAACGCGAAGGCAAACGAATTGTTGGAGTAAGTGCCCCCGCAAAGGGAATGACTTTACTGAACTACTGCAAAATCGGCCCTGAGATCTTAGATTTTATCACCGAAAAATCGACTTTGAAGATAGGAAGATACACTCCTGGGGCCCATATCCCTATTTTACCTGATTCCGAATTAATTAAACAGATACCGGATTATGCTCTACTACTAGCATGGAATTTTGCCGACGAAATAATGAAGAATTTAAAGAATTACAAAGAGGCCGGAGGAAAGTTTATTATCCCCATCCCAAAACCGCATATTATCGACTGAGTTAGGTCACGAATTGTGAGCTTAAAAAATTTCTTAAGGAGAAATCGATAATGAAGATAGTCCACAAAAAGAGCGTATTTGAGGACGAAAGGGGGCGAATAATAGATATCTTGGAAAAAGAAATTGTTGAATATGTTACTTTGATATCCTCAAAGAAAGGATCGATTCGGGGGAACCATTATCACAAAGAGTCCATGCAATATATTTTTGTCCTTAAAGGAAGTCTAAGACTTCTAACCCAAATGCCTGGAGAAAAAATCGAAACAGTGCTTATTAAATCCGGTGATTTAGTTTTTACTCCTCCGATGGAAAAACACACTGTAATTGCATTGGAAGATTCAGAGTTTCTCGTTTTCACAAGGGGGCCTAGAGGAGGGAAAAATTACGAAAAAGACACGTACCGACTCACAAAAAGTCTAACATCGTGTATTTAGAGGTGAGAAATTGCAAATCAGAAAAATAAACGACAATTTTTTTGAGAAGTCTGCAGAATACTACGATCTTCTGTACTCGGACAAGGACTACGAGAAGGAATGCGACTTTGTGGAGGAAATCTTTAAGAGATATTCCAAGAATCCCATAAAGAACATACTTGATGTAGGATGTGGGACGGGCGGGCATGCAATTCCACTTGCAAAAAGAGGTTACGATGTTGTAGGATTTGACCTTTCGGAACTGATGATTAGAAAGGCAAAAGAAAAAGCAAGAAATTTAGCAAGTTTAGAGCTTCATGTCAAGGATATGCGCGATTTTCAGTTGGATTCCAAATTCGATGCTTGTGTCTGCATGTTTGCCGTAATAGGTTATTTAACAAAAAACCAAGATATTCAAAAAACACTAACCAACATAAAAAGACACCTAAAGGATGGTTCTTTATTTATATTTGATTTTTGGAACGGTCTAGCGGTTTTGAGAATCTTGCCATCTGTTAGAGTAAAAATTGTGGAAGATAAAGGAAAAAAAGTTATTAGGACCGCAGAACCAGAATTAGATGCTTTTAATCATGTTTGTAAGATAAATTACCGACTGGCCATAACTGAAAATAATATCTTCGTAGATGAGATAAAGGAAACGCATATGGTTAGATTCTACTTCCCCCAAGAGATAACACATTATCTTGAGGACGCTGGCTTTGAAGTCCTAAAAATATGTCCTTTTTTAGACCTAAATGGAAGTGTTAACGAAGGCGTTTGGAATGTCGCTGCGATATCGAGGGCCGTGGAGGGGAAAAAATGATACCCGTATGTGAACCAGAACTCGGAAAAGAAGAACTAAAAAATGTTGTTGATTGCATTAAAACTAAAATGATATCGGGCTCTGCAGGGAAGTATATAGAAGAGTTTGAAGAGAAATTCAGCAAGTACTGTGAAGCAAAATATGGTGTTGCTACAACCAGCGGCACAACTGCATTGCATTTAGCGATAGAATCATTAGGTATAAGAAGTGGGGACGAGGTTATCACACCAACCTTTACTAACGCCGCGACAGCTTTTGCTATCATTTATAGCGGTGCTAAACCTGTTCTCGTGGATTCTGAGCCTAAAACTTGGAATATTGATATAAAACAAATTGAAAAAAAAATAACTAATAACACAAAAGCGATATTACCAGTGCACATCTATGGTCATCCTTGCGATATGGATCCGATATCTGACATTGCAGAAGATCG
>Ga0315312_1002563_pt1 | contig 12514 bp, 11 predicted proteins | sample TDP7_MG_FD_203629 | JGI IMG/M metagenome (GOLD analysis project Ga0315312, IMG submission 203629) | Freshwater sediment microbial communities from Lake Towuti, South Sulawesi, Indonesia - TDP7 | ecosystem: Environmental > Aquatic > Freshwater > Lake > Sediment | place: Indonesia: South Sulawesi... | reverse complement strand
GAAATCCGGGAATTTCTCCCTCATAGGTGTTCCAGGTTACCTTGTTCATGGTGACATTTGCCCAGGTAGTGCCGCTGTCAATGCTATATGAGAGGATCACATCGCGTATTCCGCTTTGTGCATCAGTAACGTTCACCGAAACCGTCACGTTCTCAGCTTCATATGGGATTTCTGGGTCACGAGATGGAATGCTAATGGATGGTGCGGCGAAATCACCGGGGATTTTCACGATTACGATGTAGTCGTCAGGTGTTCCGCGTTCAGCGGCGGTAATGTATATGTCTCCGTTGTCTGCAAGGATCGCTGTGTATCCCATATGCTTAGTGCTGAGAAAATTAACACGAGTTTTAGCGAGACTGAAGGTTCCGTCTGGTTGCAGATCGAAGCGGTAGACACCTGCTTTCCAAGCTAGGGCTATAGTGGTGTTTCCCGTGTGCTTTATGTCTTGAATGAAGTCCAAAAAGGGAGCCGGGGCCTCCATAATGATGATTTGTTCTGTCCCATCAGGCCAGGTGATCCTCATCTGCCATTTGCCACCGACCGCTTCTGCAAACCATCCTCTTCCCGCATCATCGAAGCTCAAGAACATCACTTCTCTGTCACTAATCACCTCGAGCAGGGTGCCGTTAGGCGCAAGACGGAACGTATGGTGCCTATAATTTAGGCCTGTTGAGGGGAACTGGTCGCTGTTGAACCAGATTTCGCCGGTGTTAGGGTCCACTGTTAGGCTTTTGGGACAAGTAATATAGTCTGCCAGTCCAGGATCCTGAATTATAAATTCCTCTATGAATTCTCCATCTGGAGTAAACTTCACAATGCCTCCATCCTTTGTGTCGTATGGAGGCCTAGGATAAGGCGGAGCATATCTTGTAATATAGACTATGCCGTTTGGGCCTTCCCAAAGCTCGTTGAACCCTATGCTTACCTCTGGCTCTTCAAAGTATTTCACTGTCGCTCCGTCCGCGGTCACATATCCTATCTTCTCGGTGAACGTGGTCCAGTAAATTCTTCCATTGCTGTGCGCCAGCACGTCCCACACGTTTTCGTTTCCCCACCCAACTTTAAGTCCTTCAAGGAACGCGTCGCTTGAAGTGTTAAATCTCCCTATGATATAGTCACCAGCTTCCATCAAGTTACCAAAAGGATGACTGTAGTTGTCATATGCTGTCCACCAATTCGACTCGCCAAAATACAGTATTGTTCCGTCGCTGTCTCCAAACCAAGAGTCATACTTTTCAGGCCCACTGTTTTCCTGTGCTCCCCTAAAGACAACCTCAGTGACCGCCTGGGCGCTCGGCATAAGGCTCAACAACACAAGCATAGCAACCATGATAAATGTCAAAACTGCCTTTTTTTTCATAGGATCATCCTTCTCGCTTAGTGTTCTATTCAGCAGTTAAAAAATTTATGGAACCTTTTCCCATTTTGTGTAGCTCGCGCTATTAACTATCCTTCATGGCAGAATCTCAGATGAATGACCATTTCTTGGGTGATGCTCCGTAATGGATCCAATTCTTGGTTTAAATTCTTGATTTCTCAAATGTTACGTAAACCATTTTTCACGCGAGGCGTTATCTCCAGAGGATAACTTTCGTCTTCCGTCTAACAAGATAAGTTTATATAGCTTTTCCCACATGGTGGGAAATGGAGCTGAAATAATGGAGCGGGCTAAACTGGACAGGAAGGGGAGGTTGACTATACCCGCCAGGTACAGGGAGAAACTGGACTTGGGAGAGGAGGTAGCTCTGATCCTTGAGGAAGATTACCTCATAGTGTGTAAGACGACGACTGCTGAAGAATTTAAGATGGCTTCAAGAAGGCTGGCTGAAGAAATAGCCAAAACAAGGGATAAGCCAATAAGCTTCGAGAAACTCTTCTGAAGCTCAGGAAAAAGGAAATATGATAGTCGTAGACGCCATGATCTGGGTCTACAACTGCGATGTCAGATCTCTGGAATACGAGAATGTTCATTCGTGGCTGGAAGGGAAAGACAGAGAGGGAATCATAGATTTGGAAGAAATACTTGTCAACACCGTTATTGTCATGGAGGTTGTTCACAATCTGCGAAGGGGGGCACAGTTGTCACCAGATCTTGTTTACGATTACGTGCTCAAGATGCTTGCCCTAAAGAACATGACCACCGCACCCCTTGACAGGAACCTACTCCACGTCAGCATGCACGTGTTCGAGAGATACTATGAATACGGGATCGGAGGCAGAGACGCAACGATATTAGCCACTATGCTGAGTCGGAACGTGGATACAATAGCCACTCACGACAAAAACATACTACAGATAACCGATTTCCGAAGAATAGATCCGACTCACCATCCACCTAAAATCTTCAATGCTGGACAACCCGCAAAATAGGCCTAAAATTTTTTTGGTGCTCCGGCCGGGATTTGAACCCGGGTCGGTGGCTCTCCCTTGCCGCTAGACATCGAGAGGCCACTATACTTGACCGGACTATACTACCGGAGCCCCAAAATTAAGGTAATCTCATGATGAACTATAAAGTTTCAGTATAAAATATAAAGAAAGTTGATTTTCGGTTCCCTAGAACTCCTCTTCTCCCTCTTCTGGGGGTGCCCCTGGCGGCTTCTCCTCTTCTTTAGGTTTTGTCGCCGCTATCACGTCGTCGATTCTCAGGATCATGGACGCAGCCTCAGTGGCGGACTTTATGGCCTGCTCCTTCACGCGCACAGGTTCAATCACGCCATTCTTATGCATATCGATGATCTTGCCCGTGAAAACGTCAACGCCCATCAAATTTCCCTTGAGTTTTTCGTGGGCCGACCTTAAGGCAACAAGTATGTCAATAGGTTCAAGACCAGCGTTTTCAGCCAAGGTCTTCGGAACAATTTCCATGGATTCAGCGAAGGCTTCTATGGCAAGCTGCTCCCTTCCTCCAACTTTTGTGGCATAGTCGCGAAGCTCTTTTGCTACCTCCGATTCAATGGCTCCGCCGCCTGCAACAACTTTATTGTGCTCAACGACATCTGCAACAACAGACAAAGCATCATTCATGGCGCGTTCTGCCTCGTCCACCATCCTTTCAAGGCCAGCGCGGATCAAAACCGCAACCGAGCGCGGGTCTTTACATTTCTCTATGAAAATCATCTTGTCTTCGCCAACCTTGCGTTCCTCCACCAACCCCGCTTTTCCTAGATCTTGAGACTTCAAATCCTCCAGATTTGTGATGACTTTCCCTCCAGTTGCCCTACCCAGCTTCTCCATGTCGGATTCTTTAACCCTGCGGGCGGCCACGATTCCCTCTTTGGACAAGAAGTGCTGGGCCAGATCGTCAATACCCTTTTGGCAGAACAGCACGTTGGCGCCTGAGGCCTTTATCTTTTCAACCATTTCCTTGAGCATTCGGGTTTCTTGGTCCAGAAATGCCTTCATTTGCGTTGGATCTCGTATTCTAATTTCGGCGTCAAACTCCGTCTTCTCAACTTCTAATGGACAGTTAAGTAAAGATATTTTTGGATTTACGATTCGCTTCGGCATGCCTGGATGTACCACTTCCTTGTCCACAATTATGCCCCTAATGAGCTGGGTATCAAAGAGGCTTTTCCCCTCCTTCTTTATTATCTGAACATTGTCGATGTCCGCAACGTTCCTCTCGCCCCTCTTCTCGGCGATCTGTTTTACCGCGTCGATGGCAATCTCCGCCAAATGATCCCGCGCAGCGCCCACTGCTTTGCTAGCCATGGCGGTTGTGGCAACCCTTTTCAATGTTTCCCGGTCTTCGAGATCCACTGAAATCCCAGTTTTGTCAAGAACCTCCATTGCCTTTTGAGCGGCTTTTCTATACCCGCTTACAATAACCGTCGGATGAATGTTTTGGTCAAGGAGCTCTTCGGCTTTCCGCAGCAGGTCTCCAGCCAAGATCACGGCCGTGGTTGTTCCGTCGCCCACCATATCATCTTGGGTCTTGGCTACCTCCACCATCATCTTTGCAGCTGGATGTTCGACATCGATTTCATCTAGGATGGCTGCGCCGTCATTTGTTATGGTGATGTCGCCGAGGCTGTCGATGAGCATCTTGTCCATGCCACGGGGGCCTAGGGTTGTCCTTAACACTTCGCCTATGATGCGAGCTGCCATAATGTTGTTTCTCTGAGCTTCTCTCCCGCGACTACGCGCGGTTCCCTCCTTCAAAATGAGCACTGGTTGTCCTGCTTGTGTGGTTAAATAGGCCATACGAATCCTCCCATGGAAATTTTAACCTACCTAAAGAGCATTTTAGGTAGAATATAAATGCTTTTCGCTAACTAGGTAATAAACAATTTCGCCCATAGAGAGAGATGGGCACTCAGTTTATCGGCCTAAAACTTTTCTTGCAGCTATTTCGATGTCCTCTGCCTTCACGGTTTTTCTTCCGGCGTGCATAGCATAGTCAATGGCTTCCCTAGCGATTCTGACACCTATATCCTCAAGGACCTTCGCCAATTTATCTGCGGCCGTTTCACTCACCCTTTCAGCGCCAGCTTTCTTGCATATTCTATGCATAGGGGCTACAGCTAACTCAGGACCTGCCATATAAACTCCTCGCAGCCTCTTTTTATTTGAGCCAGTATTTAACCTTATCGTCTCATTTTCTGATTTATAGTGTTATTTTCGCTTTCTAAAGATTTTTCCGCCTTCTATGTCGGTTACGTACTCGAATCCGGCTTCTACGAGTTCACAAGCCTCGTCTAGGGTTCTGGCGACCCCTTGCTATAAAATTCCTGCGCCATGTGAATCACCGAAAAACGCTTTATAAAGGCACGTACAGAAGCGCACACGCGTATTTTCATGCTCACGCTGAAAAATACTGCTTTCAGCACTCTACTTTTATTTGGATCCAAATATGTTAACGCCCCTCGTCCGAAAAACGCGCCTAAAATGGCGCCTATGAGACCAGTAATGACTGCAAACGCTTCATTAGAAATAGAATATAAATAGTAGATGTTTGAAATCTACGAGGGGTGAGAAAAATTGAAAGCAGATCGTAAACGGGTTTTTGTTCCATCCGAGACAATAAAGTTTCCTTCTTTATGCCCTAAATGTTTACGGAAAACTGATCTTACAAGTTACAAATCCAAATGGAAAACCACTTATCTTAAAGACCCCCTCACAAAAGTCACGAAAAAAGCCGAAATCGAAATACCAATCTGCAAATCTTGCAAGAGGGCTCTACTAAAGGAGGCAAGAATCTCCATTGCAAAGATTTTCGCCATAGCTGCTCCTATATGTTAGGGAATCCTCTCCATCCTTTTCTTATTCAACGTGAGGTTAGAGGCTTTTGGTGATTGGGGCGTAGTTCTCTTTTTAGGGCTCGCCTTAATACCTATATATTTCCTGTACTTAATCATAAGGCCCCACGGACAGATCGTATGGCCTGTAAAACTTGAAGGCCCAAACAACTTCTCCTTTGAGAATGAAACCTACGCCAATCTATTTGAGGCTGCAAACCGGAGTTCTACTCTAAGCCTATCTTAACCTCAAATAAAAAATAGGAAACAATTATGGTTAGTTTTTCAGTTTCACCAAAACCCAGCTATCGCTTAATTCTCTAACAGAAAAAAAGATTTTGCGGGTGATATCTTCAGCTTCTTATGATATAACCTTATCGTTTCATATCCGTCTAGCTTTTGTCTCCTTTAACTATTATATCAGCAAAAGAAAGCAATAATCCTAACATGTGATCGTTATAACTTAATTGGCCAGGTATTCTTAATTGGTTACTTTCAAAGCATAAGCAATAAAAGGTAAGGGAAATGACAACACTTATGTTGATAATCGACGACTAGACGAGGCGAATGAACTCAGGCATGGAGGTCTGTAGGGCTTGGGTAAGGTGAGACCGGAGCGGGTGAAGAGAAGCGCCCGAGAACTGATGAGTCGATTCCCCAATAGATTCACTGCGGATTTCGAGGAAAATAAAAGAATTGTCAAAGAACTCACTGAAACTTCTTCTTCAAAGTTAAGAAACAGAATAGCGGGCTACATAACCCGATTGATAAGCACCAGCGAAACCACAGAAAACGTTGAGCCAGAGGAAAAGGGAAAGCGAAAACACTCCTTCACTGGATGAAAAGAGCATTTAACGGGAAGGAACCGAGAAAACATTCAAGCTTTTGAAAACCATGTATATCTTCCCTATCAAGGACATCTTTGAAGGCCTCACAGCATCTTTTATAATTGGCTTCCCTATCTTAATTTAAAAGATACAAACAGCAAATTTGGAAGGAGGAGTTCCATTGTCAACGATGGATGATTATCGTAGGGGCTGGGCTCTGCGCTACCTTAGGGAGGCCAAAGCAGGATTAACTGAGGCTCAGGAGACGCCGCCTATGGCTCAGGGCTTAGTTTTGGAGGCCATGAAGAAGGCTCAGGTGGCCATTTATTATAGCTTGGGGGATCCCGCTTTTGTTGAGGCCATCGTTCGACAAAGCTTGCAAATGGATCCTGTGGAGGACCCAATTTTGAGGTGCCTCGTTGAAATTGAACGAACTGTGCAGCGGGCTGAAAATACGCCGGAACTGGATCATCAGAAGGCGATCAAACAAGCGGATGAGCTTATTCAAATAGCGTCAAACATTGTGGAATTGTTTACTGGTGAGAAGGCAGACTAATGGAGTGGGTTTGACCTTTTCCTGCTAAAATGGTGAGGAATATGTCCTTTCCTTATACTATATCACACAAAGGGCTGGACCTCCACATTACCGTGCTTGATATAGACGCTCTTCGCTTGCATGAAGAGGTCCTCCCAGATCTTCTAAAAAAGGTTACACAATATATTAGGCAAGACGGTTATGTTAAGGATCCGATCATTGTGGACTATGGGTCCCTTATTGTTTTAGATGGAACGCATAGGCTGGCTGCTCTAAAGAAAATGGGGTGTAAATGGATCCCCGTCTGTTTGGTGGATTATGAAAATCCCACGATCACCGTTGGCTGCTGGTATCGAACAATAAAGGGCGTTAGGACGATGGGAGGCATCTTAAAGGAAATCAAGCAGATGGGTTTCGACATCGAAGAAGTCGGTGAAATAGATAAGCCAAAGATCGGGATTTCACCAGTCGTTGCCGCAGTGAAAAGTTGGAAGAAATCCTTTCTTGTTTGTTCCTCCTTCGGAAACCTCATGGAGGCTTTTAATATCGTTAAGCGAATTGAAGAGCGGCTGAAACTTTCTGCGTTTAATGTGGAGTACGAAACGGAATCAGATGCCCTCCGCAAACTTCAGGAACGTGGAGTTGACGTAGTGGTTTTAACCCCTAAAGCCGAGAAAGGCTGCATAGTTGGACACGCCCAGAAAGGGCGTATTTTCCCTTATAAGATGACAAGGCATGTTGTTCCGGCTAGGCCGCTACATGTTGATGTTCCTTTGAATCTCCTTGAAGGTAATGAAAGATCCCTTTTCGAAATCAACAAAGAGTTGAAGCGGCTGCTTAAAAGGAGGCGATTGAAACATGTTGTTGCGGGAAGCGTCATTGACGGAAGACGATATGAGGAAGACCTTTACTTGTTCGAGGGTTGAAAGTGGCAATAAAAATAAAAGTGAGGCTCATGGGAGTTTTTCGTGGGCTTATTGGGAAAGAAAATTTCAATCTTAAACTAGAGAAATCCTCGTCAGTGAGGGAGATTGTTAAGAGGCTTGTTGAGCATTCTTCGACTGAACTCAGGCGTTTGCTTGTTGATTTGGAACTCGATGATCCGCGGCCCAATGCGCTTATTTTTGTGAATGGAAGGGAGATCAGTGTTCTAGATGGTCTTGAAACGGAGGTGGGCGATGGGGACGAGGTGGTTTTCATTCCCGTTTCTCATGGAGGATAAAGAAGTCTTGTTTTTGTGACTCTCTATACGGGGAGGGAGAGAGACACAGGTAGAGGGGGTCTTGGAATGGGCTTGGTTTTGCGGTTTTGAAGGGGTCAATATAGGGGGTAATAATGGACATTTATTGGGACTATAACGTTGTACGCCTGCAGGGTCCTTATGTATGGGATGAGCTACCTCCGGGTTCCTTGTATGCTTCAGATATGAGGAAACATGTGTGATTGTCTAAGCCAAGAGTCTCTGCAATTTTCCAACAACGTTCTAGCTGTAGAATAAGGACAAAGTGCAAAGAATTTAACGGAATCCTCATGTTTTCTGAGAAATTCATGCTTTTACTTGCGTTTTCTGAAGACTTTTGCTCCATTGTGTTCGCAGACCTATTCAAAAGCCCACTTCTAACAGTTTTGTTATCTCCTCTACGCTTTTTGCAGGAATTGATTCCTATCGAATGCTAAGGGCCTATCTTGGGACCTTGTATAGCCACCATACTCCGAGTATCCCTAGCTCGAGGACTTTTATTTCGCCATCGCCGTCGTAGTCAACGTTGGCATTGTAGCGGGGTTCCCCAACCTTAGCAAGCCAATGCACCCCCAGCTTGCCCAGGTCGAGAATATTGATCATCCCATCGCCGTTGCAGTCGCCAGGCCACTGCACCTTCACAAAGCCGTCGATGAAGGAGTTATCGGCTGTGTCTGTTTCGTCGGGAACCACGCTTGCCTCGGCTGAGAAGGTGTAGACGGGATATGGCCACGCCTCTGATGGGTTATAGGGATATCCAGGCAAACGGGGCCGCCATGCAAACGTTAGGGTCATGTTTTCTCCGGCAGCTAAAGTGACTGTTTCGGTTCCTAGGGCTGTTTCGTTGCAGTAGGCCGTGACATTGAAGGACTCGCTATAATCGCCTTCATTTTTGACGGTGACGCTGATTTCAATGGGATCTTTCCATGTGGAATACGCCACATGCCCAATTAAAGGCTTGACAAGCCCTACAGCTCGGTATAGGTGGTAGAGGCCAACTTCAGTTACAGCCACATCGTGTGATGGCGAAGACGCTGGTTCAGCTACGACCTGCGTAACAAACAGCATCCCCATTTCCACCGACAAAAGGAACACCGAAACTATAGCCATTACAACGATCTTCTTCACTTTCAATAAACACACAACCTATCTAACAATTATTATCCATATTTCTGCTAATAAAATTTTCTGCTAATAAGATGAGAAAAAGGGGGAGATGATTTTGTTTGGCGTCTTAGTAACGCCCGCCTAATTTGTTGATGAGCCAATTGTAGAGCTGTCCTGTGGATCTCAGGTATAGTATGAATTTCCAAGCGGATTCGAAGTTAATTGGTCCAGGTGGGTCAATCCCGTCATCGTAAGCGCCCTTGAGCCAGTGTTCTCCCAGTATTTCGAGGTCTTCCTCGTCTATTACGCCGTCTTCGTTGAGGTCGGCGTGGGGGTCCCACTTTGGATCAGGGGGAGGTGGAGCGCTGGAATTCCAGGCCAAACCCATTATGCCCAGGTCGAGCACGTTGACGTGTCCGTCGTGGTTTATGTCGCCCGGAACATATGGGGCCATGAGCGGATGCTCATCAACTCCTAGCCATGGTAGGTAATTGTCTCCTATGCCTAAGCTACACTTGGTTCGGTTCGAGTCTGCGCCGTTATAGTCGCTCCAGTAGTTTCCTTCACACTCCCAGCGGTCAGTCCACTGATTTGACGATTGATTATTATAGAGTTGCTCCGTGTTGTTGATAAAGTTGTTGTGGTAAATTTTGTTGTTGTTAGATTTGTATAGTCCAATGCCGCGGTAGTTGTTTTTTACATTGTTTTCTCTAATTACGTTGCCATCAGACCATTCTACCCAGATGCCGTTGCTCCCTTGCAATGTTATAAAATTACCGTCCATGCAACTGTCGTTCCCATGCAATGTTATAGTATTACCGCTAACGTTGTTATAGTCGGCACCGAGAAGGGCGATGCCTCCCCACCCGCCTGGAGTCATGTTGTTTGAGGTCAGTGTGTTGTCACTGATGATGTTATTGTCGGCTACCGCCATTAAGACAATGCCGACATAACCGTTTAATGTCACTATATTATCGCTGACGATGTTGTTGGAGCAATAGAACAACAGGGTTATACCAGTCCAGCTATTTGAGGTCACTGTGTTGCCAATAATGATGTTGCTGCTGGAACTCGCGGAAAGATCCCCTACCCAGATACCATTAGTAGTGTTTGTCACTATGTTATCGGTAATGTTGACATTACTACTATCACCACCTAAGAAGATGCCGGAAGTGCCATCAAGGCTAGCGTTCTGTATCGTGAACCCTGTGATTTCAACATCGCGTACACCTGGGGCTACGTAAACAATTCCAAGCGGTGAGTCTGTTCCGTAGCCGTCAATGATGGTGGTGCTTCTATTTTCCCCTATAAGTTTTGTTTCGTTATTCTCGATAGTTAAAAGCTCAATGTATCTTCCAGATTCTACATAAATGCTATACCCTGGAGGCGCGGAGTCTAGGGCATCCTGTATGGTTTCGAAATCTGTTGGAACTGTGAAAAATTTTCCAACCTTGACCCTGACGTATCGGGATCTAGCATTATACTTCATGACTGTTTCGCCGGGCACGGGCACCACATAAGTTGTGACGTTGTACACTCCTTCAACCGTGGGCGTCCACGAGAAGCTGACTGTACTCAAGGCGCCACTCTTCAGAAAGTAGATTTTTTTTAGATCTTTTACGCTGCCGTTAACCAACAGTTGCACTTCTATAGAGGGTCCAATGGGGGGAGGGGGAGGAGGAGGGGGCGGGGTCCAGGGCCAATCACTTGTTCCGAAGTTAAGTACGGTAGTGTTAACAATCATCGTGTTCCCAGGCTCCAAGGCTGGAAGTATATCCCAGTCATAGATGAGGAAATCATATCGGGTTTGGGCCTCTTCAACCGCCCTTCTCGCGTTAACCCTTCCATATCCGTAGTATTGATCGAAACCCGAGTCTAGGTCGTCTGCGGTGTACCACAGCTGGACTCGTGCCTGATCCCGCGTCATAGTTGGGAAGCGGCTCCAGATGAGGGCGGCAACGCCAGCAACGTGGGGGCAAGCCATGGAAGTGCCGGATAGGTTATCATAATTGTGGGACTTATAATATGGTTCAAAGTTCAGGCGAACGTCATACGTAGGCATAGTTGAATAGATCTTGACGCCCGGCGCTGCTAACTCGACCCAGCTCCCGAAATTGGTGAACGAAGCCGGGTCGTCAGACTCGTTGGTTGCCGTGACGGCGATAACCTCGTCGAAGCCAGCGGGATATAGCTTGCTTCTGATGGCCTCGTTTCCTGCAGCCGCGACTACCAGCACACCATTGTTGTAAGCATATTTCACGGCGTTATGCAGCTCTTCGCTCTTATAGTAACAGCCTAAGCTAAGGCTTAGAATGTCAGCACTCTGATTTACTGCGTGGCTAATTCCCTGGTAGGCTGTAAAAATAGATCCTGACCCCAATTCATCTATGACTTTTTCAGCCATGATTTGAACTTGGGCCAGCCCCGCTATGCCTATGCTATTGTTGAGTTCAGCGGCTATGATGCCTGCGCAGTGGGTTCCGTGGCCGTGGTCGTCCATGGGATCATTGTCGTTGTTCACCCAGTCGTAGCCTAGGGGAACGTAGTTTGCTGCCAGGTCAGAGTGATTATAGTCGATGCCCGTGTCGATGACGGCCACAAGGACCGAGGGGCTGCCGGTTGTCGTGTTCCATGCGTAGTCCGCCTCTATCTTCTTAGGGCCCCACTGTACGGTCCAGTTTGGGTCATTTGGGACGAAGGTGACCTGAACCTTGAAGTTGGGTTCTATGTAGCTCGACAGACCGGCGGCCTCCACCTCCTTCACGAAAGAAGACACGGCCTCGAACGGTATGTCAGCAAGGACAGCCCTGTGCTCGCTCCCCATCGAAACCGTATCAACGACCTCGCCCCCTTTCCCCATAATGAGACCCTTCAAATCAGCGTAGACACTTGGCTGCGTGTTACTGAGACCAATAACCAGCTCAGCCGAGTCATCGTCAATGAAAGCGAAGTTACCCCACTCCTCCGGAAGGTCAAAGGACCACCCACCCTGTAGGGCTGAATCATTCATGACGGCTGTTAGGGCAGGGTATTCAACAGGAGCGTAATCAGGTTCTCCTGCCACAACCGGTGTTATAGAGTATGCTCCAAGCGTCGATAACAAGAACACCGAAACAAACGCTATCGCAATGATCTTCTTTGTGTTCAATTGAAACACCATTCTATATAATATTGTTGAATAGAAAATTTAAGATTTGTGGTAAACGAAATTGTGTGTGCTGAGGGACAAGTTAATAAATGTGCAAAGGTTTTTTCCGATAAAAATTCGGGATGAATGTTATGGGTGTAGGGCAGTCCTCTCTCGTTGAGAAAATCCTTAAACTTAAGAAGGAAAAGGGAGCGCTTTTGCTCGCCCACAATTATCAAAGGCCCGAAATACAGGAAATAGCGGATTACATCGCCGACAGCATCGGGCTCTGCAGGAGGGCTCAAAGGGAGGAAGAAGCTAGGCTCATAGTTTTTTCGGCGGTGGATTTCATGGCTGAAAGCGCGGTTATTTTGAACCCAGAAAAGAAGATAGTTGTTCCCGATAAGCGGGCCATATGTCCCATGGCTACCATGCTTC
>Ga0315312_1002560_pt1 | contig 12517 bp, 14 predicted proteins | sample TDP7_MG_FD_203629 | JGI IMG/M metagenome (GOLD analysis project Ga0315312, IMG submission 203629) | Freshwater sediment microbial communities from Lake Towuti, South Sulawesi, Indonesia - TDP7 | ecosystem: Environmental > Aquatic > Freshwater > Lake > Sediment | place: Indonesia: South Sulawesi... | reverse complement strand
GTAGCTGCATATGTAGTCCTTCCTTCAAATCCCTCACAATCCGAAATTATCCAAACATCCTTTCCATTAGGATTCCATGCTGTTTCAGGGTACCAAGCTTCCATCTGTTCATAACTCCAATGAGATGGTATCATTAAAACTATCCACCGATTGTCTAAAGCCGTGTGTTCATAAACTCTAAACTCGTTGATTAAAGGAAATGATTTTACTTGTTCCATTAGATTTTGTGATATTATAGAATCCACAGCTGTTATGCTCCATCTCGTAGGAACGAATCTTCTATTTTTCTCAATCCCAAATAGCCCAGCACTAAATGCTCTTTGAATTCTAGAAATCAAAACTTCTTTATCATACAAATAGACAACTGCCTCTGCTGCCTTTAAATCAGTATCACTAAATGCCTTTTCAATTTTCTGATCAGTTTTTATTGAGACTAGATTTAGATTTTTTAAAGGAGCGGAAGGACCAAACGGTTGAACCTCGTCATCTAAAACTAGCCTGCCAGTTGGCTTTCTAAGAAATTCTGCATCGACTTCAGTAGAATTTTTTGATAATGCTAATTCTCTTGTTAATCCAATTATCTTCCCCTTATCTACATTTTTGACATGAACACGATGTTTGCCCCTAACTAACTGAGAACGAAAATCTACTATATCTTCTATACTCTTACCATGCCAAAGTTCTGGAGTGCCTAGTAAAGTTGTGTCTCCATGTACCGGAGGAATTAAAGGGCCGATAGAAACATATGGCCAACCAATCCTACCAACAAATAAGTCTGGGGGTGAAGAGCCTTCAAGAACTAATGCATCTGTTAATATTTTGGTTCTTAATTGTGAATAAAACCTTATTAAAACCGGGCATCTTGTTTTACCACAAAGGAATTTTGAACCTTTGCATACTACACATCTACTATCTCTAACAACAGGTTTTCTTTCAGCCAATTCTTTTAATATATTTTGGCTGTCTACTAATTCTGAAATCCATAGATTTTTCATAATTCTCATACATCAGAGAGCATTTAAATTATTATAATTAACTTAAGAGTATGATAGTTAAGGAAATCAAATGTAAATCTCTACTCAACCCAAGTAGACTAGCAGATTATTGTATTAATCCGTATACTGGCTGTAGCCATGGTTGTGTCTATTGCTACGCTGATAGCATCACTAGAAGATTCAGCAAGCACAAAGAACCTTGGGGTAAGTTTGTTGATGTCAAGATTAACGCGCCAGAAATTTTAAGGAGAGAAATCCTAAGAAAGAAAAAGGGTGATGTCTTTGTCTCCTCCTTAACAGACCCCTACCAGCCTTTAGAGAAAAAATACGAATTAACGAGAAGATGTTTAGAAATTTTATTAAGAAATAATTTTTCCCTTTGGGTCCAAACAAAATCTTCTTTAGTAACAAGAGACGTTGATTTGCTCAAAAAATTTAAGAACAACTGTGAAGTTGGCTTCACAATAACAGCTTTGGATGAAGATATAAGAGAAAGATTTGAACCTTTTTCTTCTTCTGTGAAAGAAAAACTTGATGCTTTAAAAATCCTGAAGGATAACGGAATTAAGACATTTGTCTTTTTTGGGCCAGTATTGCCATACCTCTCTGATAGGAATCTAGAAGAGTTTTTCCGAACTATGGCTAAATTGAATGTTGATAAAATCTGGATAGATAGACTTAACCTTAAAGCAGGTACTTGGGAATCGATTGTTAGTGTGCTTGAAGAAAATTATCCAACACTTCTGCCAAAATGGGAGAAAATATTCTTCTCAGGCGATAGCTATTATCAAAAGCTTAAAGAGACGATGGTAGATCTGTGCAAGAAAAATAAACTAGATTATATTCTCTGCTATTAGAAAAATTAACCAGCAACTGTCTTTTTTTCCACCTTTATCCCTTCTTTAAAAGCTTCTTCGTCTTCCTTCCCATATTCTTCTATCACTTGTTCTACAGACTCGCTACCGAGCTTGTCAGCGCATTCTTTACAAACTGTAACTGCTTTATGCGTATCCTCATCGCCAGCAGTAAATACAGTAGTTTCTTTTCCGCAAACAGAACATTTTCCTTCAAAAGTAGCTGACAGTTTAATTTTCATACGATTTATTTTGAAAAACACAAATAAAAACTAATGGAATTAAATTGTAAAAAAACCAGTGACGGATTGGTAGTAAAATGTAGAAAAAGAAATTTTTCCCTTTGTTATCCTAAAAAAATATGGCAGAGTTATCCGGATAATGTAAAGGATGTGTTGTTCGATAATTTAGCACATTTGTTAACAATAAATATTCCATTAGTTGCTGGGATTAAAAAGTTAAAGTACAATACACCAAATCCTTTATTCAAATCATTTTTTAATGCTGTTGTTATCAATAGTCTACCAGGGGCTGTGGAAGATTATAACATTCAAACAGAAAGTATAGTTAAACAATTTCTGAATACAGATTACGAATTCGATGGTTTTGAGGTTAAACTTCCTTTTTATGACTTTGACCTAAAGGAAAAGGCTGTAGCCCCTCTATCTTGTGGAAAGGATAGTCTGCTGACTTTAGCTGTCTGCAATGAAGTTGGATTGAATCCTGTTGCAGTTTATATAAATGATACTGTATCGCCAAGCGAAAATAAAATAAAAATAAGATTCTGCAAAAACTTGTGCAAAAAATCTAGAATAGAATTTCATTTAGTTAAAAATGAGATAGAAAAACTGAATGATTTTGTATATTGGAGGAAAAATGAAAGCTGCATAGGATACACTCATATGGTTACAGGCTTCTGCTTGATTGCTTTACCTTTTTCACACTTCTATAGGGCAAAATACTTAATTGTAGGAAATCAAAGAGACATGGAATTTAGATTTTACAATAAAGATAATTTTTTGACATGGCCGTCATTTGACCAAACAAAAATTTGGATGAAGGAGCAAGACAAATTGATAAAATTGATGACAGGTGGAAAAGCCAGTATAGTAAGCGTGATAGAGCCTCTAACAAACATAGCTATAGTAAGAATATTGCACAAAAGATATGGAGAATTTGGAAAATATGAAGTGAGTTGTGATTGTCTGGATAACAGCAAGGAAAAAAGATGGTGTCACAACTGCTCTAAGTGTGCAAGGCTTTCAATTTTTATGAAAGCAAATAAAATCGATACTAAAATAATTGGTTTTAAGAACAACCTGCTGGTTAAAAAATATAAAAATTTTTACTGCCTGTTTAATGGAAAAAATATTGACTGTTATGAAAAAAGTAAAGAAGCAAGGGATGAACAGTTGCTAGCTTTTTACATGGCTTACAAAAATGGTGAAAAAGGCTATTTAATTGACTTGTTTAAGAAAAAATTTCTCAAGGAAGCAAAATCAAGAGAAGATGAATTGTTTAAAAGATTTTTTTCTATACATAAGCCAACAACTATACCAAAAAATATTAAAGAGAAAATTTTTTCCATTTATAGAGAAGAATTAAGAGATTTTCTTTGAAAATTTTTTATAAAAAAAATTATGTTAGATTTATAAGTAAAAAATTACAATATTATTATATAATAATATTAAAGGGGTGAAAGAGTTGGCAAAGAGAAAAAAGAAGAAATGATTTAACTGACTCCTTTTTATTTTTCTATTTTGAATTCTTCCCATTTCACCTTCTTCTCTTCTACTAATTTCTTTATACTACTCTGATTTTTAGTCAACTTTCCTTCTCCAGATTTCACCTCACAGAAAACTATTTGATTTAAATCATCAGATGAGTAGCCGTTGAATATTATAAAATCAATTGGATCGCCAAGCCAACGAATATCATGAGCATCATACGGAAATTTCTCAAGAAACGGAACCAACTTTTCTAAAGTTTTTCCTGATAGAGTTCTGGCACTTCTTTCGATTGCATCTCTTCTTATCCTTTCCTCTTCCTTTCCTTTCCACTCTTTTATTTTTTGTTCGAATCTGATTTTCCACTCACGATTCTTAAAGTAGAGATAAATCACCAAGAGAAACAATATTACCAGAAAAATTTCTGAAAACATATTAATATTTTATTTTTCAGGCAATTATTTTAAAATCCATGCTAAGGATTTAAACGCTCCTAAGGAAACTCCTAGAACTATCAACCCAGCTATCAAAGCTCCCAAAGCTATGGCAAGAAAAGCTTTTCTCCATTTTAAACCAATCAGCCAACCAAGAATTGTGCCAGAATATACTCCACTTAGAGGCAGGGGTATAGCGACAAATATAGTAAGCCCAGCTAAACCATATTTTTCCACATATGGCGAGCCTTTTTTTCTTATCCTTTCGATAATTCTATTTACAAATTTTATTTTCGAAAACCACATCTCATAGAATATTTTCAACCCGAAGAATATTGGGAAAAAAAGTAGAGAATTAATGAAAACTGTCAATAACAGCGCTGAGACTGGACTGAATCCTAGGGATAAAGCTAGTGGTAAACCTCCTCTTAACTCCAAGATAGGTAGAGCTGTTGTTAGTATGACTAAACCAGTTTCTTCCAACATTTTATACAATATGGTTAGGTAGCAAAAAATTTAAAAGAATATAGCCCCGGGCAGATTCGAACTGCCGTCCTCAGGTTTCTCTCTTCATCTTTTTATCTGTGCTTTAGTTTGAAGACCAAAGCCTGGTTTGAGGGTTATCTATCCTTGACCGCTAGACGACGGGGCTCTGAAATATTTTAACCATAATTATTACTTAAATATATAAAACCATTGTTATTTGCCAATAAACTTAAACCTTGGTACTTTTTTCCCATCTACAATTACTTTCTCAAGAAACATTTCCTTAGGTCTTACCCATAATGCATTTTTACCAAATTTTTTGCTTTCGTAAAGAGCTCTATAAATAACCAATTCCTCTAATGTTTCACTATGTCTACCGATACCAATCACTCGATAAAATTTTCCTTTATAATGTCTATATTTTCCAAGTTTCAATTTCCTCATAGAATAATAATTAAAATTTTATGCTATTATCTCTCTTCTTATTTGTCCAGCTTTCTGCTGTCCTTTTAGAATCTCAATAATTTTTAAAGCGAATTCTATTGCAGTGCCTGGTCCTTGTGATGTAATTATATTCTCATCAACCACTATTTTATCCCCTCTTGGTCTTGGCAATTCTTTTTCAAACCCAGGATAAATCGTTGCCTTCCTGCTGTCTAATATCCCAGTTTTAGCTAGAATAGAAGGAGCTATACATATCGCTGCTATTAGTTTTTTTCTAGCATCTAGCTTTTTAATCGTATCAAGCAAAGAACTTGTTCTGCCTAAAATTTCTACAGCTTTTCCTCCAGGTAATACTATACCATCATAATCTTCAGCCTTCATTTCTGATAATTTTTTGTCGACCATTACCCTTACCCCACTTTTACTTGTGATAACTGTGCCAGGTACGCCTACTATATCAATCTGTATACCAGCTCTTCTTAGGATATCTATAACAGCCAAAGCCTCTATATCCTCAAAACCTTCTGCTAGAGGAATAAGGAGTTTCATAAATAATTATTGTTTGGTATGTTTTAATTCTTTACTGCTTTAGAATTTTTATTATTTCTTCAGCAAAGTCTCTTGCATTTTCCGGGCCCTCAGCTGTAATAAATCTGCCGTCAACTACTACTGGCTTGTTAGAATAGATAACTCCGTTTCTTCTGTATTCTATCAAGGCAAAATCTGCAGGAAAAACCGTTGCTGTCCTCCCTTTCAGCACCCCAGCTTTAGCTAAAGCATATCCAGCTAAGCATATGGCAGCAATCGGTTTGTCTTTTTCATCAAATCTCCTGATGACATTTAAAACTTCTGGATAGTCTGCAAGCTTAGGCGAGCCAGAGCCACCAGCAATTATCAGACAATCAAAATCATTTGGATTTGCCTCTCTGACAGCTACATCTGGTTTAACTCTAGCTTTTATCATTCCTCTAGCTTCGTCTGTAGTGATACTTGCGGTAGTAATTTCTGCGCCTTGCTCTTCCAACAGCTGTTTTGGAATAAGATATTCCTCATCTCTAAAGTTTTGCTGCGCGATGATGAAAAGAACTTTTCTATTTAGCATAATCCTATTTAGTTTAAAACTTATAAAATAAATAATGGTTTTTGAATCTTTTCCTGTATGGGCTTATGAGCTTATTGTCCAATCTTCCTACTTTGGGATCTTTCTCATCACTGCTATAGCTAATTCAACTATTTTTATAGGAATACCTGGATTGACTTATGCTGTTATAATTCTTGCGGTCGGCCTAGGCTTAAACCCATTACTGGTTGGTATATTGGCTGGTTTTGGCTCTGCTACTGGTGAGCTAATAGGATATCTAGTTGGCTTTGGTGGCACTGTCGTTATTGAAAAATATGAACGTAAAACTCCAAGGATAGTTAAAAAACTAATGGGATTTTTCAAAAATGTCGGGTTTTGGTTAATACTGATAGTTGCCACCTTACCGGCTCCATTTGATTTTATAGGAATTCTAAGTGGGATATCAAAATATGATATAAGAAAATTCTATATCGCTACTATCATTGGAAGAATTATTCGCTCACTGGCAATTGCATATGGAGTCTATATAATCTATCCAATTTTTGATTAACATGTATAAACAAGTTATAATTTTAAGAACCGACTTGAAAACCGAAAAGGGCAAATTAATTTCTCAAGCAATTCATGCTGCTTTAGGAGCCCTAAGACTAACTGAAAAAAAAATCGTAAAAAAATGGGAGATTAAAGGAGCGAAAAAAGTTGTGTTAAAAGCAAGATTAGATGAACTAAAGGAAATTGAAAGAAAACTGAGAAAAGAAAAAATTTTTTACTTCTTAGTTAAGGATGCTGGATTAACTCAACTGAAACCTTCTACAGTAACTGCCTTAGGTATAGGACCGATAGAAGAGGAAAAAATAGATAAGATAACTGGGAAATTGAAACTGCTCTAGCTTACAATTTCTTTTAGTGTTGTCAAATCAACAAAATTTGTAAAAACTTGTTTAGAATTTATCACTAAAGAAGGGGTGCCAGAAATTTCATAAATAGCTTTTAGTAGTTCGACCGAATCAATTTCTTTTATATTTATATTAAAACTAAAAATAAAAACCTTTTGTTTTAGGTCGCTTTTTAAAGAATTCAGTACATAACCTTGCTTAATCGAATCATCATTGTTTCCATAAAAGAAAAGAATTGTACTGACATTTTCATCACATTTTTTATAATTTTCCACACTTAACCAGTATCTAATTTCATACAGAAAATATCTCTGCACAAGAAGTTGGTAATCCTCACCTCTACTCATGCCTTTTGTTTCAAAATCTTCCAAGGTTTTTCCTATGTCTTCCGTTTGTTTTGCCAATTTAAGGATATATGTTTTCATAAGCTTACAGTCTTCATGAGCTAGACTTTTCATCAATTCATTTGTAACTAAAAAATCTTCAAATTGAATTTCTATAGATTTTGTTTCTTTTTCAACCAAATTTATTCTTAAAAAGTCAAGGAGATATCCTAATGCAAAACCTGTACCAAAAATAAAAATTACAATTATTGCAATGTATAAAAAATTTATTTTTTTTATCAAATTACCACTTTACCTTTATTTTAAATATTGTAGTAAATAAAGCAATCATCCAAAAAACTCCTTGAAGAAAATAATAAACTACTATTGTTAAGAGTATGAATAATATATTTCTATATTTTTCTTTGGCTATTTTTTGTGACAAGATTATCAAAATAATTGAAAGAAACAGTGATATAAATAAGGGGTAATATATTTTTAAATTCAAACTAAGTAAAAATGTACCGGGTGATGCTGGAAAAGTTAATTCTGGTATACTTAAACCAACTGAAGTGACATAAAGATAGAAGTTGTGAATTGTTTTGTATAGGAAATATCCGGTTACACCAAATGCTATCGGGCATAGAAGTAATGTTGCAATTAAAACAGTTGGGATCTGATACATGCCAAGGTAGTTATACTTAGGATTAAAAATTATATACGGGTACTTTCGTAGATTTATTAGTAATCCACAATCCCACCTCATTCGCTGTTTAAAAAGACTTTTAAGGGTATTTGGAATTATGGTATAAGTAAATGCAGTTACAGATGTCTTAATTTTGTACCCATTTACTCTCAATCTTAGCCCTATCTCTAAATCTTCTGTAATGTTGTTCTCATCGAACCCACCTAGTTTAGTGATAACATCTTTTCTATAGATTGAAAGTGCCCCTGGTGTGACATAGTTTGTCTCAAGCTTATCCATTAGTTTTCTGATTAGAATTGATAAAAAATATTCTATTTCTTGAAATTTTTCTAATAGATTTTTAGCTCTAAGAGGCTTTATTCCAGACATAACAGCACCAATTTTATTTGAAGTAAAAAAGCCAACAAGTTTAGTTATAGTATCTTTTTCAACAATTGTATCAGCATCTAAAACACCGAATAATTTTCCCCTTGCAGCCTTTAAAGCATTGTTTAGAGCAGCCCCCTTACCCATGTTTTTTTGGTTGATTAGCTTTATTGCCTCACGTTTAACATATTTTTCTGCTATCCTCTTTGTATTGTCGGTTGATCCATCATTTACGACAATTATTTCAAGTTTATTTTTTGGATAATCAGAATTTAAAAGACTCTTTATCGTGTTTTCTATGTTTTTTTCTTCGTTGTAAGCAGGAACTACTACTGAAACTGTTGGGAAATGTTTTGGGCTTGGAATTTTTCTGATGGATTTATGCTCCTTTACAAAAGTAACAAACCAAACTAAACTTATATACGTTCCAATAGCCGACAATATCCAAATTATTAATTCAATGTTCATTAAACCAACTTATTATACAATATTTAACTATCTAATAAATGTTACGATTTCTAAATCAAATTCTTAACTTTTGATACTTCTAAAAATGTGGAAAAATCCATTATCGTATATTCTCTCCGCTTCTATTATATTTCTTTTTATGCCTATGTCGTCAAGAACAAAAATAGATATGTTGTAGTTTTTAAGAAAGGAAATATTAGAATTCTGGTAAAACTTATTTTCTGCTAAAAACTTCTTTTCGTCAGCATATTCGACATACAAATCTGCCAATACCTTTCTCTGGCCGATATAAGCCTCCAGATGGCCAAACTCTGGGTTGATTGCAACATTTTCTTGGGTCGATGTATGGTTGCTTAAATATAGCATAGGTGATATGCACATCTTGTTTATCGCACCCCAGACACACCACTCGGTTACCCCAGAATATATCACAGTTGCAAAAGCAAAGTTTAACAGAAGTGGTACCAAGACAAGCAAAAATATTAGTCTATTTCTAAGATAGTCGCTGAACATCATTGAGAAAATGCCAGCTAATAATATAGAAACTACCACGTTAGCCCGGAAAGAAATATAGATACTGACCAAAAGAAATAGTAGAAGAATTACAGATGGCAATCTATATCCTCTAGCCATCAACCCGTATAGCATTGAAATAAAAATGAAAGGCATTAAAAATTGGTAGTCAAATACTGGAACTCCAAATGTGAGAAGGTAGCCCCACTTTCTTGGAACAATTTCATATGGCAAGCCACTTTTGATGAAAACGGGCAAGTAGAATAAAAGAGAAATTGCAACTGCTATAGTGCCTATTAAAAATATTTGCCTCAAATTTATTCTAAAAGAATTCGTGACATAAACATAGACGGCGAATAATAATAGCGTAATCGGATGAGTAGCAAAAGCTAACGCCAGTAAAAGGGGAGTTAAATTTCTAATCGGATGCTTTAGGTTAAAGAATATTACAGAAATGTTGAGAATAACAAACGAGAAAGTATGCAGAGTTCCAGCAACCGAAGTAAGAAACGTGAAAGCAAGGGAGGAATAAATCAAAACTGCTACTATTCTCTGTCTTCTTGTCTTAAAATTAGCGAAAAGTAGATAGGATGTTACAGCAAAAAAAGCTACAAGAATCATATGCAAGTAATACTGAATGTTGAAAAAACTTTTTGCACCAAAAAGTTCAGTTACTTGGGAAGCAAATTCAAAAAATACTGGAGGAAATGTAAAGTCTCTTCCAAGATAGCTTAAATCGTCTACAAAAAATGTTTTACCGTTCAAATAAGTATTTTCCACATTTCGAGAATAGTATGGCCACCATATGTCGTGAGGTCCTATGAAAATTTTCAACAGCAATACAAGAGCTATATAGAGAACAGCAAAGATCAGAATTTCTTTTTTTAAATCAGCAGGGAATTTGGCTGAAATCTGTTTTTTGATTTTTTTCCCATAGACAATTCCGAGGAATGCTACAGAAACAACTGGAAATAACCATGGTGAAAGGTTAAAGTTTTTTGATAATTGGAATTGGAAAACTTGGTATGCTGTAAAAAATGAGAAGAAAATTAATATTGTTAGCAGAATGTCGAAATTGTATTTTTTCTTTAACAATAAGGAGATGGCTAAAGCAGACAAAGTTAGTAATAAATTGTCTATTGGAAATGCTTTTTCTTCAACAAAAAAATCCTTTTCCACAGATTTATTAAATGCATCTATTTTCAGCTTATGACTTCCAGAAAAAATTTTAATTTTTTCAGAAAAAGAGAATTCGTTTTGGCCACTTTCAAAATAAAATACAGGAGAAAGTAGTGGCAAACCATCTAGCGTTATATCAAGTTTCTTATAACCACTATTTTTAACTATCACAGATCCTTCTAACTGAAGAGAGTAGTAGCCGTTTGTCTTGATTAAGGAAATATTTGTAAAGTTGATGTCATGTCCTAAAGCAGAATCCAAAACGCGTTTTATGTAAAAGAAATTTTGCTGATTGCCGCATGAGATGTTTAAAAATGAAACTCTATTCAATTCACAAAAGGATATATCCTGATATAAAATATTGCTTCCTTCAGATAGGTTAACAGCTCTTTCATAGCCGCAAACAGTGATTTTGCACAATGTTGGGATTGAAGAATATATCTCAAATTTGATGTTTTTAAAAGATTCTTTTTCATAATCCAACAGATAAAGCTCTGTCGTTTCTGGGACTTTAAACCAATTAAAATTAGTTTGCTGAACTTTCTCTGCATATTTTATGGAAAAAACAACTAGTGCTACAAACAGCAAAATTAAAAATATTTTCTCTTTTCCCTGCATCTTCTATCCTTCATTTAAAATGGCTTTTAGATATTGATTGACAGCGCTGCCATCAAAAACTTGGTAGTGGCTAGGTCGAAATCTTCATAACTCCTTGCTTTTATGTATATAATATTGTCTTCTGCCTCTACCAAGGTCTCATTTGAAAAAACAGGCGGAATAAGAGATATAACTGGATTGTCTCTGGTAGCTGATAGATTTTCATAAGAATCAATCTCCTCGCCGCTAATGCCGATATCCAAACCAAACATAAGATATGCCCACTTCAGCTTGTAGGTTATATCAAAAGCCTCTACAGCCACTTTACCATTATCAGATGAGTTGACATAAGCTATCGTTAAATTTCTCAACTCCAGGTTCCACAGAATATCATACACTGTATCATTATTTGGATATATTGCTATGCTGTTTGCCTTTTTCAAATCTGTACTGAATTTCATCTGTATGCCATGAAAATTGTAGGTGTATTTTGGTAGAAAATAATCTAGAAGAAAAACAGCGCCTGCTGCAAGCAGGATGATAAAAAATATCAATATCTGCTTTCTTGAAATAGAGATTCTCATTAGAATTAGAATTGTTTTTCAAAAATAAAAAAGGAAAAAGTAAGCTGAGTTAGCCTTTTATGACAAGCTCTTACGCGGCAGCTATTGTTGCTGTTGCAATGGCAGTACCTGAAACCTTAGCTATGCTTGCTGTGATGCCTGTAAGCTTTGTTGCATACTGTTGTAAGACTTGAGTAGCTAGTCTTGTGTCGACTCCCAGTGTTCCTGCGACTACGACTGCATACTCTCCTGTAGCAAATGCGTTGTCAACTACCATTATGTAACCTGTATTTGCAGTCCATGCTGATCCTGGTACACCGCCAGCGCATGTGTAGTTTGCACCTATTTTACCTGCAACTACAAGGTCTTGTACTAGTGAGTTGGCACATGGCCCACCTACTAATACAAAGCTCTTGGTAGCTTTGTCTGTTGTTGTTATTTCTTTGTCTAGCTTTGCTACTGCAGTTGTAATTGGAACTACTGCTTTGACTGCTCCTGCTGCGGCTGCTGGACCTATCTTACCAAACTGAACTAGTGCATAGACTGTTTCAGGTGCAACACCTAGAACAGCTTTGTCACCAGCTGCATTACCTTTGACTGAATAGACCCAGACTCCACCATCTGATATTACATCAGATAGTTGGAGACTCACGTCAGTTAAACCGCTTTCAATCGTTGCTTTCACATCATTTGCTTCTGCTGTTCCTGCTGTTGGACCTAATATCATCTCTGAACTTGTTGCTGATCTGTTTTGGAATGCCATTCTCACTTGCTCTGTTCCTCCTACTGCGGTCAAATTAACGTAACCGAAGATGGTCCGATTATGGAATGTTCCATTCAATACGAATTGCGCTGATGCTCCTGGTCCTCCGTAAGATATTGTAT
>Ga0315312_1002559_pt1 | contig 12524 bp, 12 predicted proteins | sample TDP7_MG_FD_203629 | JGI IMG/M metagenome (GOLD analysis project Ga0315312, IMG submission 203629) | Freshwater sediment microbial communities from Lake Towuti, South Sulawesi, Indonesia - TDP7 | ecosystem: Environmental > Aquatic > Freshwater > Lake > Sediment | place: Indonesia: South Sulawesi... | reverse complement strand
GTGTGCCAGCGCTCTGTGAATTTCGTCATCCCAATCCTTCAAAGTTTTTCCCAGCGTCCTCTCCTAGAGGTTTCACGGTCTGTACCCATAAAAATCGCAACTTTGCTTATTTATTGATTTAGTGAAGCCCAGTTGACCACGTCGATGAAAGAAATGTGCGCAAGCTGTTTTCCAAAAACTCTTTCAACAGGCCAGTTCGCTAATGCTCCGAACAGGACCGTCCACTGCGCACTCAAATGCCCTGCAAGCTTTTGTGAGGGGCTCATTCTAGGGTGATGCAGAGGGCGAGTTAAGTTGAAAGAAGGGTTTGCGTCTCTACACGTACACCTGCGCTCAACTAAGTCCCAGATTGGAAATTAACCACTACTTGCTGTTCGAAAGAGAACCTGCCTCTCAGCCTTCCTCATTTGACTTTCCGAAATGCACTTGCACTGGCCGAATAACGTTGCGGGTCGTAGATTTTCTCTTAATGTGACATTTTGTGTAGTTCGTCTAGGCGCTTCTTCACAGTGTGGAGTATCTTGTTTCTGAGGTCTTCTCCAGAACTTGATTTCTTTATCATTTTGAGCCTTCTAGCTAGCTGAGCATCGTGTAGGCTTTCTCTAATCCATCTTTCGTAGTCTCCACGCTGGAAGTGGAACGTCAGCGATTTTTCGTCAATGGTTCTTACGATTTCACAGAAGTCGTTCAGATTTGTCGCCAGTCTCCCTGTGTACTTGCCAACGTCCTCGAAGAAGAGGAATGATTGGTCGTGGGGAAGTGTTCTTAGGATCTCTGAGGCTTCGACTCTCTCAACATTTGCCTTCATTTTATTACACCACACCGACTTAGACCGTGTGGTCTAGTAAAAAAGAATTATGAATCCAAAATACGAATTTGGAATACAGAAAGCTCTGGTTCAAACCAGCCTCTCGCACTCTTGATTACGTGGCGGGCGCGCAATCGTCTACTCAATAAGCGTTACAAGATCTTCTGTGATGTAGTTTATGAATTCGTCGATAGTGCTTTTGCTGAAGAGAGTTACTACACAATTCCTCGCAATTCCGACCACAATTCCGCGCTTCTGAACTTCAAAGACAACGTACCAAATCTTTCCATGCTCAAGGTAATCATGGTAGAGCTTGGTGTCAGCAAGACTAGATCCTGCTAGACAAAGCTTTTCTACGCCCGGTATGTCAACTTCGTCGAACCATATGAGTTTCGTCGCCTGTGGGTTCGCCTCGTGAAGCTTCTTAAGAGTTTCATGGGCTATTTCTACCTTGACAATCGCTTTTGAATCGATGAAAAGAACCTTGCTGAGCTTATTCGCTACGTAACTTGTCAACAGCTTTCTTACTCCACGAGCCACTGATGGAGCCAGCACGATTAAGAAGACTCTCTCCTTGAAACGTTTAATCCAGAAGGGAGGTTCTTCCGTAACAGGGTTTTCAACCAGCTCACGTCTGTAGTAGCGTCTACGCACGAAATCCTTGCTGAAAACCCCTGTTATGAAGTCCTTCTTTTGTTGCAGGTCCAAAATTTCCGTTAGCAGACTTATGTTTCCTCCCTTCTGTGTTTGGTAAAGCTCCTCTTCACGGAAATCTTTGAGCTTCCAAACTATCAATCCAAGGTCAGCTTTCTCTTTTATCTCAAAGATTTTCGCTGGCAGAACCAAATTCCTACACCAATAAAATAGTTTCAAGTATCCGAATTTAAAAGGTTCTACGAGCGCTATTTTTTACGGCAATTTAAATAGAAATGGAGAGACAGCTATATTTCTCAAAGGCAACGATGTGGTGTGAGGGATTATGCCCATGGAGCTGACTGGAATTTCTCAAGGGAAGAGAGTCTTCTATTCGATTTTTGTTCCTCCGCTGGTGTTTGTCCCAATTGGTGTGCCACTTTTTCTCTTAGGGGTTGACGTACCGATTATAAGGGATGCTTGGTACTCGAGCATTTTCATCAGTTGCGTATTCATAGCCATACGAGACAAGACTCCTCTCTCACAAATCGGATTATCAAAGCAAAAGCTCGGTTTAAGCCTCCTGTGGGCATGTGTATGGGAAGCTTTGACTTTCTTCCTTCTCGGCGTCGTTCCCTTTTTCGCACTAACTGAAAAACTGCCCATTTTGGTACCGCTGAACGAGACTATGATAGCTCCTGCGCTTCACTTTACACTTGTCAGCCTTGCAGAGGAAACATGGATGAGGGGGCTCTTGCTAAGAAGGCTTACAGAGTGGAAACCCGAAGGATCAGCTCCTGTCATATGGAGTTCCATAATTTTCGTCTTGTTCCACGTGCCTGCTGCATCTCCTCTCATAATTCAGGACGTGAGCATTGTACCCTTCCTAGCGTTGAGTTGGTTCACCCTGTTCATTTGGTCAGCTGGACTTGCCCTCATAGCACTCAAGACAGGAAACTTGTTTGGACCCATCGTTGCTCATGGAATAGATGACTTCGTAAGTAAGGTCCTCTATCGGCTACAAATATGAAAAACTCTAGTCGTCTTAAACGCTTCATGTCAATACATCCCCTGAGATGCACAAGCAAAATAGGGCTAGTAAAACCAATACGTTTGAAAGTCTTTACAAGCAAGGTGGGCGCCTAGCCTATTGCAGAGGAGAACTCGCTGTTGACCTGCGATCTCATGTTTGTCGGACATGTTTCCATCGACCAAGTAGAGAACCCGAAGGGTGTGAGGGTTCAACCTGGAGGAGCTGCCTTGTACGCCGCCATGGCAGCCAAGTCACTCCTCAAAAACATTACATTGGTCTCAGCCGTTGGAAAAGACTACAAATTCATCGATGTGCTCAGTCTTTTCGATTCCAAACATGTAAAGACCTTTAACATACCCTCCTCGACATTCAACATCAGGTATGACCAAAGCGGCGAAGCACATTATCTGAAAGCCGCCATTGGTGCAGGTTCCAAAATAGCAGCCTCATTTGTTCCAACCAAACTGCTCGCAGCCAACAGCATTGTCCATCTGTCACCAATGGCACCTACAAAAACCGTGAATATTTTTGAAAAGATACGTAAAACTTCGCCGAAGACCAAAATTTCAATCAACACATGGATAAACTACATCAGGCAAAGCAGAAGAAACAGGGCAATCCTCAAAGACCTTGCTCTAAAGGCGGACTTTTTCATTCTAAACGACACAGAAGCCAAGGCTCTAGCCCAAACAGACTCAATCTCGACAGCGCTGAGACTTCTGAGAGCCAAGATGCTGATTGTCACACTGGGACAACTAGGAGCCATAATAAACGGAGAAGACGTTGGAATACAGATGATTCCAGCCCTAAACGTCCCCCTCGAAAACGTTGTAGACACCACGGGAGCCGGAGACACGTGGTGTGGAGCCTTCTTAGCTGCTTACAAACTAACCGAGGACCTGATGAAGTCAGTCACTATAGCCTCCATAATCTCGAGCATAAAATGCTCTGGTTGGGGTCTCAAAAAACTCGTAAACTTACAGTTCAGAAAACCAGACGATGTAATAGAGTACGTTATAGGATTAAAAGAGGGGGCTCTGCAAAAGAGAATAATGGACTATACCCAACGGTGAGGAAGATGTTGAATCCAAGACGCACTCTGGTTGGTTTTCTACTTCTTTAGGGCTCTCTTCAGTGCGTCGGTGACATTTGGTCTTCCCATGGCGACGATGTAGGGGCCAAGCCTCGGGCCTTCAGCCGCTCCCAAGAGTATAGCGTAAAGAGTTTTGAAGAACCGCTTTGGTGGGATTGAGTGTTTCCTCGCGATGGCGAAGACGGCGCCCTGTATCTGATCTTCTTCTATTGCTTCAACTTTGAGGACTTGAATGAGCTCCTTGACCGCCGCGGCTTCCTTTTCGCTCAGTTTCACAGCTCTCTCCTTGATCTCTGCGAAGTCCTGGGTCCAGTTGAGCGCGCACCCAATTCTTTTCTCCAAGTCTTTCGTCGCTCCGTCTCTGACGTATCCGTAGTCTCTGAGCTTGTCAACGACGTATTCAGTTTCGGAGCCCTTCGGCGCCACCTTAGCTAAGTAAGTGAGCAGGTTGTAGGGTACGTGAATGTCTGGTTTAGAGGGCGGCTTGAGCAACCAGCAATACTTGTACAGACCTGTGAGCTTGGCGTGTTCCTTCGCGTCGGCGACTTTTTTCCTTCCAAAGTGAATGTCTTCCAGTTCGTCGAGTTCGTTCATGTATTGGGGTATGTCTGTCACGGAGAGAGTTCGGGTTCCCACGAATCGCTTTAGCGTGAGCAGTAGGAGGGACCTTGGGGAGCCGTATCGGAACCAAACTTGCGGGGTGAATACGTTTCCCGCTGACTTGGAGATTTTCCTCCCGCTCTTGTCGAGAAACATTTCATACTGGGCGTGCATGGGCGGGGGCCATTCTAGAACCTCTTGGCATATTCGGTCGTTCACCCTCACCGAGTCTGCAATGTCCTTTCCATAAGCTTCAAATCGTATGTCTAGGGCTTTCCACCTGGCTGCGAACTCCACCTTCCAGCTGAGTTTGCCCTCTCCCTTGGTGTAGTCTGTCTCGTCCTCGTTTCCACAGCCTTCCAGCCACTTTCCCTTTACCTCCATTCCCTTACAGGTGTAGAGGACTTTTTCCTCCTTTGAAAGAAACTCGTGTGCATTGGTGGTGTAGATTCTGCCACAGTTGGAACAAACGGGAAAGTAGGGAAGAACCTCCACAAATTTTGCCTGTCCAACCTCTTCTATGACGATTTCTCCGATTCTTTTGGCGTTTATGAGCAAAGTCTTAATTTCCTTGTTGAGAAGCCCTCTTTCATATGTTTGTCTGCCAGACATGAACGTATATTCTATGCCACTTTCGTCTAGGGCTTCCAAAAGGAGGGAGCTCATGTGTTCCCCATAGCTTTCATGACAAGAGTAAGGGTCTGGGATAGAGGTTACAGGATAGCCAAGATACTTCTCTAAGGATTTTGGAAGGCCTGCTGGGACTCTTCTCAAGCCGTCCATGTCGTCGGTGAACGCTACATATTCCGCTTTGAATCCCTGTTCCTTGAGGGCTAGAGCCACTGCGTAGGCTCTGGCGCAGTCTCCGAAACTGCCGATGTGGGGAAAACCTGAAGCTCCGAGTCCGCTTTCCGTCTTGATGAGGTCAAGGCTTCTGCCTAGCTTGCGCTCCCTCTCAACCAGTTCGACAGCGGTCTTGTCGTACCAAGTGCCGTGTCCGATGATTTTCTCTGTCATTGCCAAAGTTTCCTTCCTACACGTTCCACGTACAATACTCCACATGGTTCAATAAAAATAGTTTCGCAAAAGAAAAGAATATGGCGTTATTTTCATGCCCATGGAGACATCTTTTTTTTTGGCGCAGCGCCATTTTCTTAAAAAATAGTGTTTTCAACATTCTTCTGTTATTAGGCTCCAAATAGAGAAGAGAAGTCCCTCTAGTTCTCTGAGATAGGGGAGGGGGGGCTATATATAGAGTCCACATTATTTGTGTCACAAATCGCACAAAACCAGCAAAGTTTTGGGTTAGCATTTGAAATCTACATTAGTTAGAGAATTTCTACTATCAGTTTAGTCATATTATCGAGACTGAAATAACGATTATAGTTCTTGGCGCGTCTTTTCAACCATAGCCATTGGCGGTGCATTGATGACTGAGAAGAGAAGCGAGTTTGACATTATTGCTGACATTCTTCGGGTGGCAACTCTGGGTTCTAAAGAATCGGAGATAATGGTTGGCTGCGGTTTAGATCGCAAGCTTATGAAAAAGTACATGCCTGTCATGGAGGTTCTGAAGCTGGTCAGTGTAGAAAAGAAGAGTGAAGACTTCTATCGAACCACAAGCAGAGGGATGGAGTTCCTGCGTTTCTATCACGGTCTCCTCTGGCTTCTATGGGGCAAAGACTTTGACTTCTTATTGGTCAACATTCTAACCAAGCTAAAGAAGGACAAAAACCCCTACTACGTAAGATAACAGTTAGGAATCCCTAGAAAAGAAGACATTGGTCTCAAAAAGCGGAATTTTCTTCAACATTTTCAAACATTCAAAAATCATACTTAGTTCATCTTTCTCTTTCCACAATTCCCATTGCTCAATCCTACTTTCGTTCCGATTAAACATCTATGTTGAAAGGCGTCTAGTCCTAGAGTCTTAATGTCAAACATGACAGCGGATGCAAGAAATTGTTTCACTGGAACAAACACAATGCTGAAAGGCGGAAAAGAAAATACAGATAATAAAGATCGAGAATCATTCATTTAGTAGCAAAGATGAGGCTAAAAAGGTAACTTGATACCAATATGCAAATCTTTTAAAAGGTAGAAGCATCAACGATTGTAGAGTGATGACAAAAAATGTTACAATATGTTAGAATTCAGAATTTCAAAGGGATCAAGAGTGGTGAAGTAAAAGATTTGCGGAGAATCAACCTTTTTATAGGGAAGAATGACACAGGAAAATCCACTATATTTGAGGCAACTTACTATACATTGCAAGAATATTACTCACCAAGACTGCAGACTATAATGAATCGTAGAGCGGATGTCTTTACTGGAGGAAGTGAACTCTGGTTCAAGTATGAAACCCGATCCCCCATAATTTTGTCCACTTTATTTCAAGGAATCCGTTTAGACTTAACTATTGAATGGAGGACAGAACACAATGAAATTTGGGTCAGATTTACGGGTATTGGGAAGAAAAAGCCAGAGACTGGTAAAAGTGAAAAATGGACGTTCGAAGGCAACAGATACAGAGGAGCGGATTTTTCGTTTGCTGTTGGGGCGGGAAATATGATTTATCGATTACCAATAGATGAAAGAACTCAAAGGAGGTTAGCATCATTCATTGAAAACATGATCCTGATAGACTGTACACTCAAATCATCAACAACAAAAATAGAATCCAGATTGTCGACCCTTAAAATCAAAGGTAAGGACAAGGAATTTGGTGTCTTGCTTGAAGATACTTATGGTAAGGGGACAGAATGGGAGTTTCTACCTCATCAAGATTCACCAGGTGAAACTAGATTAGCTATTAGAGAAGCTGGACGATTAACGTATTTCAGCGATTTTGGAGATGGAATGAGATATGGTTTAGGAATACTCGGAACTGCCATGTCTGTCAAAAACACTGCCATTTTCATTGAGGAAATTGAAAGCCATCAACATTTGGGTTCGTTAAGGAAATTATTAAAGAACCTTGTTCAGATATCGAGAAACAATAACTTGCAAATCTTTATCAGTACACATAATGCAGACGTTTGGAATTCGTTATCTCGGGGTGTATACATTGAAGACAGCGAAAGAGAGAAGGAAGAATTCAGGTGTTATGTTATCGAAAGAGACCCAGCTTCAGGAGTAGTGACAACAAAGCGTACAGATGATGTCGTGGAAATCAACAGAGCTCTCGGTGTACCGTAATCTTAGAAAAGCTTCTGAAAATTCTCGGAATGGGTAATGTGGAAGAGTTATAGCAGAACAAAAGAATTAGTTAGAATAAGAAGAAAGAGGCTTAAGACAGATGGGTTGGAAGAAGGTTGCCAGATAGTTTATCGACTTAGCCATTACACAAACAAGTTACCCCATAAAACAAGCACGCAAAAAACCCTAAGGCACAATTCTGGAGACGATGCATCTAACACGTTAAGAAACGTTTTTATTTTCAGAATATATCAGCAATCAAGGTGCATTATGTTACGCAAATCCTATTTTATCTTAATTTTCTCGATGTTTTTCTGTCTTGGTCTATTATTTTGTTTGTCACACAATAACGCTCAAGATATGGCTAGCAAACCAGAATTTGCAGAGCAAGCTTCATATAAAATGAAACTGGAAGTTAGAATTCTTCAAATTGATCAGAAGAACGTTCAATCTTTAGTGGAAATATATGTTAGATTAGGTCCTTTGCCACATCAATTTAACGAAACCGCCATACTGATCCAAATCCTAGGCGGAGGAGACGTTATGGTTCCGTGCAATAAGACAGCCAGCGACAGCTTCGGAGTTTACTACTCTGGAAATGCATCAGCTCCTTGGTATCTGATAGGTTGGGGAGAATTGTTTCCTTTTGACTATTATGCGATTAACTTCAAAGCCTCTGCTCTCACTAACATAAACTTTAGCTTAACTGAAGCGACTGCGATCTTTTGGGGTCTAAACCAGAAGTCTTTAATGGACACTTGGAAGACCAAAGATTCAATTAACACCATACCTGTTCACATTTCCGAGGGCAAAACAGAATTCTTAGCTATAATTCGACGTAGATGGATTGCCCCTTTCTTGGAGCTAGTTTTACCAATAGTTTTTTGCTATTGGTTTTTAGGTTCTTCAATGTTTTTTGATCCAAAGTCAAGGATAAATGAAAGATTGATGGTATACTTGTCGCTATTTGTGTTTGCTCCGACGTTCTTCGTTGCGATTTTTCCGTTCATACCATACCGATCATTCTTGTCGATTCCAGAGTTTCTATTAGTCAACTTAGTGACAAGCATCGTCTTTTTCGGAATTTTCACTATGGTTCATGCTCACTCGGAATCGTTTTCTATTCGTAACATGAAGTTTCCTTGGGATTTTCTTGGCATTCTATCTGCCCTTTTGTTATTTCTCCTTCTTTACTTATCTCTGGTTTTTTCGATTTTGATGTTGTCACCATCGATTGGAAACGTTGTAACTCTCTTTTTTGTAATATTCGGTTATGTCATTGGGATTATTGGTTTAATGCTAAGGTTAAAAAGAGAAGAGGCTGTACAAAAAGAAAAGAGGGAAAAAGTGGAACAGAAATCAACGGGTGAGACAAACTCAGAGAAATTGAGAAGGTGCTTCAAAAAAAGAGTTTTCATAAGGTTAGGTGCGGATAAACTGACAAAACCTCCCAGTTATTCTGTTAAACCAACGCACGCACGGAAAAAGACATGTTCTAGCTTAGGTTTTAGGCTAGAGCACATGAAGACAACTAAGATTTAAGGAAAACAAATAAGGGCTCAGTCCCAATACTCGCCCTTCTAGAAATAGAGGCGTCTCCACCCTTTGTCCTTCTACGATCCACTAGCTCGGCATAAAGCCATAGAAAAGCTTGTTGTGCAAGACAGAGAAAACGTTCAAGAGAGGAAATATTGGCGCTTCAGATTTGACCGCTGGTACGGAGGAATCGTAACCGCAGACGCCGTAGGCTGCGGACTAGTATGCAAGTACTGCTGGGTCTCCGACGCGGTCATGTTCCAACCAACCAAGATAGGCAAGTTCTACAGTCCAGAAGCAGTCGCCAAAACCCTGGTAATGATGGCAGAAAAACGCGGCTTGAAACAGCTCAGGGTAAGCGGAGGAGAGCCTACCATAGGCAAGCAGCACCTCCTTCAACTCCTCAGCCATCTCGAAGGGCGACAACTCCTCTTCATGCTAGAAACGAACGGAATCCTAATCGGAAGCGACCCCAAATACGCCGATGACCTATCCAAGTGCCGTTCTCTTCACGTTCGAGTCTCACTCAAGGGATGCAGCGAAGAAGACTTTGCTAACCTGACTGGCGCCAAACCCGAGGGCTTCACCCTCCAGCTAAAAGCGCTTAAAAACCTCCTGCAAGCCGGCGTCAGATGTCACCCAGCAGTAATGATGTCCTTCTCAACCCAAGAAAGCGCACAACAGCTCATTGAACGATTAAAGAGCATTAGTCCAGAACTCGCAGAAGACCTCGAAGTTGAGGAGTTAATTCTCTATCCAAAAGTGAAGCGCAAAATCGAAAGACAAGGCTTGAAGTACTCCAGCGCCTACATAACCTAACATAATCCCTATCTGTGCAAACAATAATATGGTAGGGATGAGGAGCCGCCAAAAATTGAAGGTAGAAAAAGTCTGGCCATACGTCATCCCATTCCCATTAGAAGCTGAAAAGCGTAAGCTGATCTGGGGCATCCTTCAATCCAGAGTGGGAATGAGCATCCTCACCAAATTGAAAGTGGACGATCGAACCTATCAGCAAGATCTGATTCGAGGGACGCCCTACTCAAACAAATCCATAATAGAATACCTAAAAAGAATGGTGTCAGCCGGCATGCTTGAAGAAGGCATGGAACAGGTCAAAACCAAGAAAAAAACAGTGTGGATAAAATGGTACAAGCCCACCAGGCTCGGAAGATGGTTCATCCTCTTCCTAAAGCCTCCGAGAGAGATTCCCTCGGACTTAGCTAAAAAAACCATTGAGGAACTGTTCCTAGTCTACTCATCAAGCATCGTAGAGGTTTGTGAAAAATACGGGATTAACCTCGACTCCTTTCACCGCATCTTAAACGAGCAGTACCTCAAGAAAACATCGAAAAGCGTCCGAAAAGAAGCCTAAATAGTGGGTATATCACAGGATCATAACGTAGCCCTCATGCCAGTTCTGTTAAGTCTTCGGAACTTTGCGGGTTCTTGGAATAAGTGTTAACCATCGGGGCTTTGTGTATACTAGAAACTATAAATAATCCGGCATTCTCAATTCTATATGGTGATTAAAAAAGGTGGAATTCGAAGAAGAACTGAAGTTCTTTGAGTCTAAGCGGATGGAATGGTTAGAGAAGTATAGGGATAAGTATGTTCTCATAAAAGGAAAAGAACTCATTGATGTGTTTGCCACTTTAGAAGATGCGTATAAAGAAGGCATAAAGAGATTTGGGAATAAACCTTTTTTCATTAAACAAGTTGTTGAAGTAGAACCCATTGAGAAAACACCTTCACTTATGTTTGGGATTATTCATGCCAATTTATGATGTTCAAGTCTCGCCACCCACAGGACTTAGATTGAGAGGAGCTATTTTTCCCGTCGAAATTTCTATGCCTCAAGTGCTAATAGACCACCTAACTAGCCAAGGTGTTTCAATTCCTCAACCTGTCCGTGGACCTGCACTTGTAGATACTGGTGCTTCAGTTAGCGTAGTTGACATATCCGTTCTCCGAAATCTCAACATTAGTCCTATAGGTGTGGCAAGTGTTTCAACTACTGCTGGAATCGCTCAGCAGAACTTATATCCAGCAAGATTCCGTCTTCCCCGCATTGTAATCGATATTAGTGCAGTACTGGGTGCAGATTTGAGCGCATATGGAATTATTGCCCTTATTGGACGAGATATTCTCAGTGGTTTTCTAATGATTTATCATGGTCCTGCTGGAAGAATAACTTTAGTTCACTAATCTTATGCTAAATCTTATTATATTCGCCATGCACTGGAGTAATCTGAGCTACTGATAACCTTGAACAGCCGCGGAACAGACATGGGCGAAGCCTTTTCAGCTGGGCTGGGAATGGCTTTAGGGCTGGTTATGGGACATTATATGCTCCGGGTTGTGAGACCGCCAGAGAAAGTTGTTGTTGAACGAGTTCTCATATGCCAAAGGTGCGCTGCACAAAACCCTGTCGAAAACAAGTTCTGCGGAAACTGTGGGCAAAGTCTTTATCCCCCTCCTCAGATTACTTGCCAAAGATGCGGTTCAAACATGCCTATCACTATGAAGTTTTGTGGAAACTGTGGTTCAGCTCTAAAGGAATAGAGTGCGGTTGAACAGAAATAAAAGGGAGATTGAGTCGTTATTACTGAAGCTTTGCCCCGCAACTGCCACAGAACTTGCTAGTGGACGGATTTTTCGTCTTACATTTTGGACAGCTTACCTCTTCTGACTTCAATGAAGACCCACAGCTACCACAAAACTTCATCGTCGCCGGGACATCTGCCCCGCACTTCGGGCATTTTACTTTGGCTACTGGAACGAGGCTGGTTCCACAGCGTCCGCAAAACTTGGTTCCAACAGGATTCTGGGCTCCACAGCTCTGACAAACTATAAGCTGCTCTGGGGCTGCAGGTCGTTGCATCTGTTGCGCCACCGTTGTTCCCATAGCCAATCCCATACCCGCCCCGACACCTGCAGCAGCCGCTCCACCACCTCCCTCTGGAAGTTCAGCAGCTGTTTCCTTCATATACTGCAACGCCATAGCTTGTTGTCCCATGCCTGAAGCAAATCGTCTCGCTTCTTCTGGGATTTTGACACCCTCAAAGACAGTGTCTATAACTTTCAGACCTATCCGTGCAGCCTCATCTCTGATTTTTAGGGCAACTTTGTCGGTTGTTTCATCTGCATTTCTGACTACGCTGAAAATGTCGTGGTGGGCAAACTCGTCTATGACCCGTTCATTTATGAAGCCGCGGATATATCTTTCAATATCACTAGACGTACTGGCTCCTTGGTTCCCGAAAAACTCCACCACGAATAGCTTTGGGTCTTCTACCTTGTAAAGCAGATAACCAAAGAACCCCAGCTCTGCTTGATACTGTATGGTCCCGCTGGGCGCAGAATAGGCCTGTCCACCAAAGTTTCCTCTAAACTGGCTGTTGCTCACAAATATTACTTCACATTCAAAGATGTCCCCAATTATTCTCAGGGCCTTTAGGGCTCCTGTTAGGAGTGGGACGTTATTGCTCGTTATGGTGTGTCTACCCGGACCGAAAACGTCGTAGGCTTTTCCGTCACGAAAGAAAACGGCCCACTGGTTCTCCCTAACAATGACCTGACTTCCATATTTTAGAGAGAGTTTGGGAAATCTGTAAGCTATG
>Ga0315312_1002557_pt1 | contig 12526 bp, 10 predicted proteins | sample TDP7_MG_FD_203629 | JGI IMG/M metagenome (GOLD analysis project Ga0315312, IMG submission 203629) | Freshwater sediment microbial communities from Lake Towuti, South Sulawesi, Indonesia - TDP7 | ecosystem: Environmental > Aquatic > Freshwater > Lake > Sediment | place: Indonesia: South Sulawesi... | reverse complement strand
CTTCCTGGTTCTTGCAGCTTTGGGCAGAGTCTCTGGGTAAGAAGTACGACCGTGCGAGCCGGATCGTCCACGCTGGCCAGACGCCCGCGGCCGCCCTCGGCGTAACCGACCAGCACTCGCAGCTCCAGCTTTACATCGAGGGCCCCAAGGATAAGGTGTTCACTTTCTGGACGATTCGCCACATGCCCGATCGCGGCGCCATTCCCGACGCCCGACTCGGTTTGGAGGCCTTTGACTACCTGGCAGGCAAGAGCCTGGCGAAGCTGCTGGACGTCGAGCGGCGCTCCACCGAGGCCGCCCTGGTTGAAGCCGGCCAGCCCAACTGCATCTTCACGCTGGATTGCCTCGATGAGGAGCATTTGGGCGCCTTCTTACAACTGATGGAGTTCCAGACGGCCTTCATGGGCGAGTTGATGAATGTCGATGCGTTTGACCAGCCGGGGGTCGAGCTCGGTAAGAAACTCACCTACGGCCTGATGGGCCGGCCCGGTTACGACGATTATAGGAAGAGGTTCGAGGACTACGAGGCTAAGCGTCGCCAAGCCTGATGGTTAGCTGCGTCATTTGGCGCAGCCGAAGGCGGGTTTGTGCGCCTGCAAGCACGGGCGTGCTATCTCACCCAGCGGCAGGAGCGCATTGTGCCGGTAACCCATTGAGTTTCCGTGCCGCCGGTTTGGAGCCAGGTATGCAGCCTGTGGCAGTGAATCGAGGACGATACCCGGCTGGGTGATCGTACTCATCACTCAGGTGGCGGCAATGGATTCTAGCCACTCCTGTGGTCGGTTGCCAGCGGCAGTCGAGCTCTCCGGTCTGGCCCAACTGCTGGAGTGTCTCCAGCGCCGGGGCTACCAGATCATCGGACCCACCGTCCGCGAGGGCGCCATCGTGCTCGATGTTATCGAGAAGCTCGATGAGCTGCCCGCCGGCTGGACCGACCGCCAGGAGCCGGGCCGCTACCGCCTCGAACGCCGCGACGACGGGGCCCTGTTCGGCTTTGCCCCCGGCCCGCACTCCTGGAAGCAGTTCCTCTATCCTCCGGAGGCCACGCTGTGTGAGCTGGCCCGCGACGGGGCTTCCTTCAAAGTGCTGGCAACTGGGGAGCTGCCTCCGCGCCGGGCGTTTCTCGGCGTGCGCGCCTGCGACCTGGCAGCCATCCGAATTCAGGACCGGGTACTCGTGGAGGACCGCTTTGTGGACGCCGTATACCAGGAGCGCCGCCGGGGCGTCTTCATCGTAGCCGTCAATTGCACGCAGGCCTCCGGGACCTGCTTCTGCGTGTCGATGGGGGCCGGCCCCAGGGTTGAGGGATCGTTTGACCTGGCGCTGACTGAGCTGCCCGGGCCGGGCGGGCATCTCTTCTTGATCGAGCCCGGCAGCCAGGCGGGCCGAGAGGTGCTCTCCGAGATCGACCGCCGGGAGGCACAGCCGGAGGAAGTGGCGCAGGCTTCCATGGCCCTCGAGAAGGCGGCCCAGCAGGAATGCGGACTGGAGACCGCTGACCTGCGCCGGATGCTCTTCGGCAACCTCGGGCACCCCGAGTGGGACCTGGTGGCGGCCCGCTGCCTGAGCTGCGGCAACTGCACTATGGTTTGCCCCACCTGCTTCTGCACCACGGTCGAGGATTCCTCTGATGTTGCGGGGGCACGCGCCCAGCGGCGCCGCAAATGGGATTCCTGCTTCACCGAGAGTTTTTCTTACATCCACGGCGGCAGCGTCCGGCTGTCGGTCAAGTCGCGCTACCGGCAATGGCTCACGCACAAGCTGGCTGCCTGGGTGGATCAGTTCGGAACGTTCGGTTGCGTTGGCTGCGGGCGCTGCATTACCTGGTGCCCCGCCGGAATCGACATCACCGCGGAGGTGGCTGCCATCCGCGGCGGGTAACGCAAGATGGGACAATAACCGAGCCATGGACACCAAAGAGTTGTATGAGGTATTGCGCCAGCATCCCTTCCTGGAGGGCTTCAAGCCCCCGCACATCCAGAAGATGGCGGAGATGGCCCACGAGGTGCGGTTCGCTCGCGACCAGATCGTCTTCCGGGAAGGCGACGAGTGCGGCATCTTTTACCTGATCCTGGAGGGCAAGGTGGCTCTGGAGGCCTCCGGTCCCGGGCGCATCCTGCGGATCTCGACGCTGGGCGCCGGCGATGAGCTGGGCTGGTCGTCGCTGCTGGCCGAGGATGGGAAGCACTTCCAGGCGCGCACGCTGGAGCCGGTGCGCGCACTGGCCTTCGACTCGACCCGTCTGCGCCAGACCTGCGAGCAGGATCACGGTTTCGGGTATCTGCTGATGCGGGCGCTGTTGCGGGTAGTTTCGCAGCGGCTTCAGGCCACCCGCATCCAGTTGCTGGACTTGTACGCCCCGCGGGGAGTGAAGCTGATATGAGTGCTCCGGCAGTTGCCCTGCTGACGCCGGCTCCGGCGCGCGTCGCCGCGGTCGAGAAGGAGACTCACGACACCTTCACTCTGACGCTGGAGCCGGCCGACGGCCAGCCGCTGGCGGGCTTCGCGCCGGGTCAATTCAGCATGCTCTACGTATACGGCGTAGGCGAGCTGCCTATCTCGATCAGCGGAGATCCGAACGAGGCGGGGCGCCTCCTTTACACGGTCCGCTCGGTGGGCCGGGCCACCCACTCCCTGGTGAGCCTCCGCCCGGGTGAGGTGGTGGGGGTACGCGGTCCCTTCGGGCGGCCCTGGCCTCTGGAGAACGCCCGCGGCAAGGACCTGCTGATCGTGGCTGGGGGCATTGGGCTGGCGCCCTTGCGGCCGGCCATCTACGAGATCTTGCGGCGCCGCGACGACTACGTGCGCCTGATCGTGCTTTACGGAGCGCGCAGCCCCAAGGACCTGCTCTTCCGCAAGCAACTGGCCGCGTGGGGGCGCCTGCCGGATAGCCAGGTACTGGCCACGGTCGATTACGGCGGCACTTCCTGGCGGGGGCACGTGGGGGTCGTCACTGCTTTGTTCCGCCACCTGCGGCTCCACCCCGGGGAAACCGTCGCTCTGATCTGCGGCCCGGAGATCATGATGCGCATCGTGGCCCGCCAACTGGAGGCCCGGGGCCTGCCCGATTCGGAGATCTACCTCTCGATGGAGCGCAACATGAAGTGCGCGGTGGGCTCCTGCGGCCACTGCCAGCTCGGCCCTTACTTCGTGTGCAAGGACGGCCCGGTGTTCTCGTACCAGCAACTGCGGCCCTGGGTGGTCCACCATGAGCTCTGACGGCAAGGCCAGGCCCCGGATCGCGGTCTTCAAGTTCGCCTCCTGCGACGGCTGCCAGTTGAGCTTGCTGGACGCCGAGGACGAGCTGCTGGCCGTGGCCGGCGCCGTCGAGATCGCCTATTTCCCCGAAGCCTCTCGCGCTATGCTCAAGGGCCCTTACGACCTCGGCCTGGTGGAAGGCTCCATCACCACGCACCAGGACGCCGAGCGCATCCAGCAGGTCCGCCGGCAGTGCCGCGTGCTGGTGACCATCGGCGCCTGCGCCACCTCGGGCGGCATCCAGGCGCTGCGCAACTGGCAGGAAGTCGGCGAGCTGGTGCGCGCCGTCTACGCCAACCCCGATTTCATTCGCACCTTGAAGCTCTCCACCCCGGTGGCCGAGCACGTGGAGGTGGACTTCGAGTTGCGCGGCTGCCCCATCCACAAAGGCCAGTTGATCGAGCTGCTGGCGGCCTACCTGGCCGGGCGCACGCCCAATGTCCCCACGTACAGCGTGTGTGTGGAGTGCAAGCGGCGCGGCACGGTTTGCGTCGCGGTAGCGCGCGGCGTGCCCTGCCTGGGCCCGGTCACCCAGGCCGGCTGCGGCGCCCTGTGTCCGGCCTACGCCCGCGGCTGCTACGGCTGCTTCGGCCCCATGGAGAGCCCCAACACCGCCTCGCTGGCCGAGCAGTTGCGCCGGCTGGGCTCGAGCGAAGAGGAGCTCCTGCGCGCGTTCCGCAGCTTCAATGCCTGGGCCTGGCAGTTCCGGCAGGCCAGCGAGAAGGCCCAGCATGCATGACGAGGAAGACCCATGAAGAGACTCAAGCAACTTGAAGGCGATTCCGCTCACGACATTATTCGTCCCAGGGAACATCCCCTGGATCCCTTCTTTGAACCTGAAACCGTGGCGGTCATCGGGGCCACCGAGAACCCCGGGACCGTCGGCCGCACTCTGCTGTGGAACCTGATGTCGAGTCCCTTCGGGGGGACGGTGTTCCCGGTGAACCCGAAGCGTGCCGGCGTGCTGGGCATTAAGGCCTACCCCAACATCGGCGCGGTGCCTGAGAAAGTGGATCTGGCGGTGGTGGTCACGCCCGCGCCCACCATCCCTGGCATCATCCGCGAGTGCGTGGACGCCGGGGTCAAGGCCGCGGTAGTCATCTCGGCGGGCTTCAAGGAAATCGGCCCTCAGGGCGCTGAGCTGGAGGACCGGCTTACGGAAGAGGCCAGGCGGGGCAGCCTGCGCGTCATCGGTCCGAATTGCCTGGGCGTAATGTGCCCGCTGAGCGGCCTGAACGCCACCTTCGCCCGCAGCATGGCCTTGCCCGGCCATGTGGGTTTCATCAGCCAGAGCGGCGCGCTGTGCACTGCGGTGCTGGACTGGAGCCTGCGTGAGCAGGTCGGCTTCTCCGCGTTCCTCTCCATCGGCTCCATGTCCGACGTGGGCTGGGGCGATCTGATCGACTACCTTGGTCAGGACCCCCGCACCCGCAGCATCCTGCTCTACATGGAAACCATCGGCGACGCCCGCTCCTTCTTGAGCGCCGCGCGCGAGGTGGCCCTCACCAAGCCCATCATCGTCATCAAGCCCGGCCGCACCGAAGCCGCGGCCAAAGCCGCCGCTTCTCACACCGGCTCGCTCACTGGCAGTGACGAGGTGCTCGACGCCGCTTTCCGCCGCGCCGGCGTACTGCGCGTCACCAACATCTCTCACCTCTTCTACATGGCCGAAGTGCTGGCCAAGCAGCCCCGCCCCAAAGGTCCGCGCATGACTATCGTGGCCAACGCCGGCGGCCCGGCCGTACTGGCTGCCGACGCCCTGGTCATGAACGGCGCCGAGGTCACCCAGTTGTCCCAGGAGACCATGGAGGCCCTCGACCAGGTGCTGCCGCCGGTCTGGAGCCACAACAACCCCGTGGACATCATCGGAGACGCGACCCCGGAGCGCTACGCCAAGGCCCTGGAGATCGTGGCCAAAGACCCCGCGAGCGACGGCTTGCTGGTGATCCTCACTCCGCAGGCCATGACCGATCCCACCAAGACCGCCGAAATGCTCCGGGCGTACGTGCACATCGAGGGCAAGCCGGTGCTGGCAAGCTGGATGGGCGGTACCGAAGTGGCTGCCGGCGAGGAGATCCTCAACCGCGCCGGCATCCCCACCTTCCCCTACCCGGACACCGCGGCCCGCGCCTTCGTTTACATGTCGCGCTTCGCTCACATCCTGCGCGGCCTCTACGAGACTCCTATGGTCCCGACAGGCGAGCAGGCCGAGGCCGACCGCGCCCGCGCCGAGGCCATCATTCAAGGCGCGCGCAACGCCGGACGTACCATCCTCACCGAGTTCGAATCCAAGCAACTGCTCTCCACCTATGGCATCCCCATCGCCGAAACCTACGTGGCCCGCAGCGAGGAAGAGGCCATCGCCCTGGCCGGCAAGATTGGGTACCCGGTGGTGCTGAAGCTGTTCTCGGAAACCATCACCCACAAGACCGACGTGGGCGGCGTGCAACTGAACCTGCGCGACCTGAACGCGGTCCGTGCCGCCTACAAGGCCATTGAGACCTCGGTGGCCGAGAAGGCGGGCAAAGAGCACTTCCAGGGCGTCACCGTGCAGCCCATGATCCGGCACTTCGGCTATGAGCTGATCCTGGGTTCGAGCATCGACCCACAGTTCGGACCGGTGTTGCTGTTCGGCATGGGCGGGCAATTGGTCGAGGTGTTCAAGGACCGTGCCCTGGCCCTGCCCCCGCTCAACTCGACCCTGGCCCGGCGCCTGATGGAGCGGACCAGGATCTACACCGCACTCAAGGGGGTGCGGGGGCGCCCACCCGTGGACCTGGCCGTGCTTGAACAGCTCCTCGTGCGCTTCAGCCAGCTCGTGGTCGAGCAGCGCTGGATCAAGGAGATCGACATCAACCCGCTGCTGGCCTCCCCGGAGCGCCTGATTGCCCTGGATGCCCGCATCGTGGTGCATCCGCTGGAGGTTACCGCCGAGCAGTTGCCCAAGCTGGCCATCCGCCCTTACCCCACCCAATACGTTTCCCCATGGACCCTCAAGGATGGCACTGAAGTCCTCATCCGGCCTATTCGCCCCGAGGACGAGCCTTTGCTGGTGCGCTTCCACCAGACCCTCTCCGACCGTACCGTCTACATGCGCTACCTCCACCTCATGAAGCTCAGCCAGCGGGTGGCCCACGAGCGTCTGACTCGCATCTGCTTCATTGATTACGACCGCGAAATGGCCCTGGTGGTCGAGCACAAGGATCCCACCTCCGGCGAGCCCCAGATCATCGCCGTCGGCCGCCTCAAGAAGGTTTACGGGACCCGCGACGCTGAGTTCGCCATCCTCATCACGGACGAGTTCCAGGCCCGCGGTTTGGGCGGCGAGCTGCTCCGGCGCTTGATTCAGGTGGCCCGCGACGAAGGCGTCCGGCGCATCGTGGCCGACATCCTGCCCGACAACCTGCCCATGCAGCGGGTTTGCGAGAACCTGGGCTTCAGGCTCTCCCGCTCAATCGATGACCCGGTGGTGAAAGCCGAGCTGATAGTGGAGGCTTAGCAAACGTGAACCCCGGGGCGGCCCAGAAAGCCGGCAAGACCATCAAGGTGGACTACCTGGCCCGGGTGGAGGGCGAGGGCGCCCTGCGCGTCCGCCTGCGCGGCGACCGGGTCGAGGAAGTCAAGCTGGAGATCTTCGAGCCGCCCCGCCTGTTCGAGGGTTTCTTGCGCGGCCGTCGCTTTGACGAAGTCGCCGATATCACCGCGCGCATCTGCGGCATCTGCCCCATCGCCTACCAGATGAGCGCGGTGCACGCCCTGGAGCACGCTCTGGGAGTCGCCATCGACCCCGCCGTGCGCGCGCTCCGCCGGCTGTTCTATTGCGGAGAGTGGCTCGAAAGCCACGCCTTGCATGTGTTCCTGCTGCACGCCCCGGACTTCCTGGGCTGCCAGGACGCCTTCGAGATGGCTCGCCACCACCGCGCCCTGGTCGAGCAGGGGTTGCGCATCAAGAAGACCGGCAACGCCCTGATCAGCCTGCTGGGCGGCCGCGAGATCCATCCCGTCTCCGCCGCGGTGGGCGGTTTCTATCGCGTCCCCAGCCGGCGGGAACTGCGCCCCATCGCCGAGGACCTCAAGCGGGCTCTGGATGCCTCGCTCAGCGCGGCGCGCGTGGTGAGCGGCTTCGAGTTCCCGGATTTCCAGCAGGACTACGAGTTCGTGGCCCTCACCCACCCCGGCGAGTACCCCTTCAATGAAGGCCGCCTGATCTCGAACCTGGGCCTGGATATCGCCCCGGCCGAGTTCGAGGAGCACTTCATCGAACGGCACGTCAAGCACTCCAACGCGCTCCAGTGCCAGCTTCGCGGCCGCGGCTCTTACCTGGTCGGCCCCCTGGCGCGCTTTAACCTGAACTATGACAAGCTGCCGGAGGAGGCTCGCCAGGCGGCGCAGGACTGCGGGCTCGCTCCCCCGTGCCGGAATCCTTTCCGGAGCATCGTGGTGCGGGCCGTCGAGATGGTGTTCGCCTGCGCGGAAGCGCTCCGCCTCATCGAGGCTTACGAGCCGCCGGCCGCGCCGAAGGTCGAAGTCGAGCCTCGCGCCGGAGCGGGCGCCGCCATTACCGAGGCTCCCCGCGGCATCCTCTACCATCGCTACGAACTCGACAGCCGCGGGCTTATCGTCTCCGCCAAGATCATCCCTCCGACTTCCCAGAACCAGAGGCGCATCGAGGAGGATCTCTGGCACTTGGTGCCGCAACTCCTCGACCGCCCCCCCGAGGAGCTCGCCTGGCGCGCCGAGCAGGCCATCCGCAACTACGACCCGTGCATCTCCTGCGCCACGCATTTTTTGAAGCTGCACCTGGAGCGCGATGATTCCCCCTTCTCGGGCAGCCTCTCAGGCCGCGCGGGGCTTCAGCCCCGCTCTCTCCCATGATCATCGGCCTTGGCACGGATACTGGCGGCGATGACGCCGCGGGTCTGCTGGTCGCCCGCCGCCTGCGCGAGCTAGGGGTCGAAGCCCAGGATTACAGCGGCGAGGTGCTCGGCCTGCTCGATCTGTGGGAGGGCGCTGACAGCGTCATTCTCATTGACGCTATGCGCAGCGGGCGGCCGGCCGGCACAGTTTGTGTCTTCGACCCACGTCAGGCTCCCTTCGGGAGCGAGGCTTTCCCCGTCTCAACCCACGGCTTGGGCCTCTTCGATGCCCTCGCGCTGGCCGAGGAACTCGGCCGCCTGCCGCGCCGCGTGGTAATCTACGGCATCGAGGGGCGCAACTTCGCGCCGTGCGATGAGATCTCCCCGGAGGTTCTGGCCGCGGTGGAGGACGTGGCACGGCGTATCGCGCGGGAGGTGAGCGGATAGTTGAACCGCGCGCAGGTACTGCGATAATGGAAGAGAGGCAGAAATGCAGGCGACGAACTTCGAGCGCATCACTGTCAACCCAAACCAGATGGGCGGAGTGCCGTGCGTCCGGGGTCTGCGCATCCCCGTGGCTACCGTTCTCAGGATGCTTGCTGGCGGCATGAGCGAGCAGGAGATCCTGGCTGAGTACCCCGACCTCCAGCCGGAGGACATCCGCGAGTGCCTCCGCTTTGCGGCGGTTTCCGCCATGGAACGGGAACTGGCAGTGCCCCGACCTGCGTGAGATTCCTCATCGACAACGCGCTTCCGCCGGAAGTAGCGCGCCTGCTCTCCAAGGCCGCACATGACGCGGTCCACGTTCGTGACTACGGCTTGCATGCTGCCGAAGACTCGGTCATCCTGGAGCGCGCCAGCCTGGAAGAACGAATCTTGGTTTCCGCTGACACTGACTTTGCCGCGCTCCTGGCGGTGGCGCGGAAGGCCAAGCCGTCGTTCATCCTCTTTCGAGAACCCGATATGGTCCGTGGTCGGGACTACGTCGGCCGCATTCTCGACAGCCTTCCGCTAGTGGAAACCGAACTGGAGGCAGGATGCGTCGTCGTATTCCGGCATGGCCGAATCCGCGTGCGCAACCTCCCGTTGGGCGCCTCACAGGTGTAGAAGGAACGCTACTTCTGGACCACCACCGTGAGATCTGAGCCCGGATCGGGCGAGCCGACGGCAAGGATGTCGAACGCCACGTGGGCGCCTTCGTTTAGGATCGGCGCCGGCCAGATCGTGGGCCGCATCTTCCAGCCCTCGCCCTGGCTGAGGAACTCGGTCGCCTCCCCCGGCGCGTGGTAATCTATGGCATCGAGGGCCGCAACTTCTTTCCCGTTGACGAGATCTCCCCGGAGGTTCTGGCCGCGGTGGACGAGGTGGCGCGGCAGATTGTTGCGACTCTGAAATAAAGGGAGAGAGCATGCTGCCAATTCGTTCTTCCGCCCAGCCCCGCGCCCTGTTGACGCTCGTGCTGGCTGTTCTGGCGGCGCCCCCGGGGCTGCGCGCCGAGACCGGCTACGAGGCCTGGTTGCGCTACGCCGCGATCGACGACGACCGCATCAGGCAGCGCTACGCGGGCCTGCCCGCGGTCGTGGTTGCCTTCGGTGATTCGCGCGTGATCAGGACCGCGCAGGAGGAACTGATACGCGGCGTGCGGGGAATGCTCGGCCGAACGCTGCGGGTGGAGGGGCGCCTGCCGCGCGAGGGCGCCATAGTCCTGGGCACCCTGGGCGCCATAGCTCAGGCGGCGCCGGCCCTCCGCCTGGCCGCGGACCTTGCAGAAGACGGTTACTGGCTCAAGACGGTCACGGTGGACGGCCTCCGGCATCTGGTCGTCGCGGCCCCGAATGAGCGGGGTGTGCTCTACGGCACGTTCGCGCTGTTGCGGAAGATCGGCCTGCACGAGCCGGTGACGCCGCTGGACGATAAGCAGGAACCTTACGCGCCGATCCGCTGGGTCAACGAATGGAACAATCTCGAGGGCACTATCGAGCGGGGTTACGGAGGGCGGTCCATTTTCTTTGAGAAGAACGACGTGCGCGCCGACCTAAGCCGCGCGCACGACTATGCCCGCCTGCTGGCCTCGCTGGGAGTTAACGGTTGCGCGGTCAACAATGTGAACGCCAATCCCCGCGTCATCACGAGCGAGTTCCTCCCCCAACTGGCCCGCATCGCCGAAGTCTTCCGCCCCTGGGGGGTTCGGCTGGCCTTGGCCATCGACTTCAGCAGTCCGCGGAAGATCGGCAGCCTGGATACGTTCGATCCCCTGGACCCGCGCGTGGCGCAGTGGTGGAAGGAGAAAGCCGATGAGATCTACCGCGTGATCCTGGACCTCGCGGGCTTCGTCCTCAAGGCGGACTCGGAAGGCCGCCTGGGGCCCTCCGCGTATGGCCGCACCCACGCCGACGCAGCCAACGTGATCGCCCGCGCGCTCAAGCCTCACGGCGGCCTCATTTTCTACCGGGGCTTCGTCTACGACCACAAGATGGACTGGCGCAACCTGAAAAACGACCGCGCGCGGGCGGCCTACGACAACTTTCACAAGCTGGACGGGCAGTTCGAGGACAACGCCGTCATTCAGATCAAGCACGGCCCCATCGACTTTCAGGTCCGCGAGCCGGCCTCGCCGCTGTTCGGGGCACTGGAGAAAACCAACCAGGCAGTCGAGCTGCAAATCACGCAGGAATACTTTGGCCAGGCGCGGCACCTCGTCTTCCTGGTGCCGATGTGGAAGGAGGCGCTCGACTTCGACCTGCACGCCCAGGGCCCGGGCACGCCGGTGAAGGCGCTCGTCGCCGGAAGGGTCTTCCGCCGGCCGGTGGGCGGCTTGGTCGGGGTCTCTAACGTCGGGCTTGATCGCAACTGGCTCGGCCATCACCTCTCCCAGGCCAATCTCTATGGCTTCGGCCGGCTGGCCTGGAACCCCGATCTGAGCGCCCGCCAGATCGCGGAAGAATGGACTCGCCTCACCTTCGGCCACGACCCGCGGGTGGTGGACACCATCGTTGGGATGCAACTCCAGTCCTGGCGCACCTACGAGAACTACACCGGACCGCTGGGCGCGCAGACGCTCACTGACATTACCGGGAATCACTACGGTCCCGCCGTGGGGGCTTCCGAGCGCAACGGCTGGGGCCAGTGGCACCGCGCCGACGAGAAAGGCATCGGCATGAACCGCACGGTGGCCACCGGAACCGGTTTCATCGGCCAGTACCGCCCACCGGTGGCGAAGGTGTATGAGTCACTGGAGACTTGTCCCGACGAGTTGCTGCTGTGGATGCACCACGTGCCCTACACGCATGTGCTCGATTCGGGCAAGACGGTGATCCAGCATATCTACGACACGCATTACCAGGGCGCCGAGGAGGTCGAAGGCTTCGTGCGGCAGTGGAAATCGCTCAAGGGGCGGATTGACGAGCAGCGTTATCTGGAGGTCCTGGCGCGGCTCGAATACCAGGCCGGGCACGCTCAGGTCTGGCGCGACGCGGTGTCGTACTGGTTCTTCCGCACGTCTGGCATTCCCGACGCCCAGGGCCGCGTGGGCCGCTATCCGAACCGTGTCGAAGCGGAGGCCATGAAGCTGGACGGCTACCAGGTAGTGGAGGTCAAGCCCTGGGAGGCGGCCTCCGGCTCGAAGGCCGTGCACTGCCCGACGGAGCGCTGCACCGCCAGCTTCCCCTACCAGGGTCCGCCGGGCTGGTACGACCTCCACATTCAGTACTTCGACCAGAACGACGGGGTGTCACGCTTCAGGGTGTTCATCGCCGACCAGCTCGTCGATGAATGGATCGCCGACGATAACTTGCCCACCCGCAGGATCGACGCGCACTCCTCGACGCGGCGCCGGATCCGCGGTGTGGCCCTCCGTCCCGGGGACGAAATTCGCATCGAGGGCCTGCCCCAGGGCAGCGAGCGCGCGGCCCTCGATTACCTCGAGATCCTCGCACCCCGCGAGTGAGCCCATTGCCCCGTGGGACAGGCCTTCAGCCTGTCGCCTCCAACGGCCCCCATCGCTTGCTGAACTGCGAAGCTGAACCGGCTAAAAGGTCAGCCGGGCCTGTACCTGAAGCCACCGGTTGACGGCTTGCCTCTGCGAGATGATCTTGCCGAAGTTCGTGGAGAATGGATCGACGTTTGGACCGGCCATCTGCGACCGGTTCTGCACGTCGAGCACATCCAGCCGAAGCCGAAGATTCACGCGCTCTGTCAAGCGCACGTTCTTCGCCATGTTGGCATTCCACTGGTTGGTCATGTCGGCCCGCAGGTCCGGGACGCGGGTTGGGAAGACGCGGCGATGGAACGCATTAGACCCCCGGGCCGCGGTGCGCTCGAAGTTGGCCGTGTTGAACCACGTGTCAAAGGTGCGGTCCACCTTGGTGATGTCGCCGATCTCGCCGTAGAAGAACGGATTGCCCCAATCGAGC
>Ga0315312_1002556_pt1 | contig 12526 bp, 13 predicted proteins | sample TDP7_MG_FD_203629 | JGI IMG/M metagenome (GOLD analysis project Ga0315312, IMG submission 203629) | Freshwater sediment microbial communities from Lake Towuti, South Sulawesi, Indonesia - TDP7 | ecosystem: Environmental > Aquatic > Freshwater > Lake > Sediment | place: Indonesia: South Sulawesi... | reverse complement strand
TATATGTTCCCAGCAACCTTAACCTCTTTCAAATGAAACCCATCTTGCAGCTTGACGGTCCGGTAGTCGTTCTCTTTGATGCCGTTTGATGGCAGAACAGGAGCGTTACAGGTGGCGTGGCTGTATCCGTTGTAGAAGGCTGCTTCTAGGTGTCCGAACCCCCAAGTATCAGTTAGGAAAGGCTGTCCTCCCAAGTTCCTGACAGTGTCCACAACGCTTCTGACAAACGGAGGCCTGATGGTTCTATAGCCGCCGATGACGCCGATATGCATCTTAATCGCGACCAGGTCCTTCTTGACTATAATTTCCTTTATCCCTGCCTTCTCAAGCACTTGAGGAAGCTTCGTCACGAGGCTTTCGGACTCGTCATACCGGGGTCTCAAAGCCTTCAGGAGATAAACTTTGCTCAGCTCAAATCCCCCGTTCAACGAATGTTTTATTGGCTTTCAGAAACCATGCACTTATAAAAAGTTTGTGGAAAGAAAGAGGTGCATGGTAAATCTTAAGAAAGTCGAAGCGCAAAACTTCAGTTATCGTGAGATGCATCTAGCCGAAGAGTCTATGTAGGGGATTGATTCCACCTAGACCTGGCGACACGTTGACACTGGAGGATAGAGAGCTCTTGAGACCGAATGAGACGAGTGAATCTGAAGCAGATCCGCCCCCAACGGAGACCGTGACAGTTCCCTCGAGTCTATTCCCTTATGTCCCTTACCCCGAACAGCTGGGGTTCATGCGGGACATAGTAACCGTTCTGGGCGAAGGGGGCATACTCGTGGCAGAGGCCTGCAACGGCTTCGGCAAGACCATATGCGCCCTCTCCAGCCTTCTGCCAATGGACCGTAAGATTCTTTATGCGACGAGAACCCATGAACAGGTACGACAGGTCCTTCATGAGATTGACCGCATAAACCAGAAAGCTGGAACAGACTTCTCAGCCGTTGCCATGGCGAGCAGGCAGAACCTATGCCTCAATGAGAGTTGCAGACGATTGCCCCCAGTGGAGGCTGCAGAGGCTTGTAGGGTTCTGAGACAGAGGCTGAGATGCCGTTACAGAACTAAGCCAAGTTCAGTTTCCACGCTTCCTTCGGTTCTCTCTACGAGAAGATTGATTCAGTTCGGCAAGGCGAGGAACCTCTGTCCATACTTCCTTTCTAGGAAGGCAGCTGAAACCTCCACTGTGGTTGTGGCGCCCTACCAGTACATCTTCAATGAAAAGATAAGAACCGCAGTGGGCCTTGAGTTGAGGGGCAAGACTCTGGTCTTCGACGAGGCTCACAACGCCGACAAAATCGGCCAAGATGTTCTCAGCGACTCTCTGTCAGAGAGAAGTCTGGAAAACGCCAAGAAGGAACTGGATCTTCTTGGCTATCCGTCAGAACTGTTTGATGACCTGAGAGACTACATAGACGAGAATGTTTCAGCTGAACCCGTCGCCAAGCCAGGCTCCGATCTGGCTCGAGACCTCAAGCACCTATTGGACAGTGATCTCTCTTCCTTTGTCGGCTCATTTGCCGCGGTTGTCGACGAGGTTCGAGATCTTAAGGTCTCGCGTGGAGAGGTTCCGCTTTGCTACTTGAACGGTGTCCTAAGCTTTCTCTCCCTGGTCGGTTCTGGCGAGGCCGAAAGATATGTAGCCATCTACCGCCAGTCTTCGTCAGGTCTAGGCCTCATTGAGTATCGTTGTCTAGACCCGAGCCTTGCCATAAGACCCGTGATAGAAGAGGCCTGTGGGGCTCTGGTCATGTCCGGTACGCTTTCACCCCTAAATCTATTCATAGAAGTCTTAGGCATACCTGAGGCTGAAACTCGGACATATTCGGGCATAGCACAGCCCGAGAACGTGCGCACCTTCGTAGACACGTCGGTCACAACTAGGTTCCAAGAAAGGAACACGGAGATGCTGAAGTTCTACGGCGCCCGGATAGCTGGATTGATGAAGAAGGTGCCAAATGGAGCATTGATCTTTTTCCCGCAGAGAAGGCTTATGATGGAAGCTTTGACTAGTTGGCGGAAGAATGGCTTCATCACCAAGAAGGGAAAGACTCTGACAATGGGCGAGAAAAGTATCTTCGTAGAGGGGGTGCGGGCCTCGGAAAACGCAAGGATCGTGGATCAGTACAAGAAGGCTGCAAAGAGCGGGAAGGGTGCAGTCCTCTTCGCAGTCTTCAGAGGTCGAAATGCGGAGGGCTCCAATTTTCCGTACGAAGAAGCCAGAGGCATATTCAATGCTGGGTTACCCTATGCTGACTACCGCGATCCCGTAGTGCGAGCTCAAATCGGCTACCTTAACAAGAAGAGACCGCGCTTGGGAGAGCTCTGGTACATTATGGACGCCTTCAGAGCCGCGAACCAAGCAATGGGGAGGGGCATCCGCCACAGGGACGATTGGTGCCACTTTTTCCTGATGGACCGAAGGTATGCGACCCACTGGAAGCTCATCTCGAAGTGGGCTGTTCAAAACGGTATCGAAGAGGTACAGTTAGATTAGGTTATATAGGCTTATTTGCCTCTTAACGAGCGGTCTCTTTCTTAGTGAGTTTGAGGAATAGCAGCATCCCCCCGACTGCGATGGACGATGTTGCGAGGCTATAGGTGGCTGCAGCCGACGAGCCGTAAATGTACCATAGGGTTCCAACCACAGGATTCGCCACGAGGAAGCAGACGCCTACTACGAGATAGTAGAGCCCATAGGCGGTTCCTCTCAACGTACTGTCCGCATATCCTGGGACAAGAGCTCTTTGCATGGTTTCGACGATCCCTGCGTATGCACCGAAAGCAACAGCTATCAATAGCGCATGCAAGATTTCCTTAGGTGACAAGAGAAGTAGCAGAGCCATAGCGAAGAAGGCTCCATAGCCCATTAGGAGAACCTTTTCTTTCCCTATCTTGTCGGACAAAAGCCCTGCTGGAATCGCGATGAGAGTATGAGCCACATTTATCACGGCATAGATGAGGGGCACATATGCAACTAGGGCTCCAGTCTTCATTGCATTGAGGAGTATGAAAGCATAGTTGAAGGCTCCCAGAGAAAAGATGCCCACAACGATGAGAAGCGTGGAAAACCCTCCTTTGAGGACTTGCCGCACCCCGCTCAATAACCTAAATTCGCCAAGGGGTTTGCCGATTCGCTCCTGAACTAAGAAGATCAATATGAAAAGCCCCGCCAAGCCAGGTATGAAAGAAAGCCAGAAAACGTCTCGGACGGTCAGTCCCAAGAAAAGCATTGAGGCGGAGGCAAGGATTGGTCCTAAGATTGCTCCTGATTGGTCGAGGGTTCTATGTAAGCCAAACGCTGCGCCTCTGTGTTTTTCTGAGACTGATTCGCTGAGAAGAGCGTCCCGAGGTGCGGTTCTAACGGCTTTTCCAACCCTATCTGAAACGCGTATCACAAGGGCGTCAATGGGCGTCTGAGCCATAGCGAAAAGCGGCTTGACAATGCTCGAGAAAGCATAGCCCACAAAGACGATGGCTTTCCTTCTCCTGAACTTGTCCGAGAAAAACCCTGAGATAGCCCTCAAGCCGTAGCTTAGCGATTCAGCGACTCCTTCGATGGCTCCTAACACAGCCTCGCTTGATCCGGGAAGCCCGAGAATGAAGGTTGGGAGAAGGCTGAAGACCATTTCGCTTGAAATATCTGTGAAGAAACTTACTAAACCTAAAGCGAAAACATTTCTGGGCGCCGAAGAATTTTCCTTCTCCTCTTCCTTCATCTGAAATCCTCTTCCGCTTACCGTTAACCATCACAGCTCCTCTTCTTAAGAGTTGCTGGTTCAAAGCGAGCGAAGTATCGAACGATGAGAAGGTATGATACTAGCTGCGGCTTTGCTGAGTTGAAGATGCACGTGTTGCTATGCTTGGCAAGTGTCTGAGTGGATGAAGATTATTGTTCTGTTGAACTAGAATTGAATCTTCTTGCCAAAGAACGGAAGTTTCTTTCTTCTCAAGGTTTTCACCATTCTCTTCATCATGGAGTATTGCTGAACGAGGGTTTTCACGTCTTTCTCATTTGTTCCTGAACCTCTCGCGATCCGTCTTATCCTGGAAGCGTTGAGAATCTTCGGATTCTCCTTCTCTTCCGGCGTCATGGACTGGATGATGACACGCCACCTCTTCAGCTGGTCCTCAGCGACATCCAATTTCTCTTGGGGAATCTCATAGCCAAATCCTGGAAGCATCTTCAGCAGGCGGTTGAAGGGACCCATGCTCTTCATGGCTTCAAACTGCTCATAGACATCAGCCAAGGTGAACTTCCCGCTCAAAATGGCTTTGGCCTTCTTTTCAGGCACTTGGATCTCTGCTTCGCGGACCTTCTCGATTAGGCTTTGAAGGTCTCCCATGCCGAGAAGCCTGCCGACGAATCTGGGCGGATCAAAGGCTTCTATCGCATCGGTCTTTTCACCTGTACCGATGAACTTTATAGGCGCACCTGTAGCCGCGACTGCTGATAGGGCTCCTCCGCCTCTGGCTGAACCGTCCAGTTTCGCCACGATTATCGAGCCTATTGGCGTAGCTTTGTGGAAGGCTTCTGCCTGGGCTGCGGCTTGTTGACCGATTGTCCCGTCGATGACCATGATGACTTCGTCGGGTTTGATGGCTGCCTCAAGGCTTTTCATCTCCTTTATCAGGCTTTCCTCGTCCTTATGTCTGCCGGCGGTGTCAACGATCACGACCTCGTAGGTCTCAAATTTTACAAGCCCATCTAAAGCTATTTTTATAGGCCCCCTCTCTTTCTCGTCGCCGAAAATTGGAACATTGATCTGGTCTGCCAGCTGCTTGAGCTGGGCAAAGGCTCCGGCTCTGAAAGTGTCGGTGCAGACGAGCGCAGTTTTGAACCCCCGTTTCTGGAGGTATCTGGCAAGCTTTGCTGCTGTAGTTGTTTTGCCTGAGCCCTGAATGCCTACGAGCATGAAGACGTTTCTCTCGCCTGGTTTCACCCCTAAGGGAACGGGCTTTTCGCCAAGGAAATGGGTTAGCTCTTCGTAGACTACTTTGATCACGTGTTCTTTTCGCGGAATACCTGGCGGCACTTTCTCTTTCAGGGCTCTTTCTTCGATGCGTTTCGAGAGGTCCAGAACGAGCCGCACGTTCACATCCGCCTGCAAGAGCGACCGCTGCAGGTCGCGGACTAGCTCCTTGACAGCAGCCTCATCGACAACCGAGACTCTCAGAATCTTCTTCAAAGACTCGTAAAGAGACGAACCCAGCTTCTCCAGAGCCAACCCTGTTTCCCCATGCATGCTACTGTTGTGCCTTTACCGGCTAGCGGCTTCTTACCCTAGAGCTAGAGGAAAGGATGCCCTTAAATCTATCTTCGCTCGGAAATGAGTGTGATTACTGGGAAAAGGGCTTGCCCTGTCGAAAACCGCACCAATTGGTAGGAAACGACATGAAAAGGCTAGATTTCTATGCGCTATTCTGTGGTTCGTCCGTCAAAATGCTCCTCACTAGCCATTGCTTCTTTTTTAGTATGGCGTACTACGCCGTCTTGGTGTTCAGGTGGCGAGTAAATCGTGTAAAGTTTTAGGTTACTGGTCTTAGAGGTGTTGATCACGTTGTGTCTAGCACCCGCCGGGACGATGACTCCAGTTCCGTCCTTGACACGATGTTCTACGCCGTCAATAATCACTTTTCCTTCTCCTTCTTCAAATCGAAAGAACTGATCAACACCTTCATGAGTTTCTTCACCTATCTCCTCACCAGGCTTAATGCTCATGAGCACGAGTTGACTGTGCTTCCCTGTGTACAGTACACGGCGGAAATCAGTGTTTTTCTCCGTTTCTTTCTCAATAGCGACTACATATCCCTTCATATTTGGCGCCTCAATTTATCAGTGTTCAGTCTTTTATATAGATTTTTCCTCTATTTTAGCTGGCTGGATTTCTGTCTCTCCAATACTGGATTCATATTGCCTAAGAAAAAAGGTTAAAGTTTATCAGTGTTCTAGGCATTCTGTCGGTTAAGGTGAATCGAGCTTATGGAAAGCCCAAAGAGCTTGAAAGGATTCATCGATTTGAGAAGCGATACCGTCACCTTGCCAACAGAGGAGATGCTTGAGGCAATAAAGAACGCGGAGCTAGGTGACGACGTCTTCGGGGAAGACCCGACCGTTAACAGGCTGGAGGAGATGGCTGCCAAGAAGATGGACAAAGAGGCAGCGCTGCTTGTGCCAAGCGGCACCATGGCAAATCTAATCTCAGTGACGAGCAATACGAAACCTGGAGACAGCGCCATACTGGAAGCTGACTCTCACATCCACTGGTATGAGGTCGGCGGAATCTCAGCCATCGCAGGCGTTATGCCCCTGCCCGTGAAAGGCAAGATGGGCGTCATGGATCCCAAGGATATTGAGGCTGCAATCAGACGCAACGACATACACTTTGCCGAGACGACATTGGTGTGCATAGAGAACACGCATAACAGGGCGGGAGGAACGGTTGTAACCCCAGCTCAGATCCAAGCGATAAGCAGAGTTGCCAAGGAATATGGCTTAAGGCTTTACATGGACGGAGCCAGAATATTCAACGCTTCAGTGGCTCTCAAAGTTGACGTGAAGGAGCTCACGAGGCATGTGGACAACTTGATGTTCTGCCTCTCGAAGGGGCTGAGCTGCCCAATTGGATCAATCGTAGTTGGCAGCCGAGAGTTCATTGAGAGAGCCAGAAAGGTAAGGAAAATGCTCGGCGGCGGAATGCGTCAGGCAGGCATCATAGCGGCTCCTGGAATAATCGCCTTAGAGAAGATGATTGACCGTTTGGAGGATGATCACAGGAACGCCCGCTTCTTGGCGGAGAGACTAGCCGAGATAGAAGGGATCAACATCGACTTGAAAACCGTCCAGACAAACATAGTCGTGTTCGACATCAGCCAACTGAACGTTACTGCCGAAGCCTTCGTGAAGGAGCTGCGAAAACAAGGGGTTCTCGTATTGGACCTCGGCAGGACAAGGGTCAGAATGGTAACCCATAGGGGAATAGAAAGAGAAGATGTCGAGAGGGCGGCAGACAGAATCGAAGACGTGACACGGAAAATGAGACCGAAAAAGCTTTAGCCCGAGAGACTTCGGTTAGCCCTTGGCTCGCATAATCTTTGTCCGACCTAGGATGCGCCAGTATTCGACCTCAACGCCTTGGCCTAGCCGAGATCTGAGTTCCTCATCTTCGGGAAACGGCGTCTCGAAAACCTCGTAAGTCTCCAAGTCCATTATCTGGACTGCGCTTGGAAGAGCCGCTAATACTTGGCCAGTCCTCTTCTCAATCATCGGCACATCAACCTTGGCGTCCACGGGTTTCACGAAGCTCCTCTTAACGCCGTCGAAGACTCCGATTGTGACCACCCGCGCCTTTGCGGAGCCATGTTTTCCGGGTTTAGATTTTGTCAGGTCAACTATGCGGCAAGGCTCATCGTCCACAATAACGTAGCTCCCAGTCTTCAAACTTCCAACATCAACAGGTTTGCTCATGCTCATCAGTCCTCTACGTTCAAAGTCACCACGGTCTTTCAGATAGGAATGCTTCAATAGCTTAAATAAGTTTCCGCCTAAATACTATTCGGCGTGAGAGAAGTTGCCCAAAACTGTAGGCATTGTTTCGCGCACCGATCGTAAAGAAGCATTGGGTCTTACTGCTAGACTGGCTGATCGCTTCGAACGTGAAGGTTTCAGCATCTTTCTGGAGTCAAACCTAGCTGCCAAGATAGGTCGAAGAGACTGCTCAACATCGCTTGAAGAAATGAGAACGGATCTGGTAGTGACTGTCGGCGGAGATGGCACCATTCTAAGGACATGTCTCCGAATACCCAAACCCGAACCTCCCATCTTAGCTATAGACATGGGTGTACGCGGCTTCCTGGCGGAAGTACCGCCTGAAAAGGCTCTCGAAGCCGTCGAAAACTACTTGAGGGGGTCCTATTCCATTGAGCGTTACAGTAAGCTCGCCTCCTTCATAGACAAGGTCAGGCTTCCCGACGCGTTGAATGAGGTCTTCGTAACCTCAAGGCACCTGGCAAAGCTCTTGCATGTCAGAATATCGAAAGGTGGCTCCCCGGTTGCAGACTGCAGAGCGGACGGCGTGATAGTCGCTTCCCAAGTCGGCTCAACCGCCTATTCGTTCTCGGCTGATGGCCCAATCCTCGACCCGGAGCTGGATGCATTTGTCCTGACGCCTGTCTGTCCAATCACTTTCCTGAGGCCAATCGTCTTCTCGTCAACCTCTCAGGTCACCGTTGAGCTGCTTGAACCCAAAGCCGCAGCTGTCGTGATTGATGGCGATTTCCAGAGAGAGATAGGAGGGCGCGAACCATCAATATTGGTGAGGAAATCTGAGTATGAATCTTCCTTCATTCGATATGGAGGGGACTTCTACCGACGTCTGAAGGCTAGACTTCTCTTCTCCAGAGAGGAAGGCTCCTGAGATGAGTAAGCGAAGGACCATCGTCCTCGACACTTCCGCCTTCATCGCAGGCTTCGATCCCTCCATGGTTGAGGATGAGCTCTACTCGGTTCCAGAAGTCGGAAGAGAACTGGCTGAAAAATCTATGCCAAAACTGAGGTTCGATGCTGCGGCAGAAAGGGGAGCATTGATAATTCGAAAACCGAACTCCAACTACGTGAAAATGGTGAGGGAATCTTCGAAAGAGATCGGCGATATGCTTTTCCTCTCTGAAGCAGACATACAGCTACTGGCCTTGGCCATGCAGCTTAAAGATGACGGATGCACCCCTACTATTGTGACAGACGATTACTCAATCCAGAATGTAGCCGGAAAGATCGGAGTAGACTATGTTCCGCTCACGACCTTCGGTATACGCTACTATCTGCATTGGCTGTTATACTGCCCCGCGTGCCGAAAAAACTACCCATCAGACTACGGGTTCGCTAGATGCGAGATCTGCGGAGCCCAGCTGAAAAGGAAACCGTTAGCCAGAACGCCTGTGAGAAAGGGCGGCCGTAAGTAGCAGGAAAAGCAGTGTAATCATAAGACTTCTGGAGAGACATGACTGTTTTCTTTAGCACCGTTAAGCATCAGAAGACTGCGAAAAGGGGGTTCCGAGAAACCCAAGCTGCCGGGGAGATGAGAAGGGGGTATGATTTGACAGGTTGGGTTTCTCGGAGTGTTAATGTGTGCAGCTGGAATTTTATAAGGTTTTCGATACTGCCTGTTGAGGGAGAAAGGTTTCAGCTTGCGGTCCTACGGATTCTTTGCGATAGATTTAACAGTATTGATAGGCTTAAGATGAATAGAGTCTCGGTCGCAAACTTGCCGCGTGTATGAAGGACGCTGGCCTATGAGGATATTGCGCAAAGACATTAAGCATGACTTGGTCACAGTGTTGCCTGAGGTTCTGGACGACTTCTGGGTATTGTACAATGTCATCCAGAAGGGGGACCGGGTTTACGCGAAGACGACGAGAGAGGTTAAGTTTGGGGAACGTTACGATAGGCCGGAGAAGGGGAGAAGAATCTCAGTGTCGCTGGGCGTGTCAGTCGAGAAGGTGATGTGGGACCGATATCTAAACCAGCTGAGGGTTCACGGCATAGTCTGCGAATGCCCAAAGGACATTGGAGCACTGGGTTCCCATCACACATTGAGCATAGGCTTGCACAAACCGTTGACCATTGCGAAGGAAAAGTGGTTGAAGTATCAGCTTGACCAGTTGGACAGGGCTACTGAAAGAGGTGTTCCCCCCATCACCGTGATATCAATCGATGATGAAGGATATTGTGTCGCGGTGCTAAGGGGCTTCGGCTTTGACATAAAGGCTGAGGAGACCGTCACTCTTCCGGGCAAGCTCAAGGCTGATGAGCGGACAAAGACGCTTCACGAGCTCTTCAAATCCGCTTCAAAAACCCTCGAGCAGGTATCGGCAGACATCCAGTCGCCAGTCGTTGTGCTCGGGCTTGGCTTCATCAAGACCGATTTCGTCAGGTACCTAGACGAAAGGATGCCAGAACTCCGCGAGATGATAATTGATATCAAAAGCGTAAACAGCACCGGCCAAGCCGGGATCTACGAAGCTCTACGCTCAGGAATATTGGCGAAGGCTCTAAAGCACGTACGGATCGCCGAAGAGGCCGAAGCTGTGGAGGAGGTCTTGAAACGCTTGGGGAAGGAACGGACGACGGTGACCTATGGGTTAGCTGAGGTTGAAAGGGCTAATAGCTTGGGCGCTGTTGAAAAGCTGTTGTTGACAGATACTCGGCTTAGGGAAGCCTCGGACGAAGAGAGAAATATTCTCGAAAGACTCATGCGAGACGCTGAAAGCAGGAGAGGAAGGATCATAATAATCAGCACGGAACACGAGGCAGGGGTGAAACTCAACTCCCTCGGAGGAATAGCCGCACTCCTACGTTTTGCGATTGGTTAGAGACTATGGCAACTTTGTCCTGCACGAGACCGCTTTTTCAGCTTTTCGTTAGCAATTCTGACTAGGAATTGACTTCAAGTCCGAAAAACTTAAATATAACTCAGCCATAGCTGATCACAGGTCACACAGATGTCAGAAGACATGAAGAATCTTGAAGAAAAATTTGAACATCTCAAGCAGCGAATGGAGAGACTTGAGACTCTGATAGGGCAAAGTGCGGGTGGAATGATAAAAGCTTCTAAGGTCGATGACCTCTTTGAGTGGCAGCGCAACCTTCCTCGCATAGTGGACTACGATGTTTGGTCGATAATGCTCGCTAAGAAGCAGGGCACAGATCATATGCAGAGCGGACTTTACAGCGGCGGAGAGGACTATGCCAAAGTCACCGACCTTTCGCCTGAGGATGCCGCCAACTTAGCCGGTGCCTTATCTCATCCCGCAAGGGTTCTGATCCTAAGAGAATGTCAAAGGACCGGTCAATACCCCTCTGACTTGGAGACAACTGTATCAGCCAAGTATGGAGCCCTCTACCACCACATCAACTCCCTTGTAGAAGCCAACCTTGTGGCTCAAGAGAAGGAAAGAGGAAAGTACGTTACAACCTCGGCGGGAAAGACAGCCCTCATGTTCCTCAATGTCCTAGCATCCGTCATCGCTTCGATAGAGGCTCAAACCGGGCAACCGAAAACGGAGCAGACAACATAGATGCAGTTTGCGGATAAAGAAGCTGTCCGTGAGCACAGAATCTTGTTGATTCACTATTGCAGTCACCAATCCCTCAAAACAGATTTCCAAATCACCTAGCTAATTTGTAGACTAATATGCCACCTTTCCCAGTGGGGTCTGGGAAGTTTGGGGCTTCGACGAAACCATTTTTGAAGAAGAATTTTCTAAACCTTGGCAAGGCTTCGGGGAACCCTGTGTGGCTGCACCAGGACCCTATAGCAATCTCCTCTGCTTTCTCGCCGCCGAAGCAAGGTATTCTTCTATGTTTGAGATCTTCTATCACTGCCTGAATCAGCCGTGATCCTATTCCTCGACCTTGGTATTCTCTTTGCAGCCCGCTTGTCCTTTTCCCTCCGACAAACACGCACGTAACAAGCACTACCTTCCGGTCCCCTAACATATGTCTCAGCAACGGGAACATCTGAACAGGGTAGAATTCCACAAAGCCGATCGGCTCATCATTCACATAGGCGATCTTCGCGCAGGAGCCGAATATGCGGGGGGCTTTTTCGATCCACTTTTTCTTCGCTAAGCCTCCTTCCCTCAGGGTCTGGGCATGACGGATGTCTGACTGGGATACGCAAATGCTGACCAGATCATTAATGTTCTCATTGCTTAGGCTCCTTATCTCAACATCCAAAGAAGCAACCTCCTCACGATCCTTCTTCACTTGCTGAAAGGACCCTGAAGAATTCTTCTTCAGGTACTTCTTTGCTGCCTAGGAAGAAGCGTCTGTGACTTGAAAAGGGATTGTACGGGTCGATATGAGATGCGTACTTCTCAGCTAACTCTGGGTTTTCGAGGATGTTCACCTCGACGACTTCAACTCCGTGCTTCTCCAGTCTCTCCCTGAAGTCCCCGCCCGTTTTCGTCCATTCCTCATCCAAGAATCCTCCTCCATAGGCGAAGAAATAGCTCCACGGGCAACAGCCGAAGTAGTAGATCTCAACCTTCGCTCGTGGCTTGATTGACGATCACTCCCTTCTCTACGAAGAAACGAATCCGGCTACTATGTCGTAAGCATCTACCCTTTGATCTTTTGTTCTATCTTCTTTCCGGCAAGCTTGGCTAGTCTCTCCAATGCTTCCTCGGTTCTCGCCTCGACTGTCAGTCTAATCAGCGGCTGGGTGTTAGACGGCCTTATGAGGAACCAGCCTTCGTCTTCGGCTATCTTGACTCCATCGATCGTCAACGTTTTGTACCCCATCTCAGCAAAATCTTTGGATAGTTCCTCCACGACTCGAAACTTCTTCTCGTCGGGGCACTCGTAACCCCTCGCTGGCATTCTTGGATATTTCGGTTGAGAGTCCACGATCTCAGAGAGTCTCTCGCCTCTTTCAGACAGGACCTCAGCTATCTTGAGGCTTGTGAAGAGGGCGTCGTCAAAGCCGTAAACATCCCTGAAATAGAAGTGGCCGCTTGTCTCTCCTCCGAA
>Ga0315312_1002555_pt1 | contig 12526 bp, 13 predicted proteins | sample TDP7_MG_FD_203629 | JGI IMG/M metagenome (GOLD analysis project Ga0315312, IMG submission 203629) | Freshwater sediment microbial communities from Lake Towuti, South Sulawesi, Indonesia - TDP7 | ecosystem: Environmental > Aquatic > Freshwater > Lake > Sediment | place: Indonesia: South Sulawesi... | reverse complement strand
TATTTAGACGTGAAGCAGCGGCTTCAGGCCGCTAGGGCCATACAGAGCCTTAAAAAAGACGAGAAAACCGTGATTGTGGCGGAGCACGACCTAGCCATCCTCGACTATTTGTCTGATCAAATTTGTATTTTTTATGGGACTCCAGGGGCCTACGGCATCGTTTCCCACGTCCACGGAGTGAGGGTTGGAATTAACATTTACCTGCAGGGTTTCATCCCTGACGAAAACGTTCGCTTCAGAAAGGAACCCATCATCTTTCATGTGAAGCCTCCGGCGGTGGGCATAGCGGTCGGCGAAACGTTGCTAAAGTGGGATAAAATGAATAAATCCTATGAGGGCTTCACGCTAAGCATAGAGCCTGGAGAAGCCAAGCGGGGTGAGGTTATCGGCATATTGGGCCCAAACGGCATCGGGAAGACCACCTTTGTGAAGCTTCTAGCAGGAATTGAAAAGCCCGACGAGGGAACAACGCCTACACCACATGAATTAACCGTGGGTTACAAACCCCAGTATATTTCGGCAGAATACAAGGGAACCGTGGAGGACCTTTTGAAAAAAATAGCCAAGGAAGACTTTGCATCCAGCTGGTATCGAAGCAAGATCCTTCAGCCCCTGAAAGTGCTCGATATTCTCGACCGCGACGTAGCCGAACTCAGCGGTGGCGAACTCCAAAGGGTGGCCATAGCCGCCTGCCTATCTCGAAAGGCTGAGCTTTACCTTCTCGATGAGCCTAGCGCCTACTTGGACGTGGAAGAGAGGCTTTCAATGGCAAGAACCATCAGAAGGATGGTGGAGGACCGAAACGTAACCGCCTTTGTGGTGGAACACGACGTCGTGGCACAGGACTTCATCGCGGATCGCCTCATGATCTTCACTGGAAACCCGGGAACCCTAGGAGAAGCTAATCCGCCTGTGAGCCTCAGAAACGGCATGAACGCCTTCCTTAAGGAGATGAAAATCACGTTTCGCAGGGACCCCGCGACCAAGAGACCCAGAGTAAACAAAGAGGGATCAAAACTTGACAGATACCAAAAGAAAATCGGAGAACACTATTACGCGAGTTAAACAGTCATTAAATTTATATAAACGCTCTATATCCCCCGCAAACCCCCTTTTTCTAATTTAGCTATTATAAGATGTCATGTTGATGCGTAATTTTGGCCGTTATGGAGTCCGTTACGAAATGTTCTCGGTTGCACCTTAGCGCGCACTATCACTATTGATTTTAAACATTAGCAGCTGGTCTTCCACGCATGCATGCTAAGAATAAAATAGAGCCTAAGGGGTGAGATAGACAACTCTAGGAATAGTTCAACCACACTAACACTCGGCCATTCTAAGCCTTGCCTTTTTCATGTATTCTTTTAAATCTTTGCAGTTTTGGCAGAAAGAGCTGGGATATGAAAATAATTCGAAAACACCATATAAGTTATCACGCGTTTTGCAGTCTTCCTTAACTTCTTTTCCGAACAAACAGGTTGTCACAGTGAATCACGTAGTTTATATTCATTTATTTCATATAAAAGGCTATCGTGAACCTGATTTTTATGCAATATGCTAATTCTAATATAGTTGCTGGGTTTTTACATAGTTACATGCACGCTAAAAGTTATACTGAAATGGAAATAGAGTCGCCGAACAGGCTTGTGTTTGGTGCGAGCAAGCATCCGCTAACATATGGTTTTAATTTAGAAGTAGGCAGAGGAAGAGTCGTGCCTGAAATAAAGTATTTCCCGAAAAGGAATAAAGAACGCTCCGCAGCACAATCAAGAAATGAATATGAAAAAATAACCACGGATGTCTTGAGTCGATCTGTGGATCTTGGTCTTCCGGAAATTCAATTGGAAACTGAACAGACTTTTTCCATAACTAAAAACCCGAAGCTGGGGGGTGACATAACTGCTGCACAAAAAGATATACTGGAACGATACGCGAGCGAGTACGGAATTAAGTGTGCTCTCAGGGTAACCGTGGCGGACATTAGAAGCCCAGTGGGTGATATGAGGCAGGGAAAAGAAGTGAGTTTAATGCTGGAATCCTTTGAACAAGCTGCGGAGAATGGCGCAGATGTTCTGTCAATCGAGTCTATAGGTGGTAAGGAGGTCTTCAATTACGCCGTTCTGAAGGAAGATGTTAGGGGCACGCTTTTTTCGGTTGGTATTTTAGGAAGCTTGGACATGGGTTTTCTTTGGGAACAAATTTCTAGAATAGCGAACAGACACGGAGTTATCCCTGGAGGAGACACCGACTGCGCCCACGCTAATACAGCTATGATGTTAGCCGGTGGTTTTTTCAAGGGAATGCTGTCCCACGTCTTCGCTGCTGTAGTCAGGGCAATCGGAGCCGCTAGATCCTTGGTGGCCTACGAACAAGGGGCAAAGGGTCCTGGAAAGGATTGTGGATACGAAAATGTGATTCTTAAGAATATAACTGGCATGCCCATGTCTATGGAAGGAAAGTCAAGTGCTTCGGCACATAGCAGTTTGCTTGGAAACGTGGCCGCGGCGGCCTGTGATCTTTGGTCTAATGAGCAGGTTGAAAACCTGATGATGTATGGAGGTTCAGGTCCACAGGTGTTCACTGAAATCTTGGGCTACGATGTTGCCCTCATGAATGCTGCCCTAAAAGAGGGATTTGAGCTTAAGTTGAGGGATTTATTCTCAAAGTCGAGCCCTATGGACCCGCAGGTCTTGGTTCTAACCCCGGAAAATGCTTGGAAAATAGGTAGAGCCATAGTAAGTTATGGAGAAGACTACTACTTAAGAGCCAGGGAGGCGGCCTTAAAGGCATTAGAAATCATAGAGACCGCTTCTGCAAATCATCTCAGGCTTCCTAACAAAGAGGTCAGGGCAATAAAAAGGATCAAAAAAGCATTGACATCCTTGCCAGAAACGTCAGAGTCATTCATCGAAGAGTGCCTATCAGAATATAAAAAAGCGGTGACGAACTTCAGGTCCAGCAACTATGGTTTATAAACCCTATTCACACGCATTTCGTCATCCCTTCTTACTTCCTGCTCCAGACAATTTTCGTCAAGAGCCGCGTGAACTTCAGCTTGACCTTCCCCTTTATCTCCCTACTGTAGGGGTACGCTTCAATTAATAGTTTGGACGTAGCGAAAACCATTAAAGAAGACGAAGAACTATTGAAGGCAGGCTTTGAATACGTCACGGGAAGAGACGGCGTGAAAATCTATAGGAAGCGAAAATAAATGACCCTTGAAGTCGTAAGAGAAAAAGGCAACATCTTTGTCGTAAAGGTGCCAGGTATAGAAACATTCGTAGAAATTGAGGATACATTCGCAGAAATGTTTCCCATGTGGGCTGGAAGAATCTTGATAACCGCAGACAACGAAAAATGGGCTCTAACAGCAGCCAGAACAGCCACAGGCTTCGCCACTTCTGTTGTTATGTCACCAGCGGAAGCCGGAATAGAGAGTATAGTTTCCCCTGATAGCACTCCTGATGGACGCATTGGAACGCTGATCCAAATTTATCATCAAACACGAAGCGACCTAAAAACCCAAATGATGCTAAGGGTGGGCCAATGCATTATGACATGCCCCACAACAGCTGCTTTCGACGCCCTACCTAAAGCCAAAAGGAGGTTAAAGGTGGGGCGAAGTCTCCGTCTTTTTGGCGATGGCTTTCAAAATAGGGACGTAGTTGCGGGGCGAAAGGTTTGGCGTATCCCCGTTATGGAAGGGGAATTCATGGTTGAAGACCGTTTTGGCGCTGTGAAAGCCGTTGCTGGCGGAAACTTTTTGATTTTGGCGAAAAACCATGAAGCGGGTCTTAAAGCAGCGGAGGAGGCAGTCAACGTCATCTCTAAGAATGTTGAAGGAGTTATTTTACCGTTTCCAGGGGGCATCTGCAGGTCCGGATCGAAGGTGGGCTCAAGAAAATACAAACTTCGCCTGTCCACTAATGATCCTTTCTGTCCTAAATTGAAGAAAATTGTGGTGGATTCGCAGGTTCCAGACCAAGTTAACAGCGTGTACGAAATCGTTATTAATGGCTTAAACCTTGACGCCGTGAAAAAGGCGATGGCCGAGGGAATAAAGGCTGCGGTGAAAGTTCCGGGCGTCCTTAGAATATCGGCTGGAAATTACGGAGGCAAACTAGGACCTTACAAGGCTTACTTGAAGGAAACGCTGGACCTAACGCCGTAGAAATGGGATTTCTATGCGGTTGATTGTGGCGATAACGGGCGCCAGCGGTGCAATCTACGGCAAACGCCTTCTTGAAATATTACGAAACAAAAAAATTGAGACTCATTTAATTGTCAGTAAAGCCGCCGAAAAGGTGATTGAGCATGAGCTTGAAATGGCTAAAGAAGACGTGGAAAAACTGGCCTCTCATGCTTATAATATAGACGATTTAAAAGCTCCTATCGTGAGCGGATCGTTCAAAACGGACGGAATGGTCATAATTCCTTGCAGCATGAAAACGCTGGCGGGGATTTGCCATGGGTATTCAAACAGCCTAATTTTGAGGGCTGCTGACGTAACGTTAAAGGAGAAACGGAAGCTGGTTCTTGTCCCCCGAGAAACCCCCTTAAATGTTATTCACCTCCGCAACATGTTGGACTTAGTAAAGCAAGGTGTAGCTGTCCTTCCGGCTATGCCTGCATACTACCATAAGCCCAAAAGCCTCGGTTCCCTTGTGGATTATGTGGTAGGAAAGGTCCTAGATGTTTTAGAGATTGAGCATGCGCTTTTTGGAAGGTGGCAAGGCACGAGTTGAACCACCTTTATTGAACCATTCTGCTAAAGTGGACTTTCTATTTCTTTGCCGCAGTGAGGACAGAATCTAGAGTCAAGGGGAATTTGGCGTCCACAGTGGGGACAGAATCTCGATGGAGCCGTGGGGGCTGGGGCTTGCGGTACGACTGGTGGCGGAGGCGGTCGTGCGAGTGCGGCTTCCTTTGCTTTCATGGAGTAGTAGAGGAAGGTTGAGGCTATTGGGAGCACGGGTTGGATGAACGCGGTTAGGAGGTTTGATACAATTGAGCTCGCTGGACCGATGGGACTGACTATTAAACCTACTATGATGCTTGCGATTATAATGATTATAAATACGACGAGGAGGACGGCGAAGGTTACTCCCCAGCGTCTACTTACTAGTCTCCTGCTCCTTCCGAGGCTGTCCAACGCGCCCATCCGCTCAATTATAATAACAGGCGTTACCAAAGCAAACATAATGGCAATTATGATGCCGGGCACTATGAGGCAAATCAACCCGAGGATGATCAAAACGCCAGTAATAATTCCCGCCGCAAGCAAGGAGGCAAGTCTGGATACCGTGAAGTTGAAACCCACCTGAAGGCTAGCGTCTCCTTTCTCTAAAAGATCTGAGGCATACTTAATGGCTATACCGTTGACTATGGTGCTCACAATCCAGCTCACAAAGCCAACCAAAATGGCCACCGCAATAAGGGTCGCAATGATCGCAAAAAGACTCCCCAACTACCGTGAAAGTTCCTCTGGTGGAGCAGTTGGTTCAGGGACCGGCGGCATCAGCGGTATCGGCAGCATTAGATTAACTGCCATGCTGAAAAACCCAGTTACTAACGCGGCAAAAAGGAACGGAATTAAGAAATCGACGAACCTAGCTGAGTAAAGATTGAAGGCTCTGCTTATGATTTCTCCGATAGATAACTCACGTTCAGGTTTCTTAATACCCAAAGACATGTTCAATCATTCTAAATTTTTCATTTGAAGGTATATTTAAGCGTGTGCATCCTAAAAGACGCTAAGAAAGCCCCTATTCCATTTCCTTCTCAAAAATCTCCTGAAGAATCTCCCTTTTTACATCCAGCTTCTCTGTGAGTTGTCTCACCCATCTAACATAGGACCGGAAGACGCTTCGAATGATGTCCACCTTTTCATCCCTAGATAAGGCATCTTCCTTGGCGAGGAGGAGAGCGAACCACCTGCCCAAATCAGAAAGGAGGTAATACTTCACCCAGACAGTGCGACCTGCACTTTCAGATTTCTCCATAAATTCTTCTAGTACGCCTAGGTCTGTTAACGCCTTTAGGTGTTCTATCAAGGTTTTGTTTGAGTAATCGAGATTGTCAATTAGGTCCTTCTGATAGATTTTCTTGGAAATTCCTTGGTCAATGGAGAATTTTAGGATGTTAACTGGAACAGTGGACCTAAAAATGGCCTGTAACACTTGCTGCTTCTGTTTTATGGGCAGAAAAACTATGTAAGGATAAACCCCTTTACTCATGGATTAACGCCCTAAATAAATAATTAGAGCTAACTATTATTTCTCTCCTATCTTTATAAGCCCACTTCTTTGTAAAGCAAAAACTATTCCGCTACCCAGAAGTGTTGCAATAATCGTCATAGAAATTCTTTCGACGACGGAAATCGGCAACATTAAGATGAACAGTGCTCCTAATCCAGAGGGAAAATCTTCAGGCGATGGTAAACCAGACTTCATCCAGAAAAATCCAAGGGCTTTAACAGCGTCCTTTATGGTTTTTAATGGAATAAACCAGCCCACCGACGCTATGAATATGAGGTTTCCAGCCATGTGGTTTGCCATAATGCCAGCAAAGCAGCATAGAATTATCCCTAACGTGAGCTTCTGCTTGATGTCACTTTGTATAAAATCGGCTATCCTCTTTCTGAAGAATAGAACTAATATGAATGCTGCCCAATGCAAGAATGGATAGAAAAACACTTCACGCCCTGGTGGAGTCAAATACCAAAGCGTATTGAGAACGCCAAGAATAGCTACCGCTATTTTCCAATTGTAAGCCTTATCCTTTCTGGCAAGGGTGCCACTCACTATGGCTGCTATGGCTCCGCAAGGAAGAAGGAGAAGACCAAAGAAAGTTGTGCTTGGGATCAGCCATGCGATGAAGTCGCCGAGGAGAACAGTTAATCCGCCTAGCCACGGTCCGAGCACGACACCTACAATAGGCGCAAGAATCACGGTAAACTCGATTTTTCCAGCTCCACCCATTATAGGAATGCCTGGAAGCCTCGATATAATTACGAGGAGAGCAGCAAATACAGAGACTAAAGCGAGCTTTTTGGTTTCAATTTTGAATTTCACTTTGGAACACCGCCATGTATTGAACTACATTTCATCCTTATACAAATAAAACTTGTGGTGCTAGCCAAAATGGGCAAATGACACGTTAGTTCATAATTGTCAGGTGCGCAGCGAAATTTCCACCGATACATCCATTTTTGTGTACCACTTTTTTATTTCGTCAGCACCATACTTTGCCTTGAAGATTTCTATGGTCTTTTTTACCAGGTCTTTTTCATTTGTGGGTTTAGCCTTGACCTTGATTGACTTTCCGCCGACAGTTAAAGTCATGCTTGGGTCGGCTAAGATGTTCTTATACCAATTGGTGTCGGATCCACCCACGGGCAGAAGGAATATCTTGTTCCCCTTATGGACAAACCAAACTGGTGTTGTGTAGGTTTTGCCCGTGCGCCTTCCCTTCACTGTAATTCTTAATTCAATTTCGTTAACAAGGGCTTTCTGAAAATTTGAGCTTTTCATTGATTCCACAAAATGGACTTACTATGAAAGATTAATATTCATTACGTTTTGACAATGAAAGAGTTAAGAGAACCGTTACATTCAAAATATAGAATGGGCGCTAAGTTAGGCATATCTGTTGGGGTTAGGCAGATATTGTTGAAGAAATTCGCAACCTTTTCCATGGTAGCCCGATGCCCAAAAACAATGGCATTAGGCGTGTGCGTATCTTCGGCTTCCCTAGCGGTTGGTAGCCGCGTTCCCCACGCAGAAGCGGGGGTGGGAGCCATAGCGACTCAGGCTTACACTAATTTTCTTTATGGGACAGAGGGACTAAAGCTCCTAAAGAAGGATTTCTCTCCGAAAAGGGCTTTGAGAGCCGTGTTGAAGGGTGATCCTGGAAGGGAACTGAGGCAGGTGATTGTCATAGACAAGTTTGGGAGGACCGCTGCGTTTACTGGAAAGGAGACCTTGGATTGGAAAGGGCACTTAATCGGGAAGGATTATGTGGTTGCTGGAAACATGCTTGTTGGAGGTGAGGTTATTGAGGCCATGGCTGAGGCCTTCGAAGGTTCAGTTGGCACGTTAGCAGAGAGGCTGATGAAGGCTTTGGAGGCTGGTCAAGAAGCTGGCGGGGATCGGCGGGGAAGGGTTTCTGCCGCCTTGTTGGTGGTGGGCGAGGAGCAGAGAGGGATTCCTTTCTTAGATTTAAGGGTTGATAACCATCAGGAACCGGTTAGGGAATTGAGAAGAATTTTTGAAAAATATGAAATGAAAAAGGTGGACCAAAACTCTATTATGTGCTGACTTTTAATATCTGTGTCAACAAGTTAAAGGAAATGGAAAAGGGAACAGCTTAGGAGTTTGGGTAGGACCTCTATGAAGAGACTTGTGATAACGTGGCTTCTGTTGGTTTTGCTCGTTGGGTTTTGCGTGCCAGCTTATGCCTCAGTGACAATTGAAGCTGTGATAAATCAAGGGATTAACGTTGTTTTCTATTTTGAGGACATCAATTCTACGATTTGGGATAACATCATTTCACCGGAGCACAGATATTTATTTAATGAAACCACTTTTCCTCAGATCATTGTGGACAACCTTGAACAACGAAACCTAACTCAAGTAACCTATTCTCTTCCAGAAGTTCCCATAGAGTTTGATAACTCCACGAGGTCTATGCGAGCAAATTTTTATTTGTCTGGCTCAGACATCCTGAGTTCTGCTTATGACAAAACGTCCATGGGCAAAACCTACCGCGTGAATACGGAGTGGAGAAAGTTCTACGCCAACTTCATAGGTTTAGAGGGCGAACACATCCTTACGTTAGACTTCATAACATATTTTGGTGCTCCCTTATCTATATGGAGCTTCACTGAGGGTTACCCGCTTAACGGTGAGAACCGCTCAGCTTATTTTTTCAACTATACCGGTCCATCTCCCTTTGATTCATTGTACATATCCTTCGTTTTACCTAAGGGGGTGATTCCTCGTTCTCCGGAAGGAGACACAATAGTCTTTGAGTTTCCACCGGCCTTCTGGGACGTTCTGCTTAACAGTCCCATTCCAATTGTGGGCGCCCTGATAATTGTAAGCGTGGCTGCCGTTCTTTATCGGAAAATTAAAGGAACTTAACCTTATTCTAGAATGGTTTATTCGCTGACGATTAGGGTTAGGGTGGAGTGGACTTTGAGCTGTTGTATGCGCCACCTCACAATTTCCTTAATTTTATCAAAGGGATCAGCCTCTATTTTAGCCACGATGTCGTAGACTCCAAAAACCAAATGGGCTTCCTTCACCCCTTCTATTTCCCTCACCGCCCTGAGAACCTCACTCTCTGAACCCATCTCTGTATTTATCAAAACAAACGCAACAGCCATGGCCATCTCCACCCTTTCTATAGACCCATACACCCTAGTTATTAAATTTCCTATTCTTAGGTCAAAAGCTGAGCGCGCTGGACAAGACTCTATAAAATTGGGACTATGAATTATAAGTATCTAGGTTATTTTCTTAAGATTCTTGAAATTATAGTGTTAGTTATCTTTTCTCGGTTTTCCGGTGCGACTTGAATTAGGGTTCCCCTTTTCTCGTAGAGTTTAGCGTAGTTGCGGTGGACGGCGGCTATCACTGGTTTCTCCGATTTCAGAATCTCATTTACGTGCTGTTTAAACTTGGTGGAGAAGAATTCCATTTTGCCCAGTTCATCAATGCATATTATGTCGCATTCTTTTAAGGCAAAGTCTAGGGCGGGGAGGGCTACACGTTCAAAGTCTTGGAGGTTCACTCTGTATTTGCCAACCCTAGGACCCGTAGGCTCGTCAATGCTAGCCAAAATTCCTTCTTCCCCTGAGGAAAGGTCCACAACCTTGAAGGCTGTTCTGTAGCCTCTGGCTCTGACCTCAGGCGTTATTATTCCTCCGACCTTCAGTCCTTCAGCCTTTAACTGTCCTATTACATCCATTAGGACTGTGGATTTGCCGGAACCAGGTCTGCCTGTTATGAAGATTTTCATATTGCTTACCTCAATGGTTTTCACTTCACTCCTTTCCCATGGATTAATGAATTTCACGTTAAGCATAAGCCTTCCGTAATTGGATTACACCGCGGCTCACAATTTTATTAAGCATAGCTGAATCGTATAAAGTGGAGAAACACAGTTGAGCCTCGATTTCCCCACAGAGGTCGCCAAGGAAGGAAGCGTAAGCGTCATAGTGCCCAAACTCGAGGCTTACGTAAAGGAAGCTTGGGAGTACGCCCCCTCAAAGGCACCAGTTTTCTTTAACCCCATCATGGAATTGAACAGAGACCTAGCAGTTTTGGCACTGCAAGCCTACCAAAGGATGGCTGGACGAGAGGTTTCTGTTTGTGAACCCTTGGCGGGCTGCGGCGTCCGAGGAATAAGATTCGTCGTGGAAGTTAAGAGTGTTAGAAAAATTGTTTTGGGCGACCTTAACCCGAAAGCAGTTGAACTTGCTCAATTAAATGTGAAACGCCATAAATTGACGAAACACATCCACGTCGTGAACGAGGACGCCAACCTCCTTTTAAGCCGTTATGCCGCGCCTCGAAAAAGATTCAGCTTCATCGATATTGACCCCTTCGGGTCCCCCGCGCCCTATCTAGACTCCGCCATCAGAGCCTTGCGCAACGAAGGACTGTTAGCCTTAACCGCCACGGACATGGCTCCCCTTTGTGGCGTTCATCCAAGGGCTGGAATCCGAAAGTACGGCGGAAAACCATTGAGAACCGAGTACTGCCACGAGTTGGCTCTTCGGCTTTTGATCGGCTGCCTAGCGATGACGGCGGCCAAGCATGAAGTGGGCATTGAAGTTATGTTCAGCCACAGCACAAACCACTATGTCAGGGTGTACGCCTTTGCCCAACACGGCGCGAGGAAAGCCGACAAAAGCATCAAAGAGATGGGATACGTCCTCCACTGTTTCGCCTGTCTCCATAGGGAAACATCAAAGGGAATAACTCCCCCCCTTAATCGAAAGTGCACAGAATGCGGCTCCACATTGAGCGTAGCGGGTCCCCTTTGGCTCGGAAAAATCGCCGAAGAAAAATTCTGCGCCTCCATGAAAAAGGAGGTTGCTGGAAGAAATTTGAAGCAGGAAAAGGAAATCATTAGGTTGTTATCTCTGATTCAAAACGAGGCGGAAGGACCAGCCACTTATTACGTAACCGATAAAATCTGTGACAAAATGAATTTATCAACCCCACCCTTAATCAAAGTAATAAATGAGCTAAAAGAAGAGGGCTTTCGAGCAACCCCGACCCACTTCAACAGAAAAGGCTTCAGAACAAAAGCGCCTGCAAGGGTCATTAAAGAGATCATAACCAAGCTCGTGGGCGCATAAATCTTTGTTATACATCAAGACTACCAGCCTTTCGGTGAAGATCGAGAAAAATTTTCCTTGGAACAAAAAAGCACTCGCAATGAAACGTTATTAACGCTTCAATCGTAAATTAAGCTATTCAGAGCGTGAGAACATTGCGGAAAACAATCCCAATTAACATGCCCCAAATTAACGATCGAGAGATCGAGATGGTCACCAAGGTCTTGAGAAGCGGCGTCTTAACTGGCCATCCAGGAAGGGGCCCCATGGTCAGGAAGTTTGAGGACGCATTCGCCCAGTTTGTAGGCTCCAAACACGCTGTTGCAGCAAACAGCGGAACCGCTGGCCTCCACATGTCCCTCCTAGCTGTTGGTGTAACTCCCAAGGACCAAGTGATTGTACCCAGCTTCACGTTTGTAGCTACAGCCGAAGTTGTGGCATTAGCCGGCGCAAGGCCTATCTTCGTTGATATAGATCCATTCACGTACAATATTAACCCGGAGAAAATCGAAGAGGCAATTACCGAGAAAACTAAGGCTGTCATTCCAGTGGATTTGTATGGCTTGTCCGCGGATATGGAAACCATAAAGGAGATTGCCCAAAGGCACGATTTGACGGTTATTGAGGACGCAGCCCAAGCCCACGGAGCCCTATACCATGGAAAACCTCCAGGAGCCTTCGCAGACATCGCCTGCTGGAGCTTTTACGCAACTAAGAACATGACAACGGGGGAGGGAGGCATGGTGACCACCAACAAGGACGAGTTCGCCGAAAGGCTGCGCGCTATTCGTGTTCATGGAGAACCTCCTCCCTTCTTCTACACGTCCTCGGTCCTCGGACACAACTACCGCATGCCAGAAATCGAGGCGGCCATAGGGTACGTTCAACTCCAAAAGCTCCCAAGTTTCATTGAAAAAAGGCGGAGAAACGCCGAATTGTTAACTGAAAGGCTTCATGATATAAAGGAACTAAGGCTGCCCAATGAACCAAAAAATTACAAGCATGGCTGGTATCTCTACACGGTTAGACTCCTAGGGGCTAAAGCAATTATGAGAAATGAAATCGTGGGGAAATTGAAGAAGCAGGGCGTTGGAGCTGAAGTCTACTATCGCACGCCCATACACCTTATGCCCTACTACCGCAAGTTTGGAGAGTACCATCTTCCAGAGACAGAGA
>Ga0315312_1002554_pt1 | contig 12533 bp, 11 predicted proteins | sample TDP7_MG_FD_203629 | JGI IMG/M metagenome (GOLD analysis project Ga0315312, IMG submission 203629) | Freshwater sediment microbial communities from Lake Towuti, South Sulawesi, Indonesia - TDP7 | ecosystem: Environmental > Aquatic > Freshwater > Lake > Sediment | place: Indonesia: South Sulawesi... | reverse complement strand
TGGAACCTCGCCTCCACAGCCAAGGCGTGACTAGGCAAACCTTCACTCTCAGCCAAAACCTTCAGAGGTTTCCTGACTTCCATAAGACCTTTCTCAGAGCATTGGACGATGCTAAAGCGCTTGGCGAAGTCAAGGACCGACAATCCTGAGTAGACGTGGCTGAACCCCTGTGTTGGGAGAATATGATTAGTTCCTAGGCAGTAGTCGCTTGCGGAAACAGGTGTATACCTGCCAACTAGGACTAGGCCTGCAGACGTGATTTTTTCAGCTATGTCCCAGCCGTCCTTCATCACCACCTCAACGTGCTCAGGCGCAAACTCGTTGACGAATCTGACCGCTTCTTCCGCGTTCCTGCAGACCACTGCTGAAGCATTGCTTGACAGATTCCTAACAACTGTGTCTCTGTTAGGCAACGAGGGAACCATCTGTTCCAGTTCTCTAGAGACAGTGTGAGCAATGGATCGAGATGGCGTTACTAGGATGGAAACTCCATCTATATGTTCTGCCTGGGCGACCATATCAAAGGCGACGGTTCGAGGATCAGCTGAACCATCAGCAAGGATGACTATCTCGCTGGGACCGGCTGGAATATCCGTAGGCACATCCTGCGCCACCAGCATCTTGGCCATCAAGACATATCTATTACCCGGTCCAACCAGCTTGTCTACGGGTTTAATCGTCTCTGTTCCATAGGCCATTGCTGCAATAGCCTGGACTCCCCCAACCCTGTAGATTTCATCCGCACCGCAGATGTCTGCTGAAACCAGGATCAGGTGGTCAATCTCCCCTTCGGCTCTGGGCGGTGAACAGGCAATAACTCGGTGGACGCTGGCAACCTTTGCTGGAACAAGCATCATGATCAGTGAGCTTGGATAGGATGCTTGGCCGCCTGGAACATAGCAGCCCACTCTTCGGATAGGAGAGGTGCAGCTTCGAATCCTGACTCCTTCTCTCTCGTATTCGAAACTGTTCCGTCCGAGAATCTCTTTCTGAAACGCCTCGACGCGGTCCTTCGCAAGTTTGATCGCAGAGATCTGTTCCTCGCTGATGTTCTCGTAAGCCCTGTCGATGTCTTCACGGGTTATCCGCAGACGGTCAGGAGACAATCGGACACCATCGAACTTAAGAGTAAGGTCAAGTAGGGCTGCATCGCCTCGCTTCTTAACTTCGTCAATTATGGCTTGCACATAGTCTGCCAATTCGGAGTCGAACTTGCCCAGGTTGGGCCATCGCTTTCCCAGCAGTTCCTTACGCGCAACCGAAGTCTCCAACAGCCTTATCTTGAACCTGTCTTTCATGCTTCTTCCTTGCCTCCGAGATTTATCTCGTCAAGCGGCAAGACCTGCCTAGGCTCATAGACGACTAGTCCCTGTGCGAGCCTTCTGAGGGTTGGGAGAAGCTCCAAGAAACGGTCTCTTTCGATCACGGTGTTGACTGAGTACCAGTCTCTGTCTGAAAGGGGTGCGATCGTAGGCCTCTTTAGGGCAGGCAGGCTCTTCAGAAGTTCATCGAGGTTGTCTTTGTTCACGTTCACGAAGATGTGAAGCTTCTTCCTTCCATCTACTACTCCCCTCAGTAGGGTTAGAATGTCGTAGATTTTTTCCTTTTTCGCCGGGTTCTTCAAGGCTTTCTTGTTCGATACAAGGATGGCTGTTGACTCCATGATGGTCTCGATGGCTTTCAGGTCGTTCTGTTCAAGGGTCGTTCCTGTCTCAATCACGTCGACTATGGCGTCAGCGTTCTCAGGAGGCTTGGCCTCAGTAGCCCCGAAGGAAAGGAAAAGAGCGACATTCTCGTTCTTGCCCTTCTTCCACCACGGAGTAATCATGAGGGGGTCAGACTTGCCGTAAAGCTTTTGATAGACCGAGTTACCCCTCAAGCATTCAGCTGAAAGGTTAAGATATTCCGTAGAGATTCTCAAAGACTTTCCCTTCTCGGAGAACTCCTCCAAGAGGTCTGAAAGAGAGTTTACTGTGGTCCAGGGCTTCGGCACAGCAATGACAAGCCTGACTCGAGAGTATTCGAGGTTCAGGAGGACCTCAACATCAGCGGCGGTTTCCTGCAGCCAATCCAAGCCTGTGATGCCTAGGTCCTGCAGTCCTTCGCTGACGAAGATCGGGATCTCCTGTGGACGGAGAACTTTCAACTCTATCTGAGGGTCGTTCAGTGTCGGACGGTAGGAGTTCTTCGCACCTGAGATTACGTATCCTGCGCGTTCAAGCGTCTGGAATGTGGCCTCTTCAAGGTGACCTTTCGGTATGGCAAACTTAACCTTCTCCATTACCTATCGCCTCAACTCTGTATAGCTCAAAAGCAACGGTACTGAGACCGCGACTTGGACAAAGGTGGTGCAAGAGAGAAGGACTATGGAATAGCAAGACGGTGGTGTCGAGTCTAGCAGAAAGTAACGTGAGCTAAGGATGAAGGCAACCGCCTCGGGTGAACTCGATCCCTCACTTCACACCACTCGAAGAATAGGCGTCCACTTTTTCATATAAACCTTTCTGTGCGAGTCGCTCACTTCATGTAACGAGCAAGAGCCGTCCTGACATCCATTCCTTCGTGAACTATCCTGCACAGCACTCTGACCATATTTGCTGGGTTCTTGTGCTGAAAGACGTTCCTTCCAGCTGCAACGCCAGCGCCTCCAGCCCGCACCGAGTCGTAAACCATCTGGCAGAACTCCTCATCTGTCTTGGTTTTTGGTCCGCCTGCCATGACAACTGGAACCGGGCAGCCTTTCACTACTTCTCTGAAGGTCTCCCCGTTTCCTGTGTAGTTGGTTTTGACGATGTCGGGCCCCAGTTCAGCGCCTATACGAGCCGCGTGCTTGACAACCTCCACATCGTATTGGTCCTTGATCTTCTCACCTCGCGGGTACATCATTGCCAGCAGAGGCATGCCCCAGTCTTCACATGTCTTGGCGACTTCTCCGAGAACCCTCAGCTGCTCTGGTTCAGTCTTCGACCCCACGTTGATATGAATTGAAACGGCATCTGCGCCGAGCTTGATGGCTTCAACGACATCGGCTACAAGCACTTTATCGTCCGGGTCTGGACCTAACACCGTGCTTCCTGAAAGGTGCATTATCAAGCCAATATCCTTGCCATAGCCTCTGTATCCTGCTCTTATGATTCCCTTATGAAGGAGAACGGCGTTCGCCCCGCCCTCAGCCACTTGGTTCACACTGACCCTCATGTCCTGAAGCCCCTCAATGGGACCAACTGTCAAGCCGTGGTCCATGGGTATGATCACTGTTCTCTTTGTGTCTCGGTTCATTATTCGGTCCAGTCTGATTCTTTTGCCGATCTCAGTCATGAATCGATCACCCTTTCTGTGATTGCTCAGTTGGAAGATTCACGCCTAGAATAGAATAGGTTTCAACATAAAAGATTTAGCCTCGCTCCATTTTTCTCAAACGGCGGAAAAGCCGGCTTTTGGCTGATAGGATAGAAAAGCAGAGGATATCAAGTGCACAAAGGTTATATACGAGGTCCTCGTAGAGACGGAGACGCTGGGAACCGTCGGAATGGAAGAAAAGTGTTCATCAAGGCTTCTGTACACCATGCGCACGATGGGTTTCTATGGCTACTTTGGTAGCTACCGCATTCCAACCACATACTAGGTTGGAAGGGACGGAAACTCTCACTTCTTCGGTTTCTTCCTCTTCCGAGGTGTTTGGTTTGAATGAAAACAGAAACCGAAAACGATCTGCTCGTCTCGTCGTCAAGTTCGGAGGAACCAGCCTAGCTGATGGTGCGAGCATATCCCGCGCGGCCGATTCTGTCGTCAAAAAGGTCAAGCAAGGGGTTCAGGTGGCCGTCGTGGTCTCAGCCATGGGAAAGACGACGGATTTCTTAATCGACACCACGAACCATGCTTGTGGAAAAGCCGTCTCAGGGGCCGAGCTGGACGATATCGTGGCAATGGGTGAACGGACGAGCGCAAGGGTCTTCGCTGCTGCCTTGGAGGCTCGAGGCATCAAATATCGTTATCTGGATCCTGTCGAGTCTGACTGGCCAATTATGACGGACGACAGGTTCAACAATGCCAATCCAATCTTGCCTATTTGCAGAGAGAGGATCCGGAGATCGGTTCAGCCTCTGCTTGAGGAAGGGGTAGCCGTGGTTGTGCCAGGATTTATCGGCAAGACTGAAAACGGAACAGTGACAACTATGGGAAGGGGAGGAAGCGACATTACGGCTCTGATATTGGCTCAGGAACTCTCTGCAGACCAAGTTATCCTAGTCACAGATGTCGACGGCATCATGAGTGCAGATCCAAAGATTGTCAAGAAACCCGAGAAATTACAGGAAATCTACATAGACACACTTGTGGGCTTAGCTGACTCTGGCACAAAATTCATCCGCAAGAAGGCTCTCAGGTACAAAAGCCCTGAAATAGACGTGAAAGTCATCAGCAACGCCGCCGGAGACCTAGACGCAGACGGAACAATAATCCGCGGCAGCCTCCCAAACAACACCGTCGTTGAGCCTTATCCGGAACCGGCTATGGCCGTTACGATCGTCGGCAAAGAAGCCTCCGAATCCCCCAGAATAATCGCCGAAATCCTACGGGAAATCAGAAGAGCCGGCGTCCCGCTTCTGGGAATGTCCATAAACCACAACTCTCTGATCCTGTACTTGCCAATGAGTGCTGGCGACAGCCTTCTTGAGTCTCTGCATTCGATCGTTGTGAGGGACGAGAGAACGATAGCCATGGCCGCAAGGAAGGACTTGGCCTTCATAAGGGTTAGGGGCGTTGGCTTGGAGGAGACACCCGGCGTGATTAGCGGGATAGCCAAAAACTTAAACTCTGCTGGCATCAATATCTATGGTGTCTTCACGATCACATCCAGCATCCTGATCTTCGTAGACCTCAAAGACCAGGAGAAAGCAGTCCGCTTGATAGAGGAATCTGTAAGGGTCAATACAAACTGATCATTATGGAAACCCATGATGGAAGCGATGGTGATTGAGAGAACTCTGGGTAAGACTCGCTCGGTCTTTAGAAGAGAAGGAGAAAAGGAGACTGATCCAGAAGGCTTCAGGGATGACTTCGGCCTTCATAGTGGAACCTGAAGATGTTCCGCTAGCAAGAGGATCTGGCGCGAAGACCATCGTTTGCCCGTCCGAGGATGGGGACATAGTGTTGGCAACAGACCTCAAAGACATCGCCAAAGCCAAAAAAGCAGGAAGGAAGACATGTTTGATGGTGACGGTCAAGTCGAAGGGCGACGAGAGAAGGATAGTATCTGCCGCCGAAGCCTCTGCCGACTACGTAGTCGCCACATGCCCAGACTGGAAAGTCATACCTATGGAAAACCTCATAGCAGAGACACGGGGAAAGAGCAGGCTGCTGGTTTCAGTTCCAGATGCTCAAGAGGCAAGGATAGCGCTCGAGACACTCGAGATAGGGGCAGACGGAATCGTTGTTGAAACATCGGACATCAACAAGATAGCAGAGATTCATGAGACCTTAGTATCCGTCGAGGCGAGAAAACCCGAACTTGAGTCCGCGGAAAAAATAGCTCTTCTGGGTGCAAAAATCACCAAGATGAAGCCGTTGGCTTCAGGTGCGCGAGTCTGCATAGACACGTGCGATCTGATGAAGGACGGCGAAGGGTTGCTCGTTGGTTGCCAGTCGTCGGGGCTCTTTCTGGTAGAAGCCGAGGTCCATGAGACTCCATTCGTCGCGCCACGGCCCTTCAGGGTGAACGCAGGATCGGTTGCTCTCTATGTTTTCGCGCCGGGCGGCAAGACCAGATACCTTTCGGAGTTGAAGGCCGGAGACGAGGTTCTCATAGTCGACCGTCAAGGGAGAAGTAGAACGACGAGCATATGCCGGGCAAAGATAGAGTGGAGACCACTGTTGCTTGTTGAGGCGGAATGCGAAGGAAGAAGGGTGAAGACAATTCTTCAGAACGCTGAAACAATAAGGATAGTAACTGAGGACGGAAGCAAATCCGTTAAGGACGTTGCGGCTGGAGACAAAGTTCTCGTGCATCTTGAAGAGGGAGGTCGACATTTCGGCACCCTTGTAAAGGAAGAGAAAGTGATTGAAAGGTGAAGCCGAAAATCTGCGTCCCACTGTCTGCCAAAAAACTGTCTGACATTGTTCCGATGGTCCAGAGAGCTGAGGAGTCAGGAGCAGACTTCATCGAGATTCGTCTCGATTATATGAAAACTAACGCTTTGACCACCATAGTTGATCTTGGGAAGGTTGTTGATGAGGCGTCTGTTCCTCTCATCGCGACGAACAGGCAATATCAACAAGGGGGAAGTCGTCGTCAAGACGAGCGGGAGAGAGTTGGAATTCTACTGAAGGCTGCAGAGGTCGGATTTCAATATGTGGATGTGGAGTTGACGACCGCGGCGGTGGAGTCAACAGTCAGTAGGGTGAAAGACAGCGGCGCAAAGTCGGTCGTTTCCCACCATGACCTCAAAGGGACTCCCACTGAATCCGAGATGGAGAGGATGGTGCATCTGGAGATCGACGCTGGTGCAGATATCTGCAAACTGGTCACAACAGCTAACGATGTCGCAGACAACGTCCGTTGCTTGGCTTTTGCGCGGAAAATAAGTGGATTCACAGACATTATATGCTTCGCTATGGGTCGAAAAGGTGCAGTCTCCAGAGCCCTATCGCCTTTATTCGGTGCCTACTTCACCTTTGCCTCCCTCGAGAGTGGGTTGGAGACGGCTTCCGGTCAAATGGCAATAGCCGACCTGAGGGATCTTTACAGAAAGCTAGGTGTCAACGAATGAAGATTCTGGGCAGAACTAGGGTGTGCGGGCTGATAGGCGACCCTGTTGAACATTCTCTGAGCCCGGTTATCCAGAACGCTGCTTTCGAGGCTCTCGGCTTAGACTATGTCTACGTTGTCTTCACAGTTAAAGAGAAGAATCTTGGAAACGCGATTCTTGGCGTCCGCGGCTTGGGATTCAGGGGGCTGAATGTGACGATGCCCCACAAGATCGAAGTGATGCACTATCTCGATAGGCTAGACGACGCCGCGAAGAAGATCGGTTCCGTCAACACAATCGCGAATGAAGATGGGATCCTGACCGGGTATACAACGGACGGCATTGGCGCCCTGAACGCCCTAAGGTATAAAGGGGTAGACCCGTCCGGCAGAAAGATTGTAGTCTTGGGAGCGGGAGGCGCCTCAAGGTCTGTCTCGTTTGCCCTAGCCGACGAAGCTGGGGAGCTCGTCGTCTTGAACAGAACTCTCAAAAGGGCTGAAAAACTCGTGAATGATCTTTCAAAATTGCTAGGAGAGAGTGCAAGAGTAAGGGCAGGAAGATTGAATGAAGACACTCTTAGGAAGGAGTTGGAAGATGCGGACATGCTTGTCCATGCGACTTCCGTGGGGATGTATCCGCAAAGCACAGAAACTCCTGTTGATCGAAGTAGCTTGCGCCGCGATCTGGTCGTCTTCGATCTCGTCTATGAGCCTCTTGAGACGAGGCTCCTTAGAGAAGCAAGGATGGTGAGAGCGAAGACTGTTGACGGTTTAGCCATGCTTGTCCATCAAGGCGCTGCTTCCTTCGAGATATGGACCGGGGAAAAGGCGCCAATCGAAGTGATGATGAAAGCCGCAGCGGACAAACTCAAAGAGAAGAACCTATGAGACCTAAAGGAGGGAGTCAAAGACAGATGCCTCTCGTCGGAAAGGCGGTTGCCCACGGCGCCGTCACGATCATAAACGCGATCTCGTGCGGTTTCGGAGCGGCCTTAGGCGTAGACTTGAAGACAGAGGCAAAGGTCAAGTTGACTAATGAGCCCGGACGAATCGAAGGCCGAATCCTCTCTGACCCAAAGGAAAGCACAGCTCTGACAGAAAAGACAGTCAGCCGGGTTCTCAAAAGCCTCGGCCTTCAAGGAGAGTATGGCGCATATGTAGAGACAGAGTCCAACATACCAATAGCCCGAGGGCTCAAGAGCAGTAGCGCCGCGGCCAACGCAGTGGCGCTGGCGGTTTTCGCCGCTCTGAAGAAAGAGGCAGCCGACTTGGTCTTGGTAAACCTTGGGGTGGATGCGGCAGTAGATGCTGGGGTAACCGTGACTGGTGCCTTTGACGACGCCTGTGCCTCTCACTTTGGCGATATAGTGATCACAAACAACTACGAGAGGACAATCCTGAAACAGTACCATCTTGAAGAGAAACATCCCGTTCTGATCTATGTGCCGTCAAAGAAAGCCTACACTGCTAAGTCGGACGTTGAAAGGATGAGGCTCGTAGCAGACGAAGTGAAAGCGCTTCACAAGATGGCGCTCCTAGGCGAATACTGGGCAGCCATGACACTGAACGGGCTTGTCTACTCAACAGTCTTGGGATGCGATGCGAACATCGCTTTGGACGCCTTGGCTGCTGGCGCATTGGCAGCCGGCCTTTCTGGGAAGGGACCGTCTGTGGCTGCGGTCGTGCCGCCGGACAAGGTTGACAGCGTCAGAGAGGCTTGGAAGGAACGCGGTGGCGACATAATCGAGACTCGAGTGAACTCCGAGAAAGCTCATGCTGTGCCGTGATGGATTTGGTTGATCTCATCGTGAGAGAAACCGGCAGCCTAGCCGGAAGCGTCAAGGCTCCGTCCTCAAAGGCTCTCACGCATAGAGCCCTCGTAGCAGCGTCACTCTCAGACGGACGTTCAAGGATAAAGAACCCGCTCATATGCGACGACACCTTAGCCACCCTTGACGCTTGCCACATGCTCGGCGCCGAGATCAGCCAATCTGAGAACGCAGCCTTCGAGGTTCAGGGCAGGTCGAAACCCCTCACGCCTAGTGACATGATTAACTGTCGAGACTCGGCATCAACCATGCGGTTCCTTGCGCCGGTCTGCGCTTTGGCTGACGGGGTCACGGTGTTGACGGGTGGAGAAAGCCTTCGAGGGAGACCTATGGAACCGCTCCTGCAGGCTCTTAGGCAACTCGGTGTCCAATGTCACTCAGTAAGGGGCGACGGTTGTCCGCCTTTGGTAATTTTCGGCGGGGGAATTGAGGGCGGGAGGGCTTCGATCAGGGGTGACATTAGCTCCCAATTCATCTCGGGCTTACTTTTTGCCTTACCCATGGCTCGGGTTGACACAAGCATCGTGCTGTCGACGCCCCTTGAGTCTAGGCCCTACGTGAATATGACATGCGACATCCTCCTGAAACACAGGGTCAAGATTGAAGTCCAGCAGGACTACAGTGGGTTCCGTGTTCCTTGTGGGCAGAGATACCTGCCATCTGACCACAGCATAGAAGGCGACTATTCCTCAGCAGCCTTCCTCATGGCTACGGCGGCTGCTACGGGTTCGCATGTGAGGATCAGAAACCTTTGGGAGAACTCTCTTCAGGGAGACCGTTTGATGGTCAGCGTGCTTGAGAAGATGATGGTCCAAATCGCGGTTGGCAGAGACTTCGTCGAGGTTCGAGGCACCAGAGGCTTGGAAGCCGTAGACATCGATCTACGCCACAATCCTGACCTAGTTCCTGTGTGCACCGTTCTCGTATGTCTGGCTCATGGAAAGTCTCTGATCCGAGGCGTAAAGAGGTTGCGTTTTAAGGAGTCTGATAGGACGGCTGCCTTGGTTAGCGAGTTGAGGAAGTTGGGAGCTGATGTCAATGCTTTTGATGATGTCATCGAAGTAGATGGCGGAAAAAAACTTCGCGGAGCAGAATTGGATTCGCATGGGGACCACAGGATCGCCATGGCTTGCCTCGTTGCAGCTCTGAAGGCAGAGGGAACTACAGTCGTCCATGGCGTTGAATGCATAAATAAATCCTACCCAGACTTTGTTAGAGACGTGGTTTCTATTGGAGGGAAGATTATTGAACAGTAACTCGACAGGAAAAGCCCTTGTTCTCACATGCTTCGGCGAAAGCCATGGAGACTGCATAGGAGCAGTCCTTGATGGGTGTCCAGCCGGTCTGCCGCTTAGTGAGAGCGATATTCAAGTCGAGGTGGACAAGAGGAAGCCTGGCTTCTCGGTTGTCAGCACTGGGAGGAGAGAGGAGGATCGCGTGGAAATCCTTTCGGGAGTGTACGAAGGCCGCACAACAGGCGCCCCAATCTGCATGATCGTTAAGAACAGAGATGTCGAGTCTGAAACCTATGAACAGGCAAGAGACAAGCCGCGGCCAGGGCATGCGGACTATACGGCTTGGGTGAAGTACGGTGGATACAACGATCCCAGAGGCGGAGGCAGATTCTCAGGCCGGATCACAGTTGCTTACGTGATGGCAGGCGCGGTTGCCAAGAAACTTCTCAGCACATTCGGCCTGGAAGTCTTAGCTCACACCGTGCAGATTGGGAAGGTTAAAGCCACCGAGAAAGTGGATTACGCTGAGATTCGTAGGAACGTCTATCAGAACCCAGTGCGGTGCGCCGTTCCGGAGACAGCGGCTCTGATGGAAAAGGAGATTCTTGAAGCAGCTGCGGAAGGAGACAGCGTCGGCGGCATAGTCGAAGCCATCGCCTTGAACGTTCCAGCTGGGCTTGGGGAACCGGTCTTCGATTCTTTGGACTCCGACATCGCAAAGATGATTTTCAATATCCCTGCCGTAAAGGGCGTGGAGTTTGGAGCCGGCTTCCGTTCGGCTTCACTGAGGGGCTCGGAGAACAATGACCCGTATGCTGTAAGAGGAGGAAAGATCGTTACGCTCTCGAACAATGCAGGCGGAATTCTCGGCGGAATCTCAACTGGCATGCCAATTGTGATCAGAGCAGCCTTCAAGCCCACTTCATCCATCGCTAAGAGGCAGAGGACTGTTGACTTAAGCCGGATGGAGGAGACTGAGATTGCGGTTGCAGGTAGACATGACCCCTGCGTTGTTCCGAGAGCCGTGCCAGTCGTGGAATCATGCCTGGCCCTAGTCATCGCTGACCACGCAATCAGATCTGGAAAGATTCCAAGGGTGCTAGGACGCGCGTAGTGCAGACTCTGCCCTTATGCGGATCGTCCAACCACATCTTCTTTAAGCCGCTAGTAGATTCTATCTTTTGATGATGTTCCATGGTTTCTCTTCTAGGCGTTATTGCCGATGATTTCACCGGAGCCTGCGACGTGGCTGTCCAATTCAGAAAACGCGGGCTTGAATGTGTGGTCCTAACTGATGAAGAGAGTTTGGCAGGTCTGACGGGCAAGTTTGACGCAGTTGTGGTTGATACAGAAAGCAGAAATCTTCTCCCTGAGGTTGCCTACAGAAAGGTCAGGGCAACAGTGAAGACCCTGAAGAAGACGGGGGTCAGACTAGTTTACAAGAAGATCGACTCAACCCTCAGAGGCAACATTGGAACAGAACTTGACGCAGTTATGGACGAACTCGGCTTGAAGGCGGCGATTGTGGCACCTGCCTTTCCGGCACATAGGAGGACAACTCTAAACGGGCATCTTCTGGTAAACGGCGAGCCTCTGGAAAGAACAGAGTTCGCCCAAGACCCCATGACCCCCGTAAGCGAGTCACACATACCGACTTTGATGAAGCGCCAAACCAAACGGAGGGTTGCACATATTGATCTGGCCGAGGTTAGAGCCGGAGTCGACCTGTTGAAAAAAGAGATCCGAAGGCTGATCGAAAAGAGAACCCAGATAGTCGTGGCTGACGCTGAAACCCAAGAAGACCTAGCCAAGATTGCAGAGGCTTCAATGGATTCCAAAGCCCTGCCATGCGGGTCTGCCGGCTTGGCGGAAGAATGCGCGCGTCTTCTAAGCCCCAGATTGGGGCTGCTCGTGGTTTCTGGAACCGTGAACGCCGTAACATTGGATCAGATTGCAGCAGCGGCAGAGGAGCTAGACATAAAGATACTTGAGCCCGATCTCTCCGACATTTTGACAAGCGAGGAAAAACTGAAAGCGGAAATAGAGCGTCTCGAGGACGAGGCAGAGGAAGCTGCCGCGGATGGCAGAGACGTTGTGATCAGGTTGGCTAAGTCAAAAGACCTGCTTTCCAAGGTTCAGGAATCGGGCAAGGAACTCGGGATGAGCCGCCTTGAGATTGCTGAAAAACTCCTGTCCATTCTAAGCGAGTCCTTCAAGAGAATTATTGCCAAACGCAGATTCGCTGGCGTTATACTCATAGGCGGAGACACATCCATCAGAATAATGAACTCAGTGGCTGCAAAGGGCGTCAGGATCGAGAAAGAAGTCTTGCCCGGCGTTTCAATGGGCAGGATACTGGGCGGAGACCACGAAGAAATGCTGGTAGTCACTAAGGCAGGCGGATTCGGCGACAGTCATACACTTGTCCAAATCATGAAATCGGTGAAGCCCAGAAAGTAGTTGCAGTAAGCAGTTCGAGAGTTACATGGAAAGCCCGGAATCAGGTCGCTCAGGCGGGGCGGATTTCCAGTCGATCAGCCACCTGATCCGCAACTTCCGTTCCGTAGACGAGTTCGAGAATCTCTAGTCCTAAGTCGAGTGATGATGACACTCCCCCTGTCGTGATGACGTTGCCATCTATGACAACCCTCTCGTTCACGACCTTGCAGAACCTGCTCAGTTCATCCCTGTGGTCATGATGGGTTGCGCCTTTCTTCCCCTCCA
>Ga0315312_1002553_pt1 | contig 12537 bp, 12 predicted proteins | sample TDP7_MG_FD_203629 | JGI IMG/M metagenome (GOLD analysis project Ga0315312, IMG submission 203629) | Freshwater sediment microbial communities from Lake Towuti, South Sulawesi, Indonesia - TDP7 | ecosystem: Environmental > Aquatic > Freshwater > Lake > Sediment | place: Indonesia: South Sulawesi... | reverse complement strand
TAACCCAGTCGTTGCCATAGCTCCGGATACTTCTGTTTGACAGCGTCTTCGGCAATTTGCGCTATGACCTTTGAGACACTGACATCCGGTACTGTCTTGCGCAGGTACACCAAGATTGTCTTAACTCTACTACTGACAAAGGTTACGCGAGGTTCCTCTTCGGCAATACTGACGGCTTCTCTCCATATTTCCGCATCTGGTGCAGGTTGAGCTGGTTGGGGCTCTGTCGGCCGAGGCTGAGCCGGAGCTTCTGCGGCGAAGAGGCTCTTAGCGACTCGTCCAAGCCGTTCTCTCTCACTGGACAAGTGGCAGTATCTCCTCCTTGACGAGCCTTCTGTATGCAGTGCTCGCCGGCGATTCCGGGGCATATAGCGTGACTGGCTTCCCATGCGAGGGCGCTTCCGCAACCTTCACCGCTCGCGGAATGACCGTCCTGAAGACTTGTTCCTTGAAGTTTTGACGTATCATTTCTGCCACCTCTGAGCTTAGCCTGGTCCTAGCGTCGAACTTCGTCAGAAGGAACTTTGTCTCTAGACTGTGGCCAAGTCTGTTCGTAACTAAGTCGCGTAGCTGCAACATCATCTTGACACCGGCCATGGGATAGAACTCCGTCTCAATCGGAATAATCAAATGCGTTGAAACCGCCAAGCCGTTGATCGTTAGTATCCCCAACGAAGGAGGCAGATCCAACAAGATGAAATCGTAGTCTCCGATGATCGGTGCAACCTTCTGCTTGAAGATCTCCTCCCGTCTAAGGGCTGAGATAAGCTCAAACTCGGCAGCAGCTAACTCTATGTTAGCAGGCAAGAGCCAGAGATTCCGTATCTCTGTTGGGACTATCGCGTCGCCAACATTGCCGTCTTTGCAGAGCACATCATACATTGTATGCTTAAGCCCGTAACTGTCGATGCCGAGGCCCAGACTGCAACTTCCCTGAGGATCCAAGTCGCAGATCAATGTCTTGCGTCCTTCGTCGGCTAAGCACGGACCAATATTGATGGTTGTGGTTGTCTTCGCGGTGCCGCCTTTCTGGTTTCCAAATGCGATTACAGGCGTGCATCTTTGAGTCATCTCTCTTTCCAACGGTATATGGTATATGGTGTAAGCGTTCATATATGGTATACGGTGTACCTAGGGGGGGGGAGAACCTGCTCCTAAGAGCGCTAAGCCACCAATCTCCTCTGACAAGCTGCAAGAAGCTGTCTACTTGCCTCAAGTTTCGCAGAACGCTTTGGGACACCGGGATCAAGACTGCTTAAGCCCCACCGGATACAAATCCGTATCCCGGGATGATCTACCCTGATGACCTCTCAAGTCACCGTCACGCAGCCTCTCAACGGAACGTTTCGAGACCCAATTGTCAAGATTCTGCTCGAACATTCGAATTTAACAAAAACGCAGTTTGAAAGCCTTCTGATTTCTCTGTTAGGAGAAGAACTGGCTGGCAGGTGTCTTTCGGGACAAGAAAAAGCCAAACTTCGACCTGAAAGGCCCAATTTAACTCGGGGGGCATTCAATAGGACCGTGACCCAAGCCAGAGATAACATAGTTGCCTCGATCTACACGATCCTTCTCCTCGGTTACGTTGGCCTCTTCGACACTCCTGAACTCACCTCCTTCCTTGAGATAGCGGGCAGAGTCAGGACGTATATGGATCAGCGAAGGATCTCACCGCAGACAACCACAGACGAGGAGCTTAGAGTCATGAAGCTCATTGCGGAGGAACTTGAAAAGGGAATCAAGGGTCTGGTACAGGGAGCTTGGCGAAAGGGATTGTGATACTCGTGATGTCACAGGCCTGAGGCAGCCACGACTGCCTGCCCTAAGGACAACCCGCCGTCGCCTGGAGGCACCCTCCTATGTTGGAGGAACACCAACCCCTCTTTCTCAACGTATCTCCGAGTTGTCTCCACTATGGCAGCGTTCATGGCCACTCCTCCCGTTATGCCAACCTTAGCAATGTTCCTCTCTTTCGCGACCTCTGTTGCGATGTGAGCCAAAGCCTTCGCCAAAGTGTACTGGAAAGATGCGCAAGCATCTGGAACTGGGATCCTCCTCTCAGCTAGAAGTGCTTCAAGTAGCAGCCTAGTCGTATCAACAACCCAGATGCCAGCTTGGCGAATTACCAAATCATCTTCTTGGAGTAGTGTTGTGGCTTTCCCCTCTGCAGCGGCCGCCTCCAATCTCATAGCAGGTTCACCCTCGTAGGTTCTTTCAAGGCAGATGCCTGATCCTGCAGCCATCGCGTCGAGCACCCTTCCTGCACTCGATGTCCAACTCAAGGCAACACCACTCTTGAGTTGTGTCTCAATTCTATCAAGGTCCGCCTCTGCCAAGCTCCCGGACCCACTCTTGGAGAGAAGGATTGACCTCACTCTGTCATCATGAAGATGCTTCGCAAGGATTGCGGCGCACATCCTCAATGGAAAGATCGTGCAGATGTCTCCGCCCGGCATGGGCTGCCTAGCCAGGTGTCCCACTCGTTCAAACTCTCTGTACGAACCAACCAAGACTTCTCCACCCCAAACGTCGCCATCCGTGCCGAATCCAACACCGTCCACCGCTATTGCAACTATGCATTCATCCGCCGGCGTAGCGTTGTCGGCCATCAAGGATGCTGTGTGAGCGTGGTGATGCTGAACGGATATCGCTGTGCCATTCCATTCGTCAGACAGATCCCTCGCCAATCTCGATGTCAGATATCTCGGATGTGCATCGTGAGCGACAGCCAGGCCCTCACGCGACAGCCCGGCCAGTCCTAACGTGTGCTGCAGGGCGTCTTGGAGGAAAACCAATGTTTCGAGATCATCCACGTCGCCGATGTGCTGCGTAAGATAGCACTGATTTCCGTGGAGAAGACTTCCAACAGTTCTCAACTCGGCGCCTACGCCTATCACATCGTGCCTAGCTGTCACAGGTACCTCGATCGGCGTCGGGACGAACCCTCTCGATCGTCGAATCAGTGTGGGAGTGTTCCCCAAGACTCTGACGACAGAATCATCACAGCGTGAGGCGATCGTACGATCATGCAACAGAAAGTAGTCGACTACATCCGAGAGTTGTTGAAATCCTTCATCGTTGACGATCGCCATAGGTAGCCCCGAAATGTTTCCGCTCGTCATCACAAGAGCAATCTCTTGGCAATGACTGGTTAGGAGAAGATGGATCCCAGTGTAGGGCAACATAACGCCCACTGTATCTAGGCCCGACGCCACCAAATCGGAGAGAACTCTGTCCCGCAACTTCTTCAGCGCGACTATCGGCCTCCGCCAGTCTTGCAAGAGCTGAGCCTCAAGATTCGAAACATAGGCGAACTTACGTACATTGTCGATATCTCTCGACATCACGGCGAATGGTTCGAAGGGTTTCCTCTTTCGCGTACGGATCCTGAGAAGAGGTTCGTCTTGAGCTGCGGATGCTGCGATGTGGATTCCGCCTATTCCCTTCACTCCTATGACTGCGCCTTCGCCAATGAGACGCGCTGCTTCCTCAAGAGCTCGGCCCTCCTCAATGATGCGCCCCCTGCTATCATAGAGTCTCATCTCTGGGCCGCAATCCACGCAACAGATTCCTTGCGCATGGAACCGCCTGTCGTGATGGTCATCGTACTCTTTACGACATTTCGGGCAGAGCGGATAGTTCACCATGTTAGTCCGGTTTCTATCGTAGGGAAGGTCGAACACAGCGGTGAACCTTGGGCCACATGAAGCGCAACATGTGAACGGATACAAGTGCCACCGTGACTTCTGGTTGAAGATGTCAGCTGCGCATTGTTCACAGATTCCAATGTCAGGCGGTATCATCGAGTTGGAAGTGGATCGTCGTTGATCGCTAGCATAGATCGTGAAGTTCCGGAATTCTCCTGAAAAGTTCGTCAGCTCCACTTGTATGTCGGTCACTTCGCACACAGGCGGGGATCTCATCTTCAATTCACGAGTGAAATCATCCACTCTGGGGCGATGTCCCTCGACGTAAACTTCGACACCAGCGTCGCCCGTATTACGGACATACCCGACCATCCCATGCGAGGCCGCCAAGTTATAGAGAAAGGGCCTAAAGCCAACTCCCTGTACGATCCCCTTGAAGTGAAGCTTGGCGCCGATCTTTTCCAATACTCGCCCCAGCCATTTGCGGATCAGAACAATCAAGGCCGCTGTTAAAAACGTAGATATACGCTCTCACAAAGCATCAGGATGATGGAGTAGCCGGAACTTGACGGAGCGACAACGAAGGACCAATCACTCTAGGTCACCTGACCTCGGTGAATGGACGGTCATGGGAATCGTCAAACGTCTTGACGACCAGAGGCGCATGATAGACTCGGTCCGCCGCGAATTGGAGGAACTGAAGTCAACGGAACTTGGAGGGGCATCTCGCAAGGAAGGGGCCCTGCAACCGGGCCAACTAGCGCAGAACATTGAGACGGCGCTTGAGGCAAACAAGCACCTCACGGACAGCGTAATCAAGCTCAAGCAAATTGTTTCGCATCTGGTCGCGGAAAATGAAAGGCTCAAGGAACAGGTAGAAGCGATCAGAGCAGGGCGACCTCTTAGGCCTGTCCCTTCGCAGAGGTACTGGCTCTCAGATGCACATCTCAGAATGCTGCAGGCGATCGACGCTGAAGCCAAGTCGTCAACTGAAATCTCCCGTATGATAGGCAGAAGCCGAGAGCACACAAGCAGAATGATGAGAAAGATGGTCGAACAGGGCATACTGGAGCAGCAGACGCAAGAGTACATTCCGAAATATGCGCTGACACGTGAGGGGAAAGCCCTTCTCAGAAGCTGTGAAGACAAGTCACTTCGAGAAGACGCTATCCCATGAGAGCGTTCCTTGAGGCTTTACCGTGTACAGCCACTCGGCCGACGAGCCTGAGCGCATGACTACGCCCCTGTCCACGAACCTGGAGAGGTAGGTGCACACTGTGCTCAGGGCAATTGGTTCCCCATGTCTCTGCTGGTACGCCTGTTGGATTTCGTTTGACCTGAAGGTCCTGCCTTGGAATTGGGGGAGGAGGTCACGGATTCTTTCGAACTTCTGGCGGGACGCCTCGTGAGGATCCCCATGCTGCGAGGCGTGTAGTCTACCCATCAACTCCACATAGTCTAGGACCCTACTGATCTTGTCCTTAGTGATGGCCCCTTCGACAGTGATCGTGTGCTTCGTACCGACATCGTCGAAGAACTCTACCTTGACCTTGCGGGCCGGCACCATCCCACCAACGAAGCTTCAGACGCCGCCTTTTCTGTTCACAAGTTAATACCTTTTTTGGTGAACTCTATGCCCAACCGGTTCACTATGGAGATCGACTTGAACGTCCTACGGATAGGAATGACGGCGCCCCACGCCAGAAAGACCAGTATCTCAGCCGTTCACCCAAAGTGAACCGGATTCTCCTTCAGCAATGTGTTCAACTCAGGCCATGGGCTGTCGTGTTGAATTGTTCGCTGCAGTTGGCCGGGCCGTTTCCAGTGGACCCGGCCCGCCAGTTTCCATTGGAACGCAACATGGCAGGGTCGGTTAAGAGCACCGACACTCGAACCGGGGAGTGCTCAAAGTACAGAGGAGTATACCGAAACGGCTTAAGAAAGCGATGAGCCTATACCGTTTGGAGTCTATACTCAAACGGTCAACCACAACTCTCCTAGCAGTCGAAGCAGCTCCAGTGGAAGCGAAGGGGTGCCGGCCCCCAACGCACAGACACCTAGCCCGAGAGGACAATGGCGTGTAACTGCAGAGAAGTGTTGCTCTTAGTCGTTTTTCCTGTACAAGAACCATTAATATTTCGCCTCGAAGTCTGCGACGGATGGAGGCTTCTCGCCTGGGTTCCGGCATAATCCTCGACCGAGTCTTCGACAAGTTCCTGTCCGGCACAAAGATCTTCGCCGACAGAGATGTGCTTCGTCATGACTACATGCCGGAGACACTGCCTCATAGAGACGAACACATACACAGACTTGGTGCCATAGTCGCCCCGGCGCTCGACGGCTCTAAGATATCGAACACATTCATCTACGGGAAGACGGGAACGGGGAAGACAGCTGTGGCCAAGCTGGTCCTTTCTCATCTGGAAAGGAGAGCAGCTGAAACCGGCGTACCGATACGAGTGTCGTACGTAAACTGTCGCCTGGCCGGAACGAACTACCGTGTCCTCGCAGATCTCTGTCACGCGGTATCGGTCAACATTCCATTTACAGGACTGGCCTCCGGCGAGGTGTTCGATCGATTCCGCAGCGCGATGGCCTCGGCGAGACAATGCATGATCGTGGTCCTTGATGAGGTCGACGCGTTAGTCAAGCGTCATAATGATGACAGCCTCCTTTACGAAATGACCAGAATAAACGAGTCCTTGAGGGGAAGTTGGATAGGAATCGTTGGCATATCGAACGATCTCCACTTCAAGGACTTCCTTGACCCTAGGGTTCTGAGCTCACTCAGCGAGGAGGAACTGGTGTTCCGTCCCTACTTGGCAGACGAACTCTACGACATCCTGCTTGCGCGGGCGAGGCTTGCATTCATTGAGAACGCGCTACCGGAGCCAACGCTGCGTCTGAGTTCTGCCCTTGCGGCAGGAGAGCATGGGGATGCTCGAAGAGCTCTGGATCTATTGCGCGTCGCTGGTGAACTCGCAGAGAGAGAAGGAGCAAGTTCTGTGGACGAGGGCCATGTGAAGCTGGCACAACGTAAGATAGAAGACGACCGGGTTGCCGAGGTCTTGAGGTCGTTGCCGCTTCACTCTAAAGTTGTCCTAGCGGCGGCATATCTCATAAATGATCGGACGGAGGGAGGGGCGATCACCGGCGATGTCTACAACGTGTACGAGGAACTTTGCGGAATAACGAACGTGGAGGCACTGACGCAGAGAAGAGTGAGCGGCCTACTCAACGAACTCGACATAATGGGAATCCTGAACGCTCGAGTGGTCAGCCTTGGCCGCCATGGAAGAACCAAGAAGATCCGGCTGGGAATACCTCCCAAGATCTTGTTAGACATATTCTCGGATGAGGCGTTGGTTTCGCGCTTAATATCGTACTCGCCGCGCTGTCTTGAGAGGCGACGCAGAGCGTAACGCCCGCGCCAAGATCCTAGCAATTCGAAGGGGCTCTGGCTTCTTACCGAAATAAGTAATGTGACGCAGAATGGTGCGCGCGGTCATCGCCGGAATCCCTACTGGATAGAAGTACAGCACTCCATTACGTCCAAAATGTAGCGCTTCAGGTGAGCCCATTGCGTCAAAAATCCGGACTCTCCGCTTCCAGTCTGGAAAGTGATGCCTTAGGGCCTCTTGAACTGCTCGTAGTCGAGGTCTTTGCGGGTTGGCTACTACGACAGGTAGCCTGAGTTGTCTGTGAAGCCTGTACGGGTCGATCACATTGAATCCGCCGAGCGAGATTGAAGGTAGCATGATGACATCAGTGCCCTTCGAACGCTTCACCAGCGAGATGACCTTCTGCGTGCCATCTGTTCCGTCCACTTGTATTCGATCGAGTAGCACTTCCTCAATTGAGTTGCGAGCAACAAGGACACCCACTAGGAGACAGTATCTGTCGGATTTTGAGAATGGGCCGTCCTCAAAGGCCAGCACCTTCGGGAGCGACTTCTCATGCCTGCGTGAAGTCAACTTGGTTTACCTGCAGAGTTTGCAGATTGAGGACCGGTAGGACTCCAGGCGTCGGGACCAGCCCCATCTTTCGTTGGTATTCTGTCTGGCTTTGCCAAGCACCGGAGTTCACTATGACTGTGCCTCGATATTCTTTGTGTTTCAGGACATGGACGTGGCCGGAGTGAAAGACATCAGGTACGTCCCGTATGACAAGTCTATCCTCTCTCTCTGGAACGATCGAGGTTCTCTTCCCGTACTCCGGCGCCAGATGACGGCACCGCAGAAGATGTTCCATGGCCCTGTCGGACGCTTGGAAGGTAACGCCTGGAACCGTTGCAACTACATCATCAAGTGAACGGCCGTGATAGACTAGGAAATGTACTCCGTGTAACGCGATCCGTGCAGGATTCCCTAACGCGCGGATACTTCTGGCATCGTACACGGGCTCAGCGAATTCCTTGGCTACGGGAGGTTGCGGGAGTGCCTGCCTAGTGGCGTCATGATTTCCCGGAATGAAGACTACTTCAACATAATCGGGTATTTGTTCGAGGAACTGTGCGGCAACCTTGTATTGAGCATAGACATCAGGAATAGCAAGTTCGCGGTCTTGGTCAGGGTAGACCCCTACGCCGTCGACCAAGTCACCGGCAATCACTACGTACTTGACATGACCTGCAAGTTCTCGTTGAGTAGCTGTACCGACTTTTCCGTTCAGCCAGAGGATGAGCCTCTCCAATTGCTCGCGCAGGAACATCTTGCTTCCGACATGAGTGTCCGATAACAATGCTGCAAGTACAGGATCAGCTGATCGTCTAGGCCGATGTTCAGGAATGTCTGGAAGGCTCAACCTCTCACAGATGAAGATTTCGCCTTTTCCTCGAATGGCCTCGATATAGACGACTTGGTCCAAGGGAGCACTTTGAGCCGTCGCAAAGGCATCGACATTGTTCTTCTGCACGATTACCACAGCTGAATTCTCGTCATCATCCACATTCAGAAAGATCTGCGATGTTCGATGTCTCTTATCCATGATCATGGCGACGAATCTAACTTTCTGGTTGAGTTGGGCTTTCAATGACTCGCCAATGGTGCCGGCGCCACGCGCGTCCAATCGTTCGCTGAAGATTTCTCGGAGCTTCCTAAACCTTGTTTGAAAGTATCGGCAGAAGTCGTCGACAGACGCCTTAGACCCCATCTCGACGCCTAGATCATCCAGAACCTCAACTTGCGTCTCCACCTCTTTGGCGTAAGGGATAGTCGCGGCAATCCCGTTAGGCGAAACCGGCGCGGGAGAGGGAATTCGCTCTGGACTGATCCTGAGGGCAACGCTCTCGAGAAAAGTTCTATCGATTATGGGAGGCGAGAGCTTAGATTTCGTTGCCTCATTGACGATTGCCTCTGCGAGTTGCTCTAGGTCAAGTTTTCCCTCAAGAAGACGTAGTAGGTCGAGGCAGGCCTTGTCGAACTGGTAGCCTGCGGCCACAACGGATTTGAGAGCGGTCTTGAGTCTCTCTGACGTTTACGTCTCCCTCTCAGCCTTCTGAATTGATGTTAGCCTTTCTTGAACCTTTCATCTGAGCCACCAGCGCTTGGTGCTGCCTATTCCCTGCGGAAGCCTTTAGTAAAGAGAACTTCGTTACCCTGCACACACTTTGTCAGCTAGGCGTGAAAAACGTTGAAAAAGGCGCATCTCGCTCGTCTTATAGATCATACCAACCTGAGGCCAGACGCGACGGACAATGATATAATTCGTCTCTGCACAGAGGCCAGATCTTACGGATTCAAGGCAGCTGTCGTGAACCCGGTGAATGTCAGACTCGCAGCGAAGCTCCTGGATGGCTCTGAGACAGCCGCGTGTTCCGTTGTTGGTTTTCCGCTGGGGGCCATCACTTCCCAAGCGAAGACGTTCGAGGCAGAAGAAGCGATCCGGAACGGGGTCTCCGAGATAGACATGGTCGCTAACATTGGCGCTCTAAAGTCTGGACGACTTGACGACGTACGGGCAGACATAGAATCGGTGTCCGCCGCAGTGAAAGGAAGAGGCATGATTCTCAAGGTCATTATCGAGGCGTGTTTCCTCACGAACGAGGAGAAGGTCAACATCTGCCTGCTGGCCAAAGATATCGGAGTTGATTTCGTAAAGTCTTCAACCGGCTTCGCCGAAGGGGCGAAGGTCGAGGACATTCGACTCATGCGAAAGATCGTCGGCAGCTCTATGGGTGTTAAGGCTGCAGGTGGCATAAGATCATACTCTGATGCAATAATGATGATCGAAGCTGGTGCGTCGCGGATCGGGACCTCCTCCGGGGTGAAGATCATGGAGGAATGTCCGGAGTGAGGCAAGGTTCCAAGTTCGTTCAAACAAGAGAACCCGAGCGGACAAACTTCTCGTAAAGCCAATAAACAGTGTAACTTGCGGTTGTAAGCAGGCCGAGTATCAAGACAATGAAGGCTCCGGTGTCGACAACATCTCCAGGGTAGAGGAAGGATAGCGGAAGCAGCATGTCTGTAAGCCCATGAACTATGATGAGTGGCAGAATGCTCTTCGTCTTCACATACGCTACGCCGAACAGGATCCCCGTAAGAAGCACATCGATATGCTGCCATATGCCGGTGGAGCCCAATGTGGGTAGATACCAGAGATGCAGTGAACTCCACATGAGTGCACTCGTCAACACGGCGAAGAGTTGGCCCTTTCTCAGTAGCCGAGTCAGAATGTATCCTCTGAAAGTCACCTCTTCTCCGAAGCCGGCATAGACGACAGAGGTGAAGATCATGTACCAGTATGCCGCTCTTGGAAGGCCTTGGAAAGCTGTATGTACCGCTCCGGGATCGTACCGTGCTCCCTCTGGCAGTCTAGGCGTCAAATATTCTCCGGCTGAGAACAATGATGCGCTCAAAAGGAATGAGAGGAAGTTCAAGATGAGTGTGTACAGCGTTATCCTCCTCCACGAGGTGTTTCCGAAGCCTGTGGATGACCAGAAACTTGTGCTCTCAAGGGCCTTGACACAGAAAATGATGACGGATAACGGAATCGCGAAAACCAGCGCCTGAAGTGCGATGTATGAAATGAATGTATCCGCAATCTGACCCGCAGCTCGGTTAAGGGTCAAGGATGCTAGGGATCCTAGGTAGACAATCGCTGGACCAGCCCACCACATCCTTGGCCTTTGATTCGATGATTCAGCCTGCATCTAGTTAGTCTCCGGAGACAGATGCTCAAACCATTACGTGCCCGTAGTGTTCACGAAGCCATTGTACCTTCTGAGCCATGAGTTCCAGAATTGGCAACTGGTAAGGACATTTCGATTCGCACTGCCTGCACTCTTGACACTTCTCGTACCTTTCTATGGTGTTTCGGTTTCTTGAGTACCAACCATCCCAACCCATGCGTTTGATGAATGTATCCACTCGCAGAAGAGAGGATATTGGAATGCTCTCGGGACATGGTTGGCAGTAATCGCACGCTCTACAGAAGAGCCGTCCCAAGGTCTTCGCTTGCTCTTCGAGGCGGGCCTCCGCTTCTTTATCCAGTACTAGCGGCGCAGATCCGACCTCCGCGTTCTGTTCAACTTCCTCAATCGAGCATACACCTGGTACAACAGTTGAGACAGGTTGCTTGAGAACAAACCTCAATGCTTCCACGGCGTTCGTGAAGGCGCCTCCCCCCAAGGGCTTCATTACGATCGTTCCTATGTCCTGCTTATTTGCGAGTGGGATGAGTTCTTGAAGTGGTGCGCGTTCCACGTAGTTTAATGGGACCATTACTGTGTCGAATTCACCGCTGTCTATTGCCTGGACGAGAACACTTGGCCGGTGGCTCGTTATTCCGATGAAGTCTATTCTTCCTTCCCGCTGAGCCTTTTTGAAGGCGTCTAGGGCCCCGCCCTGCTTGGTGACCTCTCTCAGGGCCTCGTCGCTGTTTACATTGTGGAGCTGGTACAGGTTGACGCTTGATACTCCCAGTTGCGAGAGGCTTGTGTCAAGTTCCTTCTCTGCCTGCTGGGCGGTCCGCGCAACCGTCTTTGTCGCTATCGTACATTTGCCTCGCTGCCCACGAATTGCTTCTCCAATCCTCTCTTCGCTTGTTGTGTACACCCGGGCTGTGTCTATGAAATTGATTCCAAGATCCAAGGCTCGCCTGACGACCGCGACTGCTTGGCTGTGGCTAATAGTCTGTATGGGAATGCCGCCGAACCCCACTTCTGAGACTTTGAGTTTGGTCCTGCCTAAGGTTCTGTGTCGCACTTGACATCACCAAAGTGCTATTCGGATTGCTCTCAGGTTTTCAAGCGCTCCTTTAAGGCACTCGGTCTAGGAGGTTAGTTAGCGAGGCCTATGCGATGAGTTCGGATGAGGAGCTCAGGAGAATACTGTCAAGCTACAAGACTGTTGCCGTTGTAGGCATTTCAAAGGATCCCCACAAGGAAAGCAGGAGAGTCGCAGCGTACCTTAAGGGAAATGGCTATCGGATCGTTCCGATAAATCCAACAACCACATCGATCATGGGAATGCAGGCCTATCCTAGTTTGAATGAGGTCCCCGACGCGTTGGCAAGAGAAATAGAGATTGTTGATGTGTTTCGGAAGCCCGAAGACGTTCCCGCTGTGGTGGATGAAGCAGTCAGACTGAAGCAAAAGTTTGGCGGGTTGAAGGTTGTGTGGATGCAACTCGGAATTGTGAACGTCGATGCCGCCGAAGTGGCGTCAAGAGCCGGTCTGACTGTCGTGATGAATCGTTGCATGGCTCAGGAACATCACCGATTGATAGGAGGGAAATCCGAGGCTGATGCTCATTGATACTCACGCTCATCTGCAATGGCCATCGTTCAACTCAGACAGGACCGAGGTCATTGAACGCGCCAGGAGGAAAGATGTCAAGGCGATCGTGAACGTCGGGTATGACTTGGCGGCCTGTAAGCATGCCATTGACAT
>Ga0315312_1002552_pt1 | contig 12539 bp, 10 predicted proteins | sample TDP7_MG_FD_203629 | JGI IMG/M metagenome (GOLD analysis project Ga0315312, IMG submission 203629) | Freshwater sediment microbial communities from Lake Towuti, South Sulawesi, Indonesia - TDP7 | ecosystem: Environmental > Aquatic > Freshwater > Lake > Sediment | place: Indonesia: South Sulawesi... | reverse complement strand
CCTGATCCTACCAGTAGTACTTTGGTCATGAGTTCATCTCCCAGTAGCGTACCCTTTCCTTCAACCTCTTCTCTTTCATCTCGTCAGCTATCTTCTGGGCTACTGGGGTTGGATAGCTCCCTGTAAGACATGCTAAACAGAGTTCTCCAGGTTCAAACCCAACGGCATCGACCAGCCCTGGTAGCGTCTGATAGCATAGCTTGTCAGCGCCGATCGTCTTGGCGATTTCGGGGATCTTCTGGTTCGCAGCGATCAGTTCGCCGTGAGTCGCGATATCGATTCCGTAGAAGCATGGGGAGATTATTGGTGGGCATGTTATCCATACGTTAACCTCTTTTGCACCAGCTCTCTTCACGAGGTTCACGATTTTTCTGGAGGTTGTTCCTCTAACTATGCTGTCGTCGACCAAGACGACCTTTTTGTCTTTAAGAACTGATCTGACCGGATTCATCTTCACGTTAACCGAGTCGTCTCTAGTTCGCTGCTCAGGCATGATGAAGGTTCTTCCAATATACCTGTTCTTGATCAAGCCTTCTGCAACGTAGACTCCAGTTTCCCTAGAGATTCCTTCCGCAGCAGGTCGCGCTGTGTCAGGGACAGGGACTATTACGTCGGCATCGATCTCGTAGGTCTCAGCGAGATTCTTCCCTAGATTTATGCGAACCGAGTAAACGTCTTTCCCGTTCAACACGGAGTCTGGACGGCTGAAGTAGACGTATTCGAACATGCAATGAGCTTTCCGTTCGCAGGGAACGATCTGCTCTGTCGAATTCTTTCCGTCTTCTGTGATCAACATCATCTCTCCAGGGTCCACGTCTGCAATCTTGTCGATGCCGTTCACGTTAAGCGCGACGCTCTCTGATCCGACCATTGTTAAACTCTCGTTTTCTCCGAAACATAGGGGTCTGAATCCGTTCGGATCTCTGAAGGCTATTACCTCTCCTTCGCCTGTGACTGCTGTAACGGAGTATGCTCCTTCAAGTTTAGCCATGCAGTTCCTTACGCTTGTCTCAATGTCTCTCGTCTGCATCAACTCGTGAACCAGCGTCTTCAGGATGACTTCGCCATCGCATCGGGATGATAGGAATATGCCGTTCGAGAGAAGCGTCTTGCTCAAATCAATAATGTTAACCAGATTGCCGTTGTGGCAGAGAGCCATCCCTTTCTTTTGGAAATCGACGAAGAATGGTTGAGCGAAGTTGTCGATTGCCACTAGGTTCTTGGAAGTGTCTTTGTCTGCAGGTCTGCCTACTGTTGAGTATCTTACATGCCCTATGCCGATCCTTCCTGCTAGCGTTGAGAAGTTCTCCAGTGCGCTCACTAATCCTATCTCTTTCCTCTGATGGAATGTGTCCCCATCGAACGTGAACACTCCACTTGACTCTTGTCCTCGATGTTGGAGAGCTATGAGTGCAAGCCAAATGTTGTTTACGGCATTCCCACTCTTGTTTACAGCTCCAACGACTCCGCAGCTTTCCTTCAGACTCTTCATCCTTCAACCAGCCTCTGTATCGCTTCGCCATACGCTTTCTTCATATCTTGAAGTGAGCATGAGAAACTTGCTCTCTTCAAGGAGAATTCTAGAGGGCCTGCGCTTACTTCACCGATCTTGGCTGAAGGGATGCCGCATTTCTTGAAGACCTTCAGTGCTTTTTCCAGTCTATTCGTCGATATTATAAATCTAGAATTTGACTCTGAGAACAGCAGCTCGTCAACACGCAACCTTGCTGCCGGAACCTTGTCCATGCTTATTCTTGCGCCCAAGTTGCCGATGATGCACATCTCTGCAATCGCAATAGCGAGACCGCCTGAGGAGCAATCATGGCATGATGAAACGTAACCTCTCTTAATGCACTCCAAAACTGAATTCATAGTCTTCTTCTCTAGGTTCAGATCGATTGAGGGAGGCGACCCGTCGTAGATTCCTAGAGTTCGATAATACTCTGACCCTCCCATATCGAGGCCTGTAGAGCCCGCAATAATTATTTCGTCTCCCTCATTCTCCAGGCCGGCCGTCGTGATATGATTGACCTTATCTATCAACCCGAGGACGACGATCACCGGCGAGGATTTTATTGCTTTGCCAGTCTCTTTGTCCTCATTGTAGAAGCTCACTTTTCCTCCGATGCATGGAAGTGAAAACGATCGGCATGCATCAGCGATCCCTTTCACCGTCTGAGAGAAAGCCCAGAAGACCTCGCCGTTATTTGGGTCGCCGAATTGACAATGGTCAAGCATAGCAACGGGTTCAGCGCCGACCGCAACCACGTTCCTGCAGGCTTCTGCAACGCAGGAAGCGCCTCCTAGATACGGGTCGAGATGGCAGTGTTTCGAGTTGCCATCCACCTTGATTGCTGCAAACTTTCCGTTCGGCAACTTGAGAACTGCAGCGTCACCTTGACCGGGCTTCACAACTGTTCTAACGCCGACTTCATGATCATACTGTCTGAACACCCATTCTTTACTTGCGATATTTGGAGAAGACAGCAATCTTAGGAAAGTTGTTGAGAGGTCTTTCGGCAACTGGAATTTGGGTCTAGCCTTCCTAATGTGAGGCTTAATCGCTTTTCTCGGAATTACAGGCGCATTAGCTAGGAATCGCGTAGGCAGATTCGCTATCTCTTCTCCGTTCTGCGTCACGACGACATTGCGGTCTCGTATGACCCTGCCGATTACTGCGTAAGGCACCTCGTACTTATCAAAGATCTTGCAGACCTCTCCCTCTTTTCCATTCTCAACGACGAAGACCATTCTCTCTTGAGATTCAGAGATCATTACTTCAGTAGGGATCATATCCTCTTCGCGAAGGTGTATTCTCGAAAGGTATATCTCGATCCCTCTGTCACCTTTGTCCGCCATCTCTGAGATTCCGCAAGTCAAACCCCCTCCTCCAAGATCTTTTAAGCCACGTACATAACCGGTTGAGACAGCTTCAAGGGTAGCTTCGATGATCAGCTTCTTCGTGAACGGATCGGGAATTTGGACAGCCGATCTGTCTTCCTCGCTTCTCTCTGTAAGTACCTTTGACGCGAAGGTGACGCCGTGTATTCCATCTCTCCCAGTCGAGCCGCCAACGAGGATAACGACATCGCCGGGGTTGGCCGCTTTCGCTAAGACCAGCCCTTTCTTCCTGCCGACGCCGAGGCATACAACATCGACAAGGCAGTTCTTCTCGAAGCTTTCGTCGAACTCAACCTCGCCTGCAACAGTGGGTATCCCTGTGCAGTTCCCATAATCCGCGATCCCTCGAATTACATACTTGAAAAGCCACCTGGAATGTTCACTCTCTTCAATATAGCCGAATCTCAAGGAGTCGAGTAGAGCGATCGGTCTTGTCCCCATACAGAGGATGTCTCTGATCACGCCGCCGATGCCTGTAGCAGCTCCTCCGTAAGGATCTATGGCACTCGGGTGATTGTGGCTTTCTATATGGACCGTTGCGACGTAGCCATCTCCGATGTCTATGACGCCTGAATCGTATCCTGGTCCAAGGAGAACTCGCCTCCCTCTCGTAGGGAGAAGCTTCAGGACGGGTTTCGACGACTTGTAGCTACAGTGTTCACTCCACTCCGCGTCTATCATAGCCCATTCAAGAGGATTCGGTTCACGCTTGAGGAATCTCCTTGCGTACTCCATCTCTTCCTCGGTTAAGCTCAGCTCCATCTCTGCCGCTTTCATTTGAGCCACTTCAACATCGACTCGAACATTGTTCTCCCATCTTCTCCGCCGAGAACCTTTTCGCTAGCCCTCTCCGGATGAGGCATCAGTCCTACGACGTTCCTTTCGGCGTTGCAGATTCCAGCAATATCGTCCAGAGACCCATTCGGGTTCTCGCCAACATATCTTAGAATTATCTGATCCTTGTCGCGTAACCTTTCCAGTACATCGTCTTCGACGAAATACCGGCCTTCATTATGGGCTATAGGCATTCTGATAGTGCTGCCTTTCCTGTACTTGTTGGTGAACGCTGAACTCGTTGATTCAACTCGCATAGTTACCCATTTACAAACGAACTTTAGGCATGAGTTGCGCAGAAGCGCTCCGGGCAGAAGGCCGGATTCAACTAGAATCTGGAATCCGTTGCAGATCCCTAGAACCGGCTTCGCTTCCTCAGCCATTTCCTTCAGTCTCCTCATTGCAGGAGAGTACGCAGCGATTACGCCTGCTCTAAGATGGTCGCCGTAGCTGAATCCGCCTGGAAGGACAGCAGCATCGTAATCAGAGTTGTCGAATTCTTTATGCCAGACTAATTCAGTGTCAACCTTGATGATATCCTTAAGGACATGGACAGCATCATAGTCGCAGTTGCTTCCTGGAAATTGGACTACCGCGACCTTCATGCTTTACCCCTAATCTCTATCTTGCAAGAGTGAGCAACCGGGTTGAAGATTCTGAGGTCGTTGCACATTTTGAAGACTCTCTGCCTCGCGTCCTCTTCGTCTTCAGCCTCTATCTTGACCCTAAGCAGTTTGCCAGTTCTAACTTCCTTCACGCAATCGTAGCCGCTTTTGTACATGAGATCTTTCTTGATGGTCTCTCCTTCAGGATCTCTAGCTCGAGGCTTGTTCTCTATTACAATCTCAACTAGATACATTCTCTCCACCGCATATTCGCTTGTAAGGCTCCAGATATGCGAGTTCGAAGACTTTCGGCAGATCCCTTCTGAACCTGTCTTTATCGAGTATCTCGTAGGTCTCCTTATCCCAGAGGCGCATGGAATCGACGCTCAATTCATCTCCTACGAGGAGTTCTCCAGCGGTATCTCGGCCAAACTCCAGTTTGAAGTCGGCGAGGAGCATCTTCCTTTCGTCGAAGAACTCCTGCAGAACTTCTGCAGCTCTAAGAGTCGAAGTCTCCATCTGAGCGATCTCTTCACTTTCCGCCAGACCTAATGCTCGGACGTGATAGTTGTTGAGGAAAGGGTCGTGGAGGGCGTCGTCTTTCAAGTAGAACTCGACCACAGGAAGGCTCAACCTCTGGCGATACTGGAAATATTTTCCAAGCCCGACCATATGGCCTGCAGCGAGAATTCTGCAAACAGACTCGAGGGGGATCATCCTCAACTTTTTCGTCAAGAGCTCGGTTGGTGAAAGCTGCTTTACGAAATGGGTCCTTACTCCACCACTTTCGAGAACTTGAAAGAGTCTGGCTGAGACGGTAGCATTGATTCTTCCCTTCCCCGCTAGAATGTCATGCTTCTTTCCGTCTCCAGCTGTTATATCATCTTTGAAGAAGAGTACAACTTCATCGGGATTGTCCGAGGCGAAAACTATCTTAGTCTTTCCTTCTGAGAGCTTACTTCCTCTCATGACTCCCAATATCGGATGTTTCTCCTAAAAGTCATTGTTGACAAGAAGACCCAAAATTTGGGCGAGCCCTTTGACATGAATGTGTAAAAGATTCGTCTTCGCCTCGCTGAACCACCGCAGAAGAATTAAACGGCTGAAGCTTCTAGATTAGTTGACAAATTGGAGGCGCTTTTGAGCGATGTCTGGAGGATCGATACGTTATGCACTTGTGAGTGTCTTTGACAAGACGGGAATAGTTGAATTTGCTAGGGAGCTTCAGTCGCTTGGGGTAGAGTTGCTTTCCACAGGGGGCACCGCGAGACTGCTGTCTCGAGAAGGTGTCAAGGTTGAAGAAGTTGCGGAATATACTGACTTCCCTGAGATCTTGCAGGGCAGAGTTAAGACTCTACATCCCAAGATTCATGGAGGCATCCTCTTCAAGAGAGGTAGCAGAGAAGATGAAGACTCGATTTCGAGGCATGGAATCAAGCCGATAGACCTTGTTGTGGTTGATCTATATCCCTTTGAGGAGATCGTAAAGAAGCCGGGTGCGCAGCTAGAAGAAATTGTTGAGATGATCGACGTCGGTGGCTCGGCGCTGATTCGATCAGCAGCCAAGAACTACAGTGATGTTGCGGTGGTAGTCGATTCTACTGACTACGATGAGATCATCGAGGAGTTAGAAGCGACAAAAGGCTGGTTGTCGGATCGGACGAGATTTAGGTTGATGAAGAAAGCTTTCGAGAGAACTGCTCGGTACGATTTGGCTATTGCTGGTTTCTTCAATAGGATCGGAGTGGTCTCGAATGTTAAACAGCTCTCTGAGTTCCCTCAAGATATCAGCTTAGACTTCGTCAAGGTTCAGGATCTGCGTTACGGTGAGAATCCTCATCAGCGAGCCGCTGTCTACAAGGATTCGACATCACGTATCTGCATAGCTGAAGCGAGGCAGCTCGCGGGTAAGAAGAGTCTCAGTTACACGAATATCTTGGACGCTGATGCTGCGTACGCGTTGATCCGTGAATTGAAGGACGATTGTGCGACGGTCATCGTTAAGCATACTAATCCTTGTGGCGGAGCGACCGGCCGGACACTTGCTGAGTCCTATAGGAAAGCTCTGGCGACGGATCCTATCTCCGCATTCGGGGGGACCTATGCGTTCAGCCGAGGGGTTGATGAAGATACAGCTGAAGCCATGTCGCAGCAATTCATAGAAGTAATCTTGGCGCCTGGATACAGCGCAGAGGCTCTGGAAATTCTCTCCAAGAAGGAGAATCGTAGAATACTTGACGTTACAGAGCTGATGAAGGCTGAAGGTGGAAGCCCAGCTACGAGGAAGTCTTTCAGAAGCATTCTCGGAGGGATGTTATACCAAGATATGGATGAGGTTCTGATCGATGAGGATAGGCTTTCTGTGCCCACGAGGAGGAAGCCTTCTGAGGAAGAGAAGCGAGCTTTGATCTTCGGTTGGAAGTTCGTGAAGCATGTGAAATCGAATGCGATAGTGCTTTCAACCTCTACTCAGTTGATAGGTGTGGGAGCGGGCCAAATGAGTCGAGTTGGCTCCTGTAAGATAGCTCTAGAAAAGGCTAAGGAGGCTGGGCTTGAGGTCAAGGGAGGCTCAATGGCGTCTGATGCTTTTCTACCCTTCAGAGATTCGGTCGACCTAGCCGCGAGCGCGGGCGTCAGCTCGGTCATACAGCCTGGAGGGTCAATAAGAGATGATGAAGTTGTAAGAGCTGCTGATGAGCATGGCATGGCTATGATCTTCACAGGTTTAAGACATTTCAGGCATTGACCCTTTGACCCAAACGATGAACTTATCAATTGAATCTTCAATTATAACAGATGGAGTTGAGTTGGAAAGTTGAGAACTAGAGTGATTCTTGGAATCCTAACGTTACTCGTGTGTTTGGCGGGACTCAGCGCACCCGCTAAAGCGCAAGCAGACTTGACGCCGCACTACTTCCATAGAGATATGGAAGGCGACCGCTACATCATGGATACAATCAAACCCTCAGGCCTCAGCCCAATCGAGATGCAGACGGTAGAGTTTATAACTAGACCTTTGAGCTCTGGCTTCACCTACACAGAATTCACTCTGAAGCTATACTACGCAGCAACGAAGGACACTATTGTTACATTCTATGTTGGGTGGTATGACCGAATCAAGGGGAAGCAGACGATATATACAGAAACTATCTATGCCAAGCCGACTGAGACTAGCGTAGAGAAATCTTTCTCCGCAGAGGTAGAAGTAGATCAGGGCAAGAGGTTATGGCTGAAGGTGACTACAGGTGAAGGCTTAGGATTGACGAAGATTCAATGGGGTGATCCAGCGCACCCGAGCTATTTGGCTACACAGGAAGGACCATATCAAGGGCCTCCGATTCCCGAATTCTCAGATATAGCGGTACAACTATTGCTAGTCACCTCCATCTTCGCAGTGTTCGCCTTCGGAAAAGCTCTTAGAAAACAGAGAATAATCAAACCATTGAGATACTAGGAATCTAACGTAGGGCCGTAGAAGGAAAACCTTCCTCGCGGCAAGCTTCTCCCCAGCGACACGCCAGATAAGACTTAAATTTCTACAGGCTTATCCACTTTGCCTAGAGGGGCTGTGGGCTAGAGCATACTGAGCTAGCCGATCTAGAAGCTAACATAAGTATGCGGCAAACCTGGTCTACGCGGACAATTACTAAACCGAGACAAGCTACGTGGCTTGGGAAACAAACCTTTCGAGAACCCACGTGATCGCCGGTTCAAATCCGGCCAGCCCCACCATCATGACGATCTCGGGAACAAGAATGTCCATTGCCGAACCTTCTGTCAGCAACGAGGTGGCAGGAGAATGATGGAGCAATATGGAGATTTTTGGTGTTAAATGCCGTAGCCAGCAAGGTGGGTTCCTTATGGAGAAATCTGCAAAAGTTATGCAGTATTGTTCTCCTTCCGAATTCTCAACAAGCCAGCAATGGGTTGCTGGTCGATATCTGCTTGCTGTTTGCGAATAGGGGACGAAGCCTCCGTTGATCCGCACATCTCTCGTCCTGTTTGCGGTTCATGATTTGGCAAGGATAGCAAGCGCAGCCACTGCCGATAGGCGTGCAGGTCGATAATCCCTTCGACTGCTTTCGACTTTACGTCTATAACAGAGACACTATCAGAACGGGTGTTCAGAGAATAGATCTTGCTATGGTCATCGTTTGCAAATATGTAATTCGGGAAATATCCCTTGAGGGGTATGACCTGCGGTAGAAACCGGCCATTGTTCAAGTCATAGATGCTCACGAAACTTCGATCCAGATGGGCAATGTATAGATGGTTTTCCTGAGGGTGATAGACCAGACCAATCGCGTTGAGGTAGGTCAATTGCCAGGGTTGAAGACCTTCAAAACCGATAGCCCTTGCCACATCCCTCAAATGGATAACTTTCTTGATCACGTCGGTGTCCGTATCTATTGCCAAGACCACGTGCGTAGCTCCCACAAAAAGCGTACGCGAGCTAGAATCGTAGGCAAATGGGTAATAAGGCCCGCCAGATATGCCTAGCGAGCCAGGTTCGTCAAAGGTGATCGTCTTTTGAACGGTGTAGTTGTCCGTCTTGATTACTTGAATGACTACAGGGCCAAAATCCTCTCCGCCGAGGGCATACAGCTTTGAGCCATCAGGTAGTTCGTAAGGCCTCTCGTCGAAGGCTCCTCCCTCGAGCCTGAAGCATGTCTCCACTTGGAAGTTTGCGGTATTGATCGCCAAGAAAACGTCCGGGCGATTTCTGTTGCGATCTTGCGAGACTGAGTATATCCTTCTCTGATCATTCGAAAGAACAAAATGCCACACCGGTGGACTACCTAGGGCAAGCGGATGAGTTCCGAGGAGACGCATGTCTGCCATATCAACCTCTAGTACTGTTTCACCTTGGGCTATGAACAGTCTTCCAGTATCACTGATGGCTACGTCATACGAGTCGGCATCAGCGCGAATCGTGGGGAATTTGACCACACCTTTTATAGTCGCATTGTTGAGATCAAGCTCAAATGCCTCCGCACTTTGATGAATGAGGATGTAACCAGTTGCTTGTGCTGGTCGCTTGACGAAGAAATTTGGCCGGAAGCTTTCCTCATTGAGAACTAGCACGTCTGCAAGGGTGAGGCTATCAAGGCGTACCTTGATGAAAGCATTGCCGTCGGTACTGGTAGCATAGAGAAGATTTGGATTTGTAGAGTCAATTTGCAGATCGTTCATCTGCGTATAATGCCAACCATATTTGTTTTGGCCTAAGCTGATCTGACCCACTATGTTATCAGACTGAGTATCAACTACGAGCAGGTTGTTCACGTTTGGCATGGGCCAGCCAGTACCAACGTACAGCCACTGGCTGTCGGGGCTCGCCTCTAAACAAAGTGCGCCGCCGTCTACGGGAATGACCTTGACCTTGCCTTCTGTAAGGTCAGTTGAATAGAGCAATCCATAGGCGTGGTATTCTACTGGATACCAACCGCCCATGATGGCCAAGTACGCTTTCTGTTCGTTGGGTGAGACTATAAAATCAAATATACCCTCATTCTCAGCCTGCGGAGGAAAGGAAATCTTATTGGTCCAAGCCTTCGCTTTGTAGTCATAGATGCCCACGACCCACGGGCCCTCTGGCCCTTGTTGCGTGACAACATACCATTTGCCTTGATCATACTTGCTTTCTTGAATCTTCAAAAACCCTATCCGCTCATCTATGAAATTTGTCACCTCATACGTCTCGGTGTTGACAAATTTCACTGTGTTCCCACCGTCCCAGGTGAGAAGGAACGGGCCGTATTCTGACTGGGTGATGCCTTGAATGCCTTGAGTTCCGATGTCGTCAATAGTATGGATTATATTCATCGTCTGGGTATCGAGGACGAGCAGTTTCCGCCATGTGGCGCTGTGAACAAAGAGCTTCTTCTCGCTAGCGTCCAGGGCAATGTGCTCACTCTCTATTGGAAAATACCTAGATAGATCAGCCACCGCTTCAACGGTGAAATCTGCAACACGCACCTTGAAAACGACTTCCGCTAGATCGAAACCGACGTACGCATATTTCCCATCCTTCGTAATTGCTATGGCGAATGGACTGAAGCCTTGAGGCGTCAGCTCTTTCGGAACCTGTGACGGTGTCGGTGTCGGCGTAGGGGTTGGAGTCGTTGGAATTGGTGTCGGCTTGAATGTCGGAGCTGGTCTTGTGGCATAGTATGCTGCCGCTGTGCTCACACCAACCAAGGCCAATCCAGCAACGGCATACTTCACATAGCGTCTCCTTGAAATCTTCTTGATAGGAACCGTTACTTCTTGCAGTCTAGCTTTCTCAATCAGCTGAAGTCGATCTTCTTCTACTACCCCCAATTGTTGTACGGTCTTTGAGTAGTCATCGTTTTCCTTTCCATGCCATACAAAACCCCAAGAGTCTTTTCTATCTAAATCAAGATCTTTGCAGATGATTTCCAGAATTGAATCTAAGTTATGGTGTGGTTTAACCTCAACCCGGACAGCCTTTCCTATTTTTGGGATTTCAACTTCAACTTCCATCCATCATCACATCGATTCCATGCCCTTTGTTCTAGGCTTCTCTTCCTTGACTTTAGATACGACCTCCGGGACAAGTTCCGCTTGCAAGAAGAGATGGTCGCCTTGCTTGATTCCCGCTTTCTGCAAGCTGAGAAGGTACTGCGTTTTTCCAAATTCTTTGTTGCCCAATCTAAGCTTGCAGCTCTTGCCTTTATCCAGCTTCTGTTTGTCGACTATCGTCTCGATGATAGATCCAGTTATGTGCTTGGGCTGAACTTCCATTCTGATTAGCTTATCCAACAGCTTGTCTGAAACGACGATTTCCAAGACTTTGTCAACTCAAGAATTCAAGTGAAGTCAGCCATAATAATATTTGGTGAGAGAATGAGTCGGAAATTGTTTTCAGTCATAGTGAAGGAGACAAATACTACCATACCAATTGTTGATGGTAGTGCAAATGAGATTCTAGTCGAAGTGTGCAAAAACTTAAAACAGAAATTGAAGTATGCACGACAGTTAGCATCCGTTGGACGTGAACCTGAACAGGTCTAGAACAAGAAGGTGCTTGAAGCTGGAAAGATCGAGAGAGGTGCTTCTTCTTCTCGGGGCGGCTCACTCTCTAAACCATTCTCTTCTACTTGCTCTTCCGCCGTTGCTACCATTGATCGTTGACGAGACAGGAGCCTCTCTGCAAACGATGGGGTTGATTGCGACTGCAGGTTACTTTCTGTATGGGGCAGGCGCTCTTCTTGGAGGCACACTATCAGATCTCCTCGGAGAAACAAGGATAGTTGCTATAAGTTTGGCTTTCGCCGGCCTTTCCACTTTCATCTTCATCGTCTCTCCAAACTTGATGGGTTTTGCGATTGGCCTTGTCCTGATGTCTGCTTGGGCCAGTCTATATCATCCGACGGCAAACAGTTTGATCTCGAAAACCTTCCAATCAGGAATGTCTGAGGCGATGGGCATTCATGGGATAGGCGGAAGTACTGGTCAAGTCTTGGCGCCCATAGCGTCGGTGACGCTGGGCATCCTGTTCGGTTGGCGAACCCCTTTCCTCGCTATCGGCGTACTATGTATTTTGCTATCTCTGCTATTTCTGAAGGTTCCGTTTGAGCGAGGAAAGCGAAACCCAGAGAAGCGAGACTTCCTCGTTGTCTTGAAGAATCCAGGCTTAAGAAGTCTGCTTATCTACAATATGACTATAGGCCTCTATTTCAGAGGCACTGAACTTTTCTTCCCCACGTTCCTCGTCAATGATAGGTATTTCCCTTTGGAACTTGCCGGGTTGGCGGCGACATCGATTCTCGCGGCGGGCATACTTGGCCAATGGTTAGGGGGGAGGGGAGCGAAGAAATATGGAAGCAGGCTGACTATAATTGCTTCTTCGATCGGCGTGCTAGCGAGTCTGCTGTTGCTTCAAGCCGTGAGGGATCCTACTATTGGCGCAATTACTTTCGTAGCGTTGTATGGTGTTTCAGTCTATACAGCTCAACCCGCTTCCAACTCCATTACTGGATACATAACGCCTGAAGAGGTGCGTGGCATAGTCTTCGGGATAATGTTCTTCGCAGCTTTCGGCTTAGGTTCAGCCTCTTCAAGCCTAGGGGGCTTCGTCGCGGATAGATACGGTTTGGGAGCAGTCTTCTACCTTATGGGATTCTTCTCCCTGCTTTCTCTCTTGGCTACTTTCGCAATTCCCAGCGAAGACAA
>Ga0315312_1002551_pt1 | contig 12545 bp, 7 predicted proteins | sample TDP7_MG_FD_203629 | JGI IMG/M metagenome (GOLD analysis project Ga0315312, IMG submission 203629) | Freshwater sediment microbial communities from Lake Towuti, South Sulawesi, Indonesia - TDP7 | ecosystem: Environmental > Aquatic > Freshwater > Lake > Sediment | place: Indonesia: South Sulawesi... | reverse complement strand
TAGCTCCGTCTGCCGGGCCGACAATGCCCTCCTGCTCCATCTTCTCGATCATCCGCGCGGCCCGGTTGTATCCCACCCGCAACTTCCTCTGGAGCATGGAGATCGAGGCCTGCCCTGATTCAGTGACTACGGCCACGGCCTGATCATACATCTCATCGTAGCCATCAGATTCGGCTTCCGGGGCCTCCTCTTTGCTTTTCAGGATGGAATGATCGTAAACTGGATGCCCTTGCTTCTTCCAAAACTCTACAATCCGCAGAATCTCCACCTCAGAGACATAGGCCCCATGAACCCGGATCAAGCGCGAAGTTCCCGGGGGGAGGAAAAGCATGTCCCCTGATCCCAGAAGATGCTCGGCACCGTTCTGATCCAGGATGGTGCGCGAATCGGTCTTGGAAGAGACCTGAAAGGAAATACGAGTGGGGAAATTGGCCTTAATTACTCCAGTGAGTACATCCACGGACGGCCGTTGCGTGGCGATGAGCAAATGGATCCCTGCGGCCCGGGCCATCTGGGCCAGGCGTGTCAGAGAGGCTTCTACATCACGCGCCGAAACCACCATCAAGTCGGCCAGCTCATCGATGACAATGACGATGTACGGGAGGAGAGAGAAACTCTCCCCGGTGCGCTCTTCCAAGCCTTCTGTTTCTTTGAACAGGGTTCCGCCCTTGCGCCGCGTCTCCTTCAGCTCCTTTTCTACCTTCTGGTTGTAACGCTCAATGTTGCGAACGCCTTTCTCGGCCATCAGCCGGTAGCGGATCTCCATCTCATCCGTGGCCCATCGTAAAACCTGGGCCGCTGCCTTGGGATCATAGACCACGGAGTGGAGGAGGTGGGGAATTCCCTCGTAAACCGAAAGCTCTAAACGCTTGGGGTCGATCATCAGGAACTTCACTTCTTCCGGGTCTGCCTTGTAAAGCAGGCTGCAAACCATGGAGTTCAGGGAGACGCTTTTGCCCGCTCCCGTTGCTCCCGCCACCAGCAGGTGGGGCATTTTCGCCAGGTTGGTCATAAAAGGATTGCCGAAAATGTCCTTGCCCAGGGCCAAGCTGAGTTTCGATTCGGCCTGGGAGAATTCATCACAGGAAAGGACGTCTTTCAAGTAAACAGGTTCCCGGATGGAGTTGGGGATTTCAATGCCCACGGCAGCCTTTCCCGGGATGGGGGCCACGATGCGCACGCTGATGGCTCGCAGGGCCAGGGCCAAGTCATCGCTGAGGCCCAGGATCTTGTTGATTTTAATCCCCGGGGCCGGCTCATACTCGTACATAGTGATCACCGGCCCTGGCCGAACTTCCACCACCTTGCCTTCCACGCCAAATTCTGCCAGCCGCTTCTCCAGAATCTTAGCATTGGCCAGCAAGCTCTCGCGGTCCACCCTTATTTCCTTCTGTTCCGGGCTTTCCAGGAGGGAAAGAGGAGGAAGGACGTAAGAACCCCGGGACTCCATGAAGGGGAAATGCTCTTGTTTTTCTAAGACCACTGGAGCAGGCTCTAAAGCAGCTCCTTCTTTCTTAACAATCAGGGGAGGGAGGGATTCTTTTTCCTTCTTGGACTCTTTGCTTAATTCCTTCTTTCTGGTCGGGCGGCGCTTTAAGAGGTTTTGCCCTTGTTGCCCGATCGTGAAAACAAGGCGGCTCATGGCCCTGCCTGCTTCCACCCAGGATAGATTGGTCAGGACCATTACGGATATGACCAGGACCAAACCAAAAAGGAGCAAGGCGCCGCTAAGGTTCAGGTACCTCTCCGCGCTTCGGGCAAAAAATAGCCCTAATGCTCCTCCACTATCGAGCATCGCTCCAAATATGTTCACCTTTCCCAGACTGATAGAAAGAAATCCGCTGGCCGCCACAAATAGCCCTACCAGAGAGGCTATTTTTGAGCCCCGGAATGACATTTCGGGAATAAGGAAGAGTTTTAAGGAGAATAGAATAAAGAACAGGGGCCACAGGAAAGCCACCAAACCGAAGATCTGAAAAAAAATGTCTGAAAGGTGAGCCCCAACAAACCCCATCAGGTTGGTGGCTTTCTGGGGTTCCGAGGTCTGATTGTTGAAAGAGGGGTCATCGGGGTTGTAGGAAAACAAGCTAAGGACCAGGAGGATAGCGAAGGCAAAAAGAATCACCCCGAGAATTTCTCTTTTCAAGCTGGACCGGCCTGAAGCGGATACCCTTCCCATTTAAAAGAATGATAATAAAGAAAAAGCCGAATGTCAAAAGAAAAGCGAGGTTTGCGCTTCACGCCTTACGCTTTTGGCCTTTTGCCTATTGCCTTTTACTGTTTAAGGTTCTGGATGATCGTTTCCCGCACTCTTTGCATCAACGGGCGGATCTCCCGCAGGGGAATCCCTTGCGTGGCAACGGGTTTATCCACATAAATCTGCATGGTTCCTGGCCAGAAACACCAGCCATGGCGAGGGAGCATCTGAAAGGTTCCGGATATGGAGATCGGCACAATGGGGACTTTAGATTGCAGGGCTAAGAGAAAGGCACCTCTCTTGAACTCTTTCACCTCGCCGTCGGGGCTGCGAGTTCCCTCGGGAAAGACGATGACACAAGTCCCGTTTTCCATCAGGGCAGCGGCCTTTTTCAGGCTTTTTAGGGCGGAGAGGGAACTTTCGCGATCAATCAGAATGTGTCCGGATAGGTATAAAACCCAGCCAAGAATTGGAAACCAGATGAGGGACCTTTTGGCGATGAAGCGCACGGGCAGAGGAATGGCTGCGATGATCCCGGGAATATCCAGGATGCTGGCGTGATTGGATATGAGGATATAGGCCCGGTCCTTTTCCAGGTTCTCAATACCCAGGACATTTAATCGAATGCCATTAGTGCCCAATAGCGACTTTGCCCATGTTCGCTGGAAGATTGAAGGCCAACGCCCGGACCGGTCTAAAAGGCAACAGACGAGAGCCGGAGGGCCCAAAATCGCCGTGTAAACAGCCGCAGAGAAAATAAGAAATAAGGCTCGCAGGAAAGCATTGAACTGGAAGGGGAGATTTGCCGCCATGAACAGCCCATGAAATGAGAGGAGCTGGATGGAGAGGGTCGTCCAGCCATCCAGCCCCTGATCAAAATAGAGGGAAAATCCTTTATTTCTTAAAGGACATGTCAAAGGCTACCAGCCGTTCATCTGTGCGGGCTTTCCAATTCACCCGCTCATTCACTCCGTAGATGTCCATCTGCTGGTACGTCCAGGCCCAGGGGATTTCCTCTTTGATGACCTTGGCGGCATCAGAGTAGATCTTCCGCCGTTTCTTCGGGTCCATCGTGCTGATCCCCTGATCAATAAGGGCGTCGAGCCTGGGATTGGAGAAATTGGAGAGGACCTTCCCTGTCTGCATCAAGGGGGAAATGGTCATGTCAGCGTCAAAAACAGTATTTCCCCATCCCAAAAGGTAAGAAGGATAGGCATTATGGCCATACATCATAGACATATACGTTCCCCATTCATGGGTCTTAACCGTGGCGTTGATGCCGATCTTTCGCAGGTCTCCGGCTGCCGCCTCAGCCATTTCCTTGTCGTTCAAGTACCGCCCGCTCGGCGAATTGATGACGAAATCAAACCCCTTGGCATATCCTGCCTCGGCCAGAAGCTTCTTGGCTTTTTCAGGATTATATTCGTAGGGCTTGACGGCGGCATCGTATCCGAAATGTTTATCGGTGAAAGGAGACCCTAACAGGATGCCATTACCTTCGAGAACCTTTTTAATATTGGTCTTCAGGTCAATCCCCATGGCAATGGCCTGGCGCACTCTTTTGTCCGCAATGGGTCCCCCCTTGGTTGTATCAAAGGCTATAAAGATCACCCGCACGCTGGGAACTTTCGAAACAAAGGAGCGCCCCTTCCAATCCATCAAACGCATGAGATGCGGAGGGATATTTACAATAATGTCCAACTCCTGAGTCTGCAGGCCCGCCACACGCGTCGTAGCCTCAGGGATAGGGCGGAAGATGACTTTTTTGATCTTGGGTGCGCCGCGCCAGTATTTCTCGTTGGCCTGGAGAACAAGCTGGTCATCCTTGACCCAGCTAACCAACTTATAGGGACCCGTTCCCACGGGGTTGGTGGCAATATATGCCGGACCCTTTTCCTGAACATACTTGGGGGGAATCATGGCCCCAATTAGGCAGAGTTGTGCATCCAAGATCGGATAGGGTTTCTTTGTAATGACCCGAACTGTGTAATCATCAATGATGTCTACCCGGTCAATGACGCCCTGGAAAGCGGTCTGCCTAAGTTTAAGCTTCGGGTCGGCCATACGCTCTAAGCTGAACTTGACCACAGCGGCGTTAAAGTCTTCTCCATTATGAAACTTTACGCCCTTGCGCAGCTTGAATTCCCACGTGGTATCGTTGATCAGCTTGTAGGACGTCGCCAGGAGCGGCTCGATTTTTATGTCCGGGGTTCTCTGGAGAAGGGTATCAAAGATGTTTAAGCAGACGTTAAAAGCAGGAGTTTCGTAATGGTTTTGCGGGTCCAAGGTCGTGGGGTCAACCCCCTGGGCGATGACGATCGTGTCTTTAGCCGCGCCAAAGACCAGCCCAAAACTCAACAGAACAACGGGCATGACTAAGAGCATAAAAATTCGCTTTTTCATAAAAACCTCCTCCTTTTTTATTTTTTCCACATCAAAATTCATCACCCCCTCCCCTGAACCGTGTTAGGTTCAGGGCTTTGTCCTGCACCCCACGTGGTGCAGGGCCAGCCCTCCCCCCTCGAGCCCTGCACCAGCATGGAACAGGGCGAGGGGGAGGGGAGGGCTTCGGCCGTGAGCTCAGCCGAACGGTGGGGGGGTTAAAGTTGCGTCAGCCGGGGGTCCAAAATGTCCCGAAGCCAGTTGCCAAGGAGGTTGATCCCCAGGACAACCAGCATGATCACAAGTCCAGGAAAAGTGGCCAGCCACCAGGAAGTGTACAGATAGACCCGGCCATCGGCCAGCATGCCTCCCCAGGTGGGGGTAGGCGGCTGGACCCCCAGCCCCAAGAAACTGAGAGCCGACTCCATGATGATCATGCGAGCCATTTCCAGCGTCACAATGACGATGCAGGGCGGAACTACATTGGGGAATAAGTGCTTGAAAATAATCCGCCCGTTGGACCCGCCCAGCGCTCGTACAGCCATGATATATTCTTTTTCTCGTAAAGAAAGGACTTCCGCCCGAACAACGCGGGCATAAATTACCCATCCAGTTATCCCCATCACGATGATAATGTTCTGCAGGCTTGGGCCCAGCACAGCAATGATGGCGATAGCCAAAAGAATAAAGGGAAAAGCCAGCTGAACGTCAGCCAGGCGCATGAAGACGCTGTCTACCTTTCCCCCGTAGAACCCCGACAGCAAGCCGATAATCGTCCCGAGCACACCAGAGAAAGCCACAGCCGAGATGCTGACCACCAGGGAGATTCTGGCACCATAAATTAACCGGCTGACGATATCCCGACCCAGGTGATCAGTCCCCAGAAGGTAATGGGGATCTGATCCTGATTGCCCGATGGGTGGGAAAAGCCTCTTCTCCACATCCTGAAAAATGGGATCATGAGGGGAAAGGTAAGGGGCCAGGATCGTGCAGATAATCACAGAGAGGACCATGATCAACCCGAAGACGGCCCCCTTATTTTCCCACAACTTGCGCAGGACCTTGCGCAGGCGGATGGCCCTTCGGTCTTCTCCCAGAAGGTCCAAGGCTTTGGTTGCATTCTCCAGGATGCTCATTGTGGCTAAGGCTCCCTCACTTCAACTTCACCCGGGGGTCCAGATAGGTATAAAGGATATCCACCAGCAGATTCACCAGAACAAAAATCGCTGCCAGGATAAAGACTGCTGCCTGGACAACAGGATAATCACGGTTGTAGATGGCCTGCACAGCCAGGCGTCCCACTCCGGGCCAGGCGAAGATGGTTTCCGTGATCACAGCACCTCCCAGGAGTGTTCCTAACTCCATGCCCACGATAGTCACCACGGGAATGGAGGCATTTTTCAGGGCATGCTTGAGGATGACAGCCCTGGGAGTGAGCCCCTTGGCTTTGGCTGTTTTCATGTATTCCTGCCCCAGAACCTCCAGCATGCTGGAGCGCATCATCCGGGCTGTTCGGGCCATGCTGTACATTCCGAGGGTGATGGCTGGAAGAATCAGATGCTGCAGGGACCCGCGACCGGATGAAGGAAACCACTGGATGGTTACCGAGAAAATCAGGATGAGCATTATCCCCAGCCAGAAGACAGGGGTTGACTGCCCGAGGAGGGCCCCGGTCATTCCAACGTGATCTAAGATGGAATTTCTCCGAATGGCTGAAATGATTCCCACCGGGACTGCAATGATCAGGGCGATGGCCATGGCTGCGAAGGTAAGCTGGATGGTAGCCGGCATACGCTCCATGACCAAGCTCAGAGCGGGCTGGCTGTGACGGAAAGAAAGGCCGAAATCCCCGCGCAGAGTACCTTTAAAAAATCGCCAGTATTGCAGGAGGAGAGGGTCAGTAAAACCCATCTCCTTGCGGAATTGGGCGATCTGCTCGGGAGTAGCATCCATGGGCATCAGCAGCGCTGCCGGATCGCCGGTGAGATGAAGGATGATAAAAACCACCACGGAGATGCCCACCAGTACAAAAATCGAATGCAGCAGCCGCTTTAAAATATAAGACTTCATCCGCCAATCTCCGCCCGGAAACCCGTTTTGGCTTCTCCCCGAGCTCCACACTGCCATCGGGCAGATCGGAATAAGGAATTTTTTATATCATAAAAGGCCCTATGAAGCAATGGCATAAAAAGCTGTGTACCCCCCATTTTTCCCGTGGGGAGGGAAATCATTTCTTGACAGAGCTGAAGCGGCCTCGGGCGCAGGGCCGCTGTCCTCGCCCGCATAAGGCAGTCGTTGCCCCTGACCACGGGCCGGGGCTCCCGATGGCGGAAGGAAAGGAGCTCCGCCATCGAGTCGCCCCGCGTCCTTTGGGGGAGAGGAAGGGGAATCCTTTAGAGAAGCCATATCCCGCCGATGCGGTCTGCGGGCATCTTCCCTGCGCCCGAGTCAAACATGAGCCGAGCACTGATTAAAAACTGGGGGGGGTGGCAAGCATAAGACAAAAGGGCGTGAGGCCTAAGGGGTCCGGCTAACGATAAAATAACTCCTAAAGTGATCGATGGGCGAAGCCGAAGCTTATTGACAGGATAGTGAAAAGAATATAATTTTGACCTGTTCTATCCGAGGTCATAAAAAATACCTTTTAAAAAGAAAGTCGGGATCTTTCAATTTGGGGGTGAAAGATGAAAGATGTACTCGTTTACACAGTAGTCCCCAACCTGCCAGATCGCTTGCGCCCTCTGATGGACCTGACGAAAAACCTCTGGTTTAGCTGGAACCAGGAAGCCATCGACCTCTTCCAGTCCATCGACCAGAATCTCTGGGAAGAGACCGGACATAACCCTCTGGCCATGATGGGTCGCCTGGGCAATGATCGCATTCAGGAACTCTTGGCTGACGAAGGTTTCCTGCTCGAAATGGATCGCGTTGTGGGGGAATTCAAACGCTACACGGAAGATCGCCGGGCCTATGACTTCGGTCTGGAGACTCCCTGTGATTTCACTGTGGCTTACTTCTCGGCAGAATACGGCCTGACAGACTGCCTGCCCATCTACTCCGGGGGGCTGGGTGTTCTGGCCGGAGACCACCTGAAGTCAGCCAGCGATCTGCGCATTCCCTTGATTGCCGTCGGGCTGATCTACCAGAAAGGTTATTTCCGTCAATACCTGAACGTCGACGGCTGGCAGCAAGAATTTTATCCAGACAATGACTTCCATACTCTCCCGATAATTCTGGAAAGGAATGAAAAAGAAGACCCCCTGACCATCGAAGTGCCCCTCCAGGACCGCAAGGTAAAGGTCCGCCTGTGGCGTATCCAGGTCGGCCGGGTGCCGCTTTTCATGCTGGATACGAATACCGTGGGGAATATAGAAGAAGATCGGGATATCACCTCCGCTCTTTACGGTGGCGATCGAGATTTGCGCCTGAAGCAAGAGATTGTCCTGGGCATCGGCGGAGTTCGCGCCCTCCACCGCATGGGCTATCGGCCGGATGTCTTCCACATGAATGAAGGACATTCCGCCCTGGCCATCCTGGAAAGAATTCGCCTTTTAATGCAAGAGCATCGCCTCTCCTTTTTCGAAGCCCGGGAGGCCGTTTATGCCAGTAGCATCTTCACCACCCATACACCCGTTCCGGCGGGAATCGACCTCTTCGACCGCTCCTTGATGAGCTCCCTTCTGGGGAATTATGTCCATTCTCTGGGCATTTCCATGGAGACCTTTTTTTCGCTGGGGACCCAGGATACAAAGGAACCCTTTAACATGGCCATCATGGCCCTGAAAAACTCGGCCCAGACGAATGGGGTCAGCGATTTGCACAAGGGAGTCTCCCGGCGCATGTGGAGTTACATCTGGAAGGCTTTACCCCAGGTGGACATTCCCATCGAAAGCGTGACCAATGGAATTCATATTCCTTCCTGGATCTCCGATGACATGGCCAGTCTCTTCGACCGCTACCTGGGCCGGCGATGGGCCGAGGACCCAGACAATGTAAAGGTCTGGGAGCGGGTCAACCGCATCCCCGATTCTGAGCTCTGGCGCACCCATGAGCGGCGAAGGGAAAGGCTGGTAGCCTTCACCCGCCAGAGGCTCCAGGAACAGCTCCTGCGTCGCGGGGCCCAGAAGATGGAAGTTCAGGCGGCCAGCGAAGTCCTGAACCCAGAGGCGCTGACCATCGGGTTTGGCAAGCGCTTTGCTGCCTACAAGCGGGGAGATCTCATCCTGAAAGACCCGGCCCGCTTAGCCAAGATCCTGAACGATCCGCAGAGGCCCGTGCAGATCATCTTCGCCGGTAAGGCTCATCCCCAGGATCAGTTCGGAAAGGAGGTAATCAAGAATATCGTCCACCTGGCCAATCAGCCCGAGTTTCGCCACCGGATGGTTTTCGTAGAAGACTACGATATGAATGTGGCCCGATATATGGTTCAGGGGTCAGACGTCTGGCTGAGTAATCCTCGCCGCCCCCTGGAAGCCTGCGGGACGAGCGGAATGAAGGCTGCGGCCAACGGAGCTTTGAATATGAGCGTGCTGGATGGCTGGTGGGCCGAAGGATACGAAGCTGCTACTGGATGGGCCATCGGCTCAGGAGAAGAATACGAAGATAGTGCCTACCAGGATCAGGTTGAAAGCCAGGCGATTTATGATCTCCTGGAAAGATATGTTATTCCTCTCTTTTATGACCGGGGGCGGGACAATATCCCCCGCGGATGGGTCCGCATGATGAGAAACTCGATGTGCACCCTGGCAGCCCGCTTCAACTCTCACCGAATGCTCCAGGATTACGTCCACCGGTTTTACCTACCTTTGGCCCTTAACTGGGATCGAATCGGAGTCGATGGGTTTGCGGGAGCTCGCCAGCTTAGCGCTTGGGCGGACAAATTGCGGGCGAATTGGGCGCAACTGCAGATCCTGGGAAAAAGGGCGGACACAAGAAGAATCATCCAGATAGGCGATATGCTCAAAGTAGAAGTGGCCATGCGTCTGGGGCAGATTTCGCCCAGCCACCTTTCCGTAAGCATTTATTACGGGCCGGTGGATTCTAAAGCCGACTTCTTGGACCGGCAGACGATTCCCCTCCGGGATTTTACCCAAGAAAAAGACCAGACGATTTTTCGGGGAGAGATACCCTGTCAAGGAGTTGGGCGGTATGGCTTCCGGGTGCGCGTCCTTCCCTTTCATCCCCTTCTTTCCAATCCTTATTCCCTGGGCCTGATTTTATGGGGGTAAACAAAGAAGCTTCGAGTTTCTGGTCCCGAGTTTCGGGTTAGAATAAGAAAATGCATATTCCAATACCTCCAGGCCATAACTCGAAACCCGTAGCCCGAACCTCTCAAACTAAATTCGAAATTCTCCTTTTCATAGGGCTCCTTCTCTCCTCGACGCTTTTTTCCCCTATCGCCTCTAAGGGTCAGACTTCAGAAAGGCAAATTTTTCGCCAATCCCGGATGATCATGGGAACCTCGGTAGAGGTCACCGTCTCTCAGGTAGACCCGAAGAAGGCCGAGGAGACCATGTCAGCAGCTTTCCGGGAAGTAGAACGGATTGATTTTCTCATGAGCCATTACCGGGAGGATAGCGAGATAAGCCGAATTACCCGTCATGCCGGGGAAAAAGAAATCCAGGTTTCTCCCGAGACTTTGGAGGTCATCGAACGAGCCCTCTACTTCTCCCGCCTTTCTGCGGGAGCCTTCGATATTACCATTGGCCCTGTTTTCCGGTTGTGGAATTTTCGGGAAGGGAAGATTCCAGAAGAAAAAATTCTGCGTGAGAATTTGAGGAAGGTAGATTATCGGAAGATCAAGGTAAACCCCACCAGATGCTCAGTCTTTCTCCAAGACCGGGGGATGGAGCTGGACTTGGGGGCCATTGCCAAAGGATACGCTGTAGACAGGGCCTCTGCTATCCTCCAGGGAAAGGGAGTGGAGAATTTTTTAGTCAACGCCGGAGGGGACCTTAGGGTCGGTGGTGAAAAAGAGAAAGGGGTGCCCTGGGTCATTGGAATTCAACATCCCCGCATACGCTCTCAATTGCTCCTAAAACTCAGGCCCCGCCAGGCTGCCGTGGCCACATCAGGGGATTACCAAAAATTTTTCTCCTCCGGAGGGGAAAGATACCATCATATCTTAACCCCTTTAACAGGTATGCCCGCCCGAGAATGCCAGAGTGTCACCATTATGGCTCCTTCAGCAATGGACGCCGATGCCTTGGCAACTACTGTATTTGTACTCGGCCCCCCAAAAGGTTTTGCTCTCCTGAAGCGTTTCCTCCACGCCCACGCCATTATCGTTGACGGCCGGGGCAGTGTGCTGCTTTCCCCGGATTGGCCTGAAAGTGTTTTGCTCCCACCCTAAATCCTTAACCCCTGGAACCCTCTCGGTAGTCCTTTGGCCGAAGGATGAAATATGATATATTGCATTTATAATTTGTTAGGAGGAAACCAATGGATCCCCTACCCAGAATCTTTAAAATTCGACAGAAGATCGCTACTCCTCGACTTCCCGATGTAGAAAAGGAAATGAACGCCCTGCTCGACAAGTCTGGATTGTCCAGCAAAGTCCGGCCTGGAGAGCGCATCGCCCTTACAGCCGGCAGCCGAGGAATTCGTGACAAAGCCAAGGTATTGAAGGTCATCGCCACCCGGCTGAAAGCCTTGGGCGCTAAGCCCTTTCTCGTTCCCTGTATGGGGTCTCATGGAGGGGCCACAGCCGAAGGCCAGGTGCAGATTCTCCACCACCTGGGCATTACCGAAGAATATGCGGGCGCTCCTATCATCTCTTCTATGGAAGTGAAAGAAGTTGGGCGGACCAAGTTTGGCACGCCCGTGTTCATCGATGCTAATATCTGTTCCCAGGCAGATAAGATCATTGTGGTCAATCGCGTCAAACCTCATACCGATTTCGATTACGAAATCGAAAGTGGCCTGAATAAAATGATGGTCATTGGCATGGGCAAGCACAAGGGCGCCCTCATGGCCCATCGCCTGACCATCAAGCATGGGTTTTCTGCCATGCTCCCCGAGATCCAGCCCATCATCCTCAAAGCCCTGCCCTTCTTTTTTGGTGTGGGAATCATCGAGAATCAATATGACCAGACCGCTTCTTTGCACCTATTGGAGCCAAAAGACTTCTGGGAAGGGGAGAAGCCGCTCCTCAAGAAGGCTAAGGAGATCATGCCCCGCCTGCCTTTCCAGCAGATCGACGTGCTGGTGGCGGATGAAATCGGGAAGAACATCAGCGGCGCGGGCATGGACCCCAATGTCACTGGTCGCCTTTACTTTATTGGAAGCCCCCCGCTCAAGGAGCCAAAGATCACCCGCATCTTCATTCGCGATCTCACTCCAGAAACGGAGGGGAATGCCATCGGAATTGGCTTCGCGGAATACACTACCAAACGTCTGGTAAAGAAGATTGATCCAGTACCAACAGCGATCAACAGCTTAACAGGCATGGGGCCGGAATGTGCGCGAATCCCCATTGCTTTCGATCAGGATCGCGAAGCCCTCCAAGCTGCCTTCGATAACTCTGGAGTTTTGGACTCAAAGGATCTGCGCCTAGTCTGGATCAAGAACACACTGGAAATGGAGTACCTCTGGGCTTCCGAGCCTATGCTCAGTGAAGCCAAGGCAAACCCTAAATTGCAAGTGGTCTCAGAATTGCAGGATGTCCCTTTTGATACAAGGGGGAATATGGTGATGGAATGGCCCCCGCGCTGGGCAGATTAAAAGTCTTTAGCCACAGAGTACGCAGCGCGGCATCGCCGCAACCAAACTCACCCCCTCCCTACCCTCCCCCCTCGAGGGGGAGGGTGAGGATGGGGGGGCAGATTTTTTGGTTAATAAAATTTTAAGAGTTTGCAAGTTAGTAATACCCGAGTTCGACAGTCATAGGCATATTTTGGCGTTAAAAATTGGGTAAGGTATTGATTTTCCACAAAGCCGACTTCCTGAAATCTCAAAACTCATAGGC
>Ga0315312_1002550_pt1 | contig 12549 bp, 8 predicted proteins | sample TDP7_MG_FD_203629 | JGI IMG/M metagenome (GOLD analysis project Ga0315312, IMG submission 203629) | Freshwater sediment microbial communities from Lake Towuti, South Sulawesi, Indonesia - TDP7 | ecosystem: Environmental > Aquatic > Freshwater > Lake > Sediment | place: Indonesia: South Sulawesi... | reverse complement strand
ATCCCTACAGATATGGACGGAAGAGTGTTAGACGAGGCCCTAACTCCCTCCTATTTACGCTTGAACCCAATAAGGTACGCAAAGGAAGCCAAGGATAGCAAACAATTTCTTCTAACGAAAGGCGACGGGGTTTATAGCAGCGAAGACGAGGAGGAAATAAAGTCGAGGCTTCGAGGGCTCGGCTATATACCTTAACCCTAGGAAATTTTGGGGTTTATAAAAAGCGTGAAAATAATACTGTAAACAAAAAGTTTTTGTTGGCTTATTGTGGTGGTGCGTAGTGCCACTGCCCGTCGATGCCAATGATCTCCTTTCTTTCGAATGCTTAGTCAGGATATAGCCACCATAATCCGAGGATGCCCAGGTCTAGGACGTTTATTTTGCCGTCGCCGTTGAAGTCGCATCGCGGGTCATACTTTGGCTCCCCGTAGTTAGATAACCAAGCCCGTCCCAGCATGCCTAGGTCGATCACGTTTATTTTGCCATCACCGTTAGCATCCCCCGGCCACTTCACCTTAGCAATGCCATCAACCTTAGTGTTGTCGGCCGTGTCGGTCTCGTTAAGAACCACGCTGGCGTTTGCGGATATGGTGTAGCCGCCCACAGAAATGCCCGATAGAGACCAGGCAAGGGTCAGGTTTTCCTCGGCTCCGGGAGCCAGTTTGGTAACGGTTTTGGTTCCAATGGACGCAGTGTGCGTCTCGTTTGTGTAGTAGGCTGTTACATTGAAGGTCTCAATTGTTACTCCCTCATTTTTAACGGTGATGTCTATGTTGAGAAGGTGACCGACATATCCGTCGCCGGGCGTAACGCTAATTATGGCTATGTCAGGAGAAACCGTTATCGTCTGGGATGTTGTGTCCCATAGTCCTTGACTGTCGGTCACGTTGAGGACGACCGTGTGGGTGTCATTTGTCGCGTAAGTGTGGTCAATTACGGGATAGGATACCGCAGTGATGTTTCCGTCTCCGAAGTTCCACTCATATTTGATGATGGGTGCAACGTGGGTGCCGTTCCAGCCAGAAAGTGAAGTTGAGGCATTAAAGGTAACTGTCCAGTAAGGATAGGGTGCTAGATAGGTGAATTTAGCCGTGGGGCCACTGGGGCCCGTAAAGTAGCCGTCAATCGCCGTGTGAGTTATGGGTTGTTCAAGTGAGCTGACCAGTTTCGTGTCATACAGGTCTAAACTACATTCGCCTCCACATTCGACGTAAAACTTAACGGTGGCCAGTATTCCATCGCCATTCACTCCCGGTATGTCGCCCAAAAGCGTGCAGTCAACAAGAATGTAGCTAGTCTCGTTTTTGTAAGTGAAGAAAGTGCTGCCACCGCTTTTGAGGAAGGGGCCTTCAGTAACACTGACAAAATCTAGAAGAATTGGGTTCCATGTTAAATTAAACTCCCAACCGTAAAGATCAGAAACACTAGAGACATTTATATTAATCGCGAAGGTCTGGCCGACTCCTGCTGTGGTTGTCGGAGGATCCACGCAAATCGTTGCGGCTGGAGAATCGAGACTTATCGCTACTATAGGTTTGTAAAGGAATATGGCTGAGAAAAAGAAGAGCGATATTAAAGCAAATAAAAAAATTCTTTGCTCTATCTTGTTCATTTTTAGTACCAAGATTTCCAACTCTAGCCTTACTTATTTACCTTATTTCTGTTTAGGAAAGTAAAAAGAAAGGGGAAGTTGGGAGATTTTTAGGTTTCTCCTAAGTTGGCTGCTATGGTTGATAAGTCACAGATGTCTATGCCAGGGCTAGTGTCGAAATTGAAGTCAATAGTGAAGTCATACTTGGATGTTCCTGGAGTGGATCCGTAAGCCTTAGCTGTATGCACTAGGTCATAGATGTCAACCTTGCAATCGGGTTTATGATCGGGCCCCCACATGTCGCCAAAGGGAATTGGCTTCATGGGCCTTACCCAATGGAAAATGACTTCGCCATCGATCAATTCAATGCCTGTAATGGCTATAGTGAAATCTGTCCAGTTGCCAGTAATACGTAGTTCACCAGTTCCATCGTCCACTAACTGTTCCATCGTCCGAGTGACGTTCCAGCAAGGATGGGTGAATTCATAGCCGTCGTGAGTCTCTGTTACGTTGTAGAAAACGTATGTGAACGTAATATTGTAGACATCCCAGAGGCCTAAGATGTAAAGGTCGTAAAACTCTGTGTCTTTTGTATAGTTGAGTTCTACTATGGAGGCATTAACTAATCTGGCAGTATAGAAGCTGTATGTGAAATTTTTCAGTGTCCAGTTCCAGTGTCCATTTCCATCCATCCATGGCCAGTTTCCGGGTGCAAAGAATACGTGGGCCATTGCCCATTCTCCAACTTTTCCGCAGGACCAAAGCCAACCGTGAGCCAGTTCTCCAGCGTAGGAATTGACCCGCCCAGCCATCATAAACCAGGTAGGCTCCGACGTTGTCTCAGCGTATATAGGAGTCATCAGCATAAAAGTCATCAGAAGAGTCGCCATCACTACTGCCTTTTTCATTCTTTCACCTTTCTTTTAGTGATTAGAAGCGAATATAAAAGCCTTTTTTCGTTCATTTTCGTCGAAAAAGACCAAAAGTAGTTCCTTTTAGTTTAAGAATGTTCAAAAACGTTTATTTTCTGCAAAAAAAGCATGTAGACTAAAGTCTAAAGAAAACCTCTTCTTTTCATCTTTTTGTTTTCGAACTTTTTAAATAATTGGCCGAGGGATAATAGGATATAGCGCGGGAGCGTAATGAAGAAAAAAATAACTCTCGCATTCTTCTTTATCCTATTTTTTACTGCTCTCTTTCTTCCCTTGGGAAAAATTTTGGGTCAAAACCAGCTCGAATGGAATACCACGTACAAGATTGAAGTGCGCGATGATGGCTCAGCCGCCTGGGCCATTGAACGTAGAGCTCTCTTACAGACGGTGGCGGAGGAAGAAAACTTTGGTTACTACCAGAGTATTGAATATTTCGAGAAGATCATTAACGATACACGCGAGCTTGTGAAAATGGTTAGCATCAGTACAGGTAGGAACATGAGCGCCGAAAACTTTAAGATAACTACTAGCATCGAAAAAACTGTAACGGGTTCTTATGGCGTAATAAAATATCAGTATGATTGGATGGGATTTGCTGAGGTCAAAGATGAACACATCACGATAGGAGACGCCTTCTTAGAGGGACCTTACCTCTCCCGAGACGACATGTTAATTATAGAGTATCCTGCCGAGTACACAGTCGTAACCGTCCTTCCTAAGCCAGACGACACTAGAGATTCTGATCGAACATTAATTTGGTATGGACCTAGAAACTTTGGAGAAGGAGAGCCAACGGTTGTTCTAGGAAAAAGAAATATTTTGCGGGGATACATGCCCCTGATCGTCGGCCTTGTGATCGCAAGCATCGCAGGCGTGAGCTCCGCTGGCCTATGGTTCTTCAAACTCAGAAAGAAAGAAGGAGGCGTGATCGTACCGGCTCCACAGGTTAAGCTTGGGATTGAAAATGACGAAGAAAAAGTAGTCAAACTGCTCAGAGAAGCGGGCGGGGCTTCATACCAATCAACTATCACTAAGCAGCTTGGATTTTCAAAATCAAAAACCAGCGGGCTTTTAAAAAAGATGGAAAAGCAGGGGATGGTCAGAAGACAAAAGAAGGGAAGGGAAAAACTAGTAACGCTAACAGATAAAGACCTCTGAACTTTCTTTCCATTGCTTAGCACGCGCGCTAATATATGGCAAAACTCAAATATCGGCTAACTAGCCTTAGATAAAGACACAGGGCGAACCACTTTGCATACCGTTAAAAAATTTCTCCTATGGACTACAATTTTACTAATGCTTACCCTAGCCCAAATAACCACAGTTAAAGCAACCCCGGAACCAGCAACAAAGGTAGAACCATACGTAAGCACAGCACAAGTAGGCGAATCCTTTAGCATGAACATAACCCTTACCGACGTCCAAAATCTATACGGAGTTGATGTTTCCCTTCAGTGGGATGCATCCATTCTACAAGTAGTGGGCATAGATATTCGGTTAGGCGTTGAATCATGTCCAGACGGAGTTCTCCACGAACCCTTCTTTATCGCGAAAAACGAAACAATCCAAGAAGAAGGAAAATATACGCTTGCAGGCACATCAACAAGTCCTGCGTCTCCCTTTAATGGTAGCGGAAACATCGTTAGGATCACTTTTAACGTTACCAATATTGGAAGTTGCAAATTAGATCTCGCAACAAAACTTGCCGACTGGCCCCCGCCAGACAGGGTTCCCCGTATTTCATGGCCAATTACGCACACCACAATAGGCGGGTTCTTCGGCCACTTGATTAACATTTCTGTGTCTCCGGCGAATGCTACCGTTGGTGAAAACATCAACATAAGTGGATTTATAACCCCAACTCAAGCAAACGTTAATGTAACGATTCTATATCGACGCAAGGGAGAAACAGGCTGGTCTACGCTCGCTGCAGTAGCAACCAATGAACAAGGAAACTACCAGTATATATGGCAACCGCAAGAAGACGGAGAATATGAGATTAGGTCCACCGCCATTATTGATGGAAAAGAAGAAACGAGCTATTCACTTTTTGTAACCGTAAACGTGCCGGAGCAACCCACTTGGTCATACATCGTCATAATAATAGTTCTCATCACAATACTGGTAATAGCGGCGATAGTGGTGTACCGTAAGAAATCAAAAGTTGAAAAAACCCGAAGGGGCAACGTGGCAAATGCAAAATCGCCCCTTAGCATCATTTTTAGCCTCCCTTATATGTTTAATGTGCAAGTGATGTTACCCTTCCTTCACGAGCTTTGCAATGGAAAATCCTCCGCAGTCACCAAAGTTGGCGATTTAAAACTTAAAAATAAGGAAGGTGAAGAAGAAACAGCCATGCCAACAATAAAGGAAATGCAGGAGAGAGGTGGGAAAGTGTCTGACCAAAGACGATTGAAGGAATTGCAAGAAAAGGTGGTGGGATACTTTTGTGACCGACCCAGCAATTTCCCTACAGGACGACCATATAACTGTTGTGAAAGTGTTCTATTAGCTCTGAAGGATTATCTTGACATAGACCCCAAGCTGATTCCTAAGATCGGCACAGGGATAGGTGCAGGGGTCTCGCTGAACGGGTTACTCTGCGGCTCCATCTCTAGTGTAGCCATAGCGATAGGCATCAAACATGGAAGAACTAGTCCAGAAGAGAACCCGCAACCAGTATGGAATGCGGTTGACAAATATGTGGCTGAGTTCAGAGGCAAATTCCGCTATGTGAACTGCAGGCAACTAACAGGCTTGAATTTGAAGACGAAAGAGGGACTGAAGGAGTACTTTGCAAAGGTTCACGACTATGCATGCGTTAACAGATTGAAATTCGCAGTCGAAAAAGCCATAGAAATACTCCGAGAATAGCTCCAAAATGCGTTTTTCTTCTTTTTACGTTCGGTGCAGAGACTAGGTTTAAAACTTGTTTTTTCTTTGTCTCGAATAAGTTGTTATGAGAGGTATAAAAGGGCATTTTATTATGGTTAGAATGAGGCGTGCTTAACATGGCTGGGATAAAAGGAATCGTGGTTTCCGCGTCTGAATTGTCTGAGGCTAAGCGTCTCCTTAAGATTCGTGAAAAGGTTTCGATACCCATCAAGAAACTGTTTAGCGAAATTGAAGAAATAACGGAGAGAAAATTGCCCGGATTAGGAGTTTGTCTTCACGATCAATTTTCTGGACAGCTTTGCGCTCCTCTGCCGCACCTTCCCGCTTGGAAAAGTGAAAATGTTATTCATATACTAGCTGATGTTGACTGGTGGAAAAAAGGATCTTTAGAGCTTCTTAAGGAAAGACGGTTAGCAAGGATACAAGGCGCGTCAAACATCTTTAAAGAATATTGCGAGGGATGGGACCTCGAATTTCTAATCTACCTATTGTGTGGGCACGAAGCTTGTCATCATCTTGAACTGTTCCAAGAAGATGAGAAATATTATCGTTTGGCGCCACGCTGGATCGAAGAGGGCTTATGCTTCTACGTTCCATACGAGTTAATCAAAAAGAGAAAAAGAAGAATGGGCGAACTTGCCCTTAAAACGGATCAAATTCTTTTTGAGGCGCTGAACCAACCATTATCTGAAAGAGAACATTGGTTATATGAATTCTATGACTATGAGAAAAAGTACTCAAAGGCTGGGGCCGAATATAAAGACCTGATAGACCTCTGGGATTACTCTGCAGCGGTTTTAGCTGTAAACGAATTGTCAGTGAATTCAGAAAAAAGTCTGAAGGAATTTATAGATGCCGTTTCAAGTTCGTATAAGCAGGTTACCGAAAGCCTTGATAGAGTAAAAGCAAGTCTAGAGTTTCTAAACTACTTTTTGACGAGCTCGGAATCCAAAAAATTACTATAGAATGGTTTTGCTCAAAGTTTAGGATTTGCCCAACCTAATAGCCATGTTGTATATATTTTGAACTTCAGAGACAAGAGTTTGAATCCACTCAGAGCTCTAGCCCTGAGACCAGAGAATATTTTAACAGTGGGAAACATATATTCTAAGGGACACAATCAAAATGGCAACAAAGTCTCTGGACTACTTCCTCAAGACCCCTAAGGCTGGAGAAAATCAGAAGACCTCTCGCCCATTGCATGAAAAATCATCTGAGAAAAAGAGACCTCACGTTTTTCAATCCGTAACTCCCCGAAACCTTCCTCCGTCTTATTTTGTTTCCGCGACCTATGACGGCAATAAAAGGGCTGCCTGCGTAAAATTATATGAGCCAAAATCTGAAAAAATTCACATCTGGTATGATACGACGGGTCACCAGCCTTACTGTTTTACTAACCTTACGCCCAGCGAGCTTGAAAAAATTGATCGCTTGATGTCTCATCCCGGGTTCGATGATTTTGAACGTGTTGAGAAGTACGATCCCCTCCTCGACAGAAAGATGACCTTAACAAAGGTTGTGGCTAGGGATCCCTTAGCCATCGGTGGGCGTCCTAGGGGCTGCATAAGGGACATCATACCCGAAGATTATCCGAAAATAGCGGGAATTGAGCAACCTGTGAAGGTTTGGGAGGCGGCCATCAAGTATTATGAGTGCTACATTTACGATAGGAACTTGGCTGCAGGCATGATTTACAGAATAGAAAACGGGGAGCTCCTTCGGGTTAGGCACGGTCCCTCTGAGCAAGCGGTTGAAAACATTCGTAAAATATTCCAGAACGAACCAAAAGAGTTCTTACATTATATAGAAATGTGGGCGAGACTTCTGGAATGTCCGGTCCCCAAGTTCCGAAGGGTAGCCCTTGATATTGAAGTTTCTTCACCGGTTCCTACAAGAGTTCCCGACCCCAGTGAAGCTGCCTACCCCGTCATTTGCGCGGCGCTTCTCGGGTCTGATGGCAAAAGGAGAATACTTCTTTTGAGGCGTGAAGGTATTAGAGAGGGCGCTGAAAAACTGCCTCCTAACGTAACCGTTGAGTATTACGATACTGAAGAAAAGCTTATTCTCGAAGTCTTTAGGGCACTTTGGGATTACCCCTTTGTCATTACCTTCAACGGGGACGACTTTGATTTTATGTATCTCTGGAACAGGGCTCAAAAACTGGGGTTCAGGAGGGATGAGATTCCTATAGAGGTCGGGAGAAGAGTATGTCTGCTAAAATATGGTGTTCATATCGATCTCTACAAGTTCTTCTTCAACAGGTCGCTTCAGATTTACGCCTTTGGTCAAAAGTACCGCGGCGTGACCCTAGACGAGGTGGGTGAAGCCTTAGTTGGGATGCATAAACTTGAATTGGCTAAGCCTGTCTCTGAGTTAACCTACATGGAGCTCGCCAAATACTGCGTCCAGGATGCCGAAATCGCCCTCGCCCTCACTACCTTCAATGATGACCTCGTGATGAAACTCATTTTGGCCTTAGCCCGAATTAGCAGCATGCCCATGGATGACGTAAGCCGACAAGGGGTTTCCCGCTGGATCAGGAGCTTCCTTCACCACGAACACCGCCGTCGAAACATGCTTATCCCCAACACGGAGGACATCCTCGCCCTCAAAGGAGTGACTGCCACCAAGGCTATTATAAAAGGAAAGAAATACAAGGGAGCAATTGTGGTTGAACCCACCCCGGGGGTTCACTTCAATGTAGCCGTAATGGACTTTTCAAGCCTATACCCGTCCATAATCAAAGTCTACAACCTTGGTTACCAGTCTATCCTCTGCCCCCATGAAGAGTGTAAGGACAATAAGGTCCCAGATACGCCGCATTGGATATGCAAAAAACAAAGAGCCCTTGAAAGCCTCCTAATAGGCTCCCTCAGGGACCTCAGAGTTAAGTGGTACAAACCAAGATCCAAGGACGAATCGCTGCCAAGCGACCTTCGAAATTGGTACGACGTCATACAAAGCGCCCTCAAGGTGATATTAAACGCCTCCTATGGCGTGTTCGGTGCCGAAGCCTTCGACTTATACTGTCCCCCTGTGGCTGAGGCCACTGCCGCCATCGGAAGGCATGCCATAACGCAAACAATAGAGAGGGCCCGAGAACTAGGGATTCAGGTTCTCTACGGGGACACGGATAGTGTATTTCTGAGGGCTCCGTCTTCTGATCAGGTGGAAGCTTTAGCTGAGTGGTCTGAGAAGGACCTCGGGATGGACTTAGACTTAGACAAGGCCTACCGTTATTCGGTTTTTAGTTCCAGGAAAAAGAACTATCTAGGGGTTTTCCCAGACGGAAGCGTGGAGGTTAAGGGCTTAACAGGCAAGAAGCGGCATATCCCTGTCTTCTTGAAGGAGGCCTTTCGCCAGATGGTGGAGCGGCTGGGCGAGGTGGAATCTCCTGCCGAGTTTGAGGAGGCGAAGAAGGGAATCCGAAAGATTGTTCGTGATTGTTATTTAAAGCTGAAACAACGAGAATATCCGCTTGACAAACTAGCCTTTCATGTGGTTCTTGGAAAAATGCCCAGGGGATACGTTAAGACTACGCCCCAGCACGTTAAAGCAGCCCGCGAGCTCCAAAAGGGAGGAATTGAGCTAAAGGCCGGGGATTTAATAAGTTTCGTTAAGGTTACCAAGGAGCCCCACGTAAAGCCCGTTCAGCTGGCCTCCAAATCCGAAGTGGACGTGGACAAATACGTCGGATACCTGCACTCAACCTTCGATCAAGTGCTGGATGCCCTAGGTTTAGACTTCGACGAAATAATTGGATTAACAAAGCTTGAACGCTTCATGTGAAACTTACGGGAAAGACATTGCGAGAAGCAGTTTTAGTCAATAGGCGTCTATGTCAAAATATAGCCGAAAAGATAAGGGGAACAAGGTTCAGAACCGCGAAGACCCTAGCCTTTGAAACTCCCATCGAAAGAGAAAACGCTGCACGCCTGCTGTTCTTTTTCATGGCCATTTGCCACGACACCAGAGGCCTAAACGGAAGAATCGAAGGACAATATTATCATGGAAGCGACTATCTTTATCAAGGCCTAAAGCGCCAATGGAGGAAAAATCCCGACCTATTTTCGCCTAGGCACATGGCCCAAATTGATGTAAACGAATTCCTTAGATGGTTGTCTCCTGAAGAAGGACTTCAACACTGCCGTATTAGGCGTCCAGAAGAAAGGGTGAGGCTCCTCCGTGATTGCGGAATTAAACTTCAAGAACATTTTGATGGGAAAGTAACTCTCCTTCTCCAAATGAGCAATGGACACATAAAAAGGCCTGATCAAAAAGGCTTAACAGATTTGTTGTCGGTTTTTGAAGCCTATGGGGACCCCCTAGCCAAGAAGACAATGGTTTTAGTGAAATTGCTTAACGAAGAGGGTTTATTCGCGGTAAGGGACCCAGAAAACGTGCTTATGCCCATCGACTACCACGTTATGAGGGTGGCCCTCCGCTCAGGTATGATAGATATCCAAAATGAAGAACTTAGGCAAAGGCTAAGGCTTCGACGCTTTGTTTCCAAAAGGGAAGTGTTCGCTATCAGAGAGGCTTGCTTACAGGCATATCAAACCGTGGCAAATCTTTCTAACATATCAGTTTTTGATGTAGATACGCTTTTCTGGCAGATCGGGAGGAACTGTTGTCATTCTTCCCATGAGCCCTACTGCGGAGAAAAGGCGTGCAAAATTAGCCATTGCACTTTAATTGAAGCAGTTGAGTATGCTTGCGGGGGTAAATGTATTCTTGACAAAGCTTGCACTGCCAGTTATAATTTTGATTATGTTCGATTCTTTGAACCGAAAGAAATAACCTATTACTACTAGAGTCGCATGGGCTCTTTTACAGAGTTTTAGGAAGGCACTATTTTCCAAAGGTTCAAAGCGGTTTTCAATTCTTTATGGTCCTCGGCATATTCCCTTAATGGAATGCTCATCATGACCGCGTTAAGCGCCTGCCTCATGGCCTTAGCCCCAGATACCGTGCCGTCAGGATGACCGTGGATGCCTCCTCCTGCTTGAATAATAATATCATTTCCAAATATGTCAATCAAAGCCTGAACCGATCCGGGGTGAAGACCCCCAGAAGCCACGGGCATAACAGGTTTAACTTCGTCCATTTTCCTCTTTAGGGCGTCAACGTTTTCCAAAACTTCCATCTTTTTTTCAGACATCTTTCCAACCGCAGCCCCGATATGCAACTGATCCACTCCTACGATCCTGAGCAACTTAGCCAGCACGCGCATGGCGATGCCGTGTTTGGGATTTTTGGTGAAGGCTGCGTGGCCTGCCCTGTGGGCATGGATAACGAGGTTGAAATCTTGGTTTCGCAGGGTCTGTAGTGCTGAGAAGCCGCAGGTTAGTACGTCCACCATTATGTATTCGCCTCCGTGATCCAGCACGAATTGGGCTCTTTTCAGCATCTCGTTTGTTTCTGAGGTGACGTTGGCTAGGTAAACCTTCTTTTCGCCGGTTTCCTCTTCTGCCTTGTCCCGTTGTTCCAAGGTCTCTGTTATGCGATCTTCGAAGGGGTTAAAGGATTGACTGCCCAGGTTTTCGTCGTCCTTCACTATGTCGCAGCCGCCGATCCACCCCTCATAGGCGACCCTTGCGTGGTCCTTTGTGTTTAATCCAAGTTTGGGCTTAATTATGGTTCCCACCAGTGGCCTTTTCTCAACTTTCAAGAGTTTTCTAATGCCTGAAATGCCGAACTTGGGGCCCTTGAAGCTCTTTACGATTTCTGTGGGCAGGTGTATGTCGTTCAATCTGAGGTTCTTCAAATCCCCCAAACCAAAGACGTTCCCCGCCACACTGCTTAGAATATTCGCCATATTACCGGGCTCAAACAATTCAATGGGGTAAGCCACCTTGATGTTATTTCCCTCTATGCTGAAAACGGAGGCATGCAATTTCTTGACGTATTCTTGCAATGTTGTGAGCTCTGTCCATGTTCCGATGGAGCTTTCAGCGGCCACGCCGCCTGCTGCCTCCTTCAGGCTTATGTTTTGCGGCTCCACAAAAAAATCGCAGATGACATCATTATCCTTTGGCTGATAGCTTATGTCAACAAAGTCTACATATCTCATCTTCTAGCACCCAGTGTCCGCCAGTTTACCTAGTTTTCTTTGATAAAAGGTTTTTCTTTTTTGGGTCACTTGAGCAGGAAATCCTCTGAATCCTCGGACTTCAACTGTTGAACCGCGTCGAGGCTCACTTATATAGACCCCCCTATAATTTTTTCAACATTTCGAACAACATTGTTTGGCGCATCTCGCCTCCTCTTTTGCAAAGAAGGGACTCTTTTTAACATTTATTTTTAGAGCCCTTTTTAAAGGATTAAAAGGAAGTTGGCGGAGGTCTCCAATTGGTGGATAAAAGTGTTTTATCAGCGTTAATTTCTGAAATCAAGCAGCGCATCGCTGTTCTGCGTTAAGTTTTATAGACTCTCCGTGGGTTTTAAAAGGCACATAAACGTTGATATTTGATTACAAGTCTCGCGTGGTAGGGAATATGAAGATAACTCGAAACCTGCGGGCCATCTCAAAGCTAAGCCTGACTTTACTCCTTTTAGTCGCCTTCATTGTTGGAGCAGTTATTTCCTACATGTTCGCCATGGGCTATATTGTCTCCCTAAGCCTTCAGCTTCCCAGAAACCCAGCTGTTACCATCGCCAACGTCACCTTTTCCCCTCAGGACGCCACAACATTTAATGTCACCATTCTAAACCCTTCCTACTCTCCTTCAACCGCAAACATCACACAAATTATAGCAATAACCGAAGACGGCGTTTCGCACAACACAAATATTGTGTATCCGCTGTCTTATGAAATAAAGCCCGGAAACTTCGAAAACTTCACTTGCTCTTGGGATTGGAGCAGTCACACGGGCAAAACAGTGACGGTTCATGCGTTTGTCGAAGGGGGATCAGGCGCAACCTTTGAGGCGAAAACACCGTTTATGGACTTTAGGATTACCGATGTTTACTTCAACTCCAACGTAAGCACCACTCAGTTTAACGTCACCATTCAAAACTCTGAGCTTTCAGCCACCTACGTCAACGTCACAGGTATAACGGTAACTCTGGAAAACGAAACCGTCCAAGAAATAATTGAGGTGACACCTAACCTTCCATACGCGCTTGATC
>Ga0315312_1002549_pt1 | contig 12552 bp, 9 predicted proteins | sample TDP7_MG_FD_203629 | JGI IMG/M metagenome (GOLD analysis project Ga0315312, IMG submission 203629) | Freshwater sediment microbial communities from Lake Towuti, South Sulawesi, Indonesia - TDP7 | ecosystem: Environmental > Aquatic > Freshwater > Lake > Sediment | place: Indonesia: South Sulawesi... | reverse complement strand
ACATCAGGCCGCGGGACTCGACGCCCGTCGCGGTCGCGCCACAGGCGAGTCAATTTTCCCGCCAACGGCACAATCTTATCGGCCGGAAAATCTGGCAGCAAGAAGCGTGTCCACAATTCCCGTTCGGGTGCTTCGGTCATAGTCTCGAATGACCACTTCCTGTAGATTTTCCATCTTGCATCTACTCGCTCGCAGAAAGCCTCAGCAGATTCTTCTGCTCCGACCAACCTCGCGAGCTGCTGTCTTGCTTCGGCTTGGAACGACTCATCTTCCACTACAACCCGCAGCGTGTTACCAACGTCAAGAAAAATAGCTTCGATTTCGTGATTCATGTCCGCCATCTTTCATATGTTTCGTTTTTGTGGACGATTAACCTGCCTTCTGGAAGATCGGTACGTTCAACAGGTCGAGCATAGTTTTGCAGTAATAGTCTGCCTTCGCATCCGGATCATAGTTCACGGCGACGGTCATCATCCCTGCTTTGCGCGCGCCCTCGAGTTCCACAGTGACGTGACCGACAAAGGCAGATTCGCTTGGAGTCAAGTGTGCCTGTTGCAGAGCATTCAAGTACATCGTGGGGTCCGGTTTATGCGCGCCGAGAACTGTCGAACAGGCAACCGCATCGATGAATTCAGCGACACCTACTTTCTCGAGCCGACGCATCTTCCATTCAATCGGATACATGGTGTCCGTGACGACGCCTAGAATAAAACCGCGCTGCTTCAAACCCATCAGCGCTTCTTTGCTGCCGGGAATCGGAAGAACACTGTTCGAGTAATCGATGATCTGCCCGAACAGAGTCTTTCGTTGCTCTGGATTAGTAACGCCGTGCATCAGTAAAAACTGGTCCCAGTAAGCATAATAGCTGACGCGCCCCTCGTTGGCTTGAGTGCGCAGAGCCATCTTGCGCTCGATGTCTTCCGAGGATAAATCTGTGGAAAATCCCTCTTGCTTGAGAAGGTTCAACGCGTAATTTTCTGTTGGCTCAGACCGACGATACAATACGCCCCCTGCATCGAAAAAGATGCCTTTAATCATTGTGTATCCACCAAGATTGAGCTACGAGACCGATCACTTAACTATGTTGATTGACTGTTTTTAGTTGCCTCTTGAGTGCTATTCGTTCGGTTTTTCTAGTGTTTCTCAACAGTGGTTTTGTGCAGGCTCCACTCGTTTGCTGGTTTTGTTTTTTCCATTCCTAGTACAATCGCTGTATGAAAACGGTAGAATTGTGTGGGTATGCCTTCGTGCGCCAGCGAACTAACACATCTGTTGATGAGGATCTGTTTGTTGGCTCCTTAGAGCCACGCACTGAGAGGCGAAACGCTCATACGCCCCCCTAAATTCAGCCATAGTCTTTAGAACGGAGCCAAACTCCGGCCATTGTTGCTCCAAGATTCCACGAAGCCCATATGATTCTACCGAAGGGATGATTCCTACTGCTACCAGTGTATTCGCAAGCTCGGAAGTGATTTCGTAACCGCGAACAAAGTCCTCTAAGTTTGATAGGCGTTCAACCAGTCCAGTCTCAGGAGGCTCAAGTGCGGCATCCTTGTGGCCTGCCAAACTAAAGTCTCTCCTTTCAGCAAATAGTTGAACCGCGCGAGCGTGGTTTGGAAACTCTGTGTTGCACATGTTCGGGTACGCCAACGTGTCGTAGGTATCTTCAGGAATCCTCTTAGATGCCGGAAGTACGTCCACGGATCCCAAGATTGACGTCGCCTGAGGAGTAGTCACGCCGTATTGACGTTGCAGATAATCAATCCACTTGTCTCTATTCTCCTGTATGTAGAAGATCTGATACACTCGTCTAGAAACAAGCATGCCAGCCTTCCGAATATCGTTCTCAAGCTGTTCAACATCATAGCGGCTAAGACCTGCTCCTTCAACTATTGTCAGGAACGCGGGATGCGTCAGCGACTTCAGGTTGCCGTAAGTGCACACTTTGTCAGCTTTCGACTCGACAGTGCCAGGCCCATCTAGCAGCTCAAGGAGGTCAGAGGTCAAACCAAGGTCCTTAGCAAGCCTCTTCAGAAGATCGAGCGCGCGTGCCTCCCCGTGGAGGTCCCTGATCTTTGCGAAGATCCTCGTAGCTTCGACTTCACGCAGGTGGCTCACAAACCGCCCGCCCATGTTCGTTTCATATGTTCGAGTGATGGGTTTCCTAGCCTTGAGAGCCCTAGCTTTCCCCTCGAATGAGTCAAGAATCAGTCTGATCTCCTGTCCAACGGTATAGACCACTGTGTTGTTCGTCCCAATGCCCGCACCATTCAACTCGCGCGTGATTGTCCTGGCAGCCTTTGAGCTTCCAGCAACCTTCAATACGATGTTCGGTGGAATACCACCGGGATTGCCTAGTCCTAGATGTTCGTCATATTTAGCCAAGTGTCGAGCAGCCAAGCCATAGGCCAGCTTGGCGTCTTCAAGGCTTGCCTCAGCATCGTCAGCTATGTTGGGGTTCAGCTGAAAACTAATCATATAGTCCATGTTCTGTGTTCGCACAGCCAAGGGTCTAAACACCTCAAGGTTGGGCCAGAGAGCCATCAGCGTAGCGGACAGAGCCATATCATCCCGGTGAGCCTCCGGATCACTCATCCAGTCCTCATGCTTCTTGATTTCCGCGGCGAGCTGGCTCCTGAGGGACGGATCCTCATCAAAGGCTTTTGCCGCTAGGACAGGGTTTGTCGAAACCTGACTAAAACCAAGATGCCGGAGTATCTCCAATCCTCTAGCATAGTCATTTCCAAACTTGCAGTAGCGTTCTTCGACCATTTTCCAATAGATTGTCCCTCTAGCGACATCTCCAAAAGCGTGAATGAAGGCAGAAGGGCTCATCGATCCCGCAACGCGGCTACGAATCTTCTCCGCCATGTATCCTAGTAAGCTGTCCCGTGAGTTGACGCTCTCCATCCCCTCAAGGAACGACTCAACAGCTGACTTGGCTGAAGAAGCGTCTATTTCTTCAAGTGCGCGCACCTCCTTCATGAGGGTCGATGCTGCACGCTCTACTACTTCAGGACGTATTCCGGCGATTCGTGCGTCAAGCCCCACAAGGTTCAGACCTATTCGAATTGCCATGATGAAGATGTTCTCCGCAGGATCATTTCGCCCAACAGTCATCTCATTCCGAGCCTTACGGCAAAGATCTTCGATCAACGGTGAAAAATCCTCTGAGTCACGTACCAATATGTGATCGGCTGCTGCAAGAGTGAACCCTTCGTTAAGCTGTTGAATCATGTGATCGACTGATTCTGATATAGTAAACTTGCTCAATATCCCGATCCTTCTAAAGTTCTGACGGTGCTGTTTTCGGAGGCGCACATCTGTCGAGGCTCCGCGAATGAGTTCTTTGAGCTGTCGTTCGATGATAAAAAAGTTTGTCGGCAAGGTATGAAATGGCGAAATCGTAGTCCTACTTTTCAGCAAGAGAACTGTCTATCGCGGGCCAGCAAATGCGAGAGAAGTGTAAGAGGCCTGGATCTTATCTCCTAAGCTCTTTGATTGCCGTGGGGAGTTCTGAAAGCTTGGGTAGGCGTACATTCACTAACGCAGAGTTGGCATCGGGGCATCCAAACCCTATTGTTGTGATGTCGAGATTCATTGCCCCTCCAAGATCCTTGAGAGAATGACCAACGAATACGGTCTCCTCTGCATCCGTTGCCAATCCCTCTAGGGCAATCTCATAAGCTCTTCTCTCAGGTTTTCGATAGCCGATATCACATGAACATAAGACATCTTCGAACTTGTCGTCTATTCCAACCCTTGCCAACCATCGCTTCTTTTCGAGCCCTGAACAATGGCCATCTGATAACACGATGAGCTTCATCCCCATAGCCTTGAGGACTCCTATCACATCAGGGATCTCCTGAGGGAATACCATGTTGACTTGGTACTCGTTCTCATATGATGTAAAGATGGAGCTTCGCCGCACCTCATCGTGTATGCCTAGGGCCTTCAGAAATGTTATCACGTTTTCCCTTCTAGTCATAATCCCTCTGTATGAAAGTTCTCTTAAATCGTGGAAGACGTCCATGTTGTTGATGTATTCCTGCCTATTACTCCATCCGTTCTGTTCCAAAGCCCAGAAGAGGGTTTCCGCCTCATTCTTCTTCCTGTGATAAAGTATATCTCCAGCATCGAAGATTGCTCCTTTGATCAAGAGCATCGTTCTCCTCTCTCATACAATGGCTTGTCCTGATTTTCTGTCAAATACGTGAAAGTTTTCTTTGAAGGCGATGCATATCGGCTGACCGATCTTGAGTCTTTCTCTAACTGGAGCGAGCGCGCGTATTATGTTGCCATTCGGGAGAGTGACCTCTACGACTTGGGTTGTGCCGAGATAGAGAAACGAATATACATCGCCGCTAAACGCGTCAGTCATCTCTTTTTCGGATATTACCACATCTTCAGGTCTTATGCCGAACACAACCTCGGAAGGTGTTTTTGGGTCGCTGAGGATCGTCCTTGCGTCTCCGGTAACCGCGATCCTGTGGAAACCGAAATCTATGTAGGTGCCGTCGCTTTGTCTCGAGATGCTTGCGTCGAGAAGGTTTGTTGAGGGAGCTCCTATGAAGCCAGCTACGAACACGCTATTTGGCTGGTCGTAGATCTCCGTCGGTGTACCGACCTGAACAACTTTGCCTTTGTTCATGATTGCAATTGTTCCTGACATGGATAGGGCCTCGGACTGATCGTGAGTAACATAGACGCACGTACAGCCGGTCAAATGATGTAGCCTCTTTATCTCAGATCGCATCTCCACCCTAAGCTTTGCATCAAGGTTGCTGAGCGGCTCATCTAGAAGAAGAACTTCAGGCTCCATCGCCAGAGCCCTTGCCAACGAGACACGTTGCTGCTCGCCTCCACTGAGTTCCGATGGATAGCGATCCTCCATTCCATGAAGATGAAGCAGCTCCATCTGCTCACTTATTTTCGTTTTGATTTCTTGTTCAGGTATCTTTTTCACTTTCATTCCGAAGGCAATGTTCTCGAAGCAGGTCATGTGCGGCCACAATGCATAACTTTGAAAGACAAGGCCGATCTTTCTTTCAGAGGCAGGAAGAGAGACTCCTTTCTCGGCCGAAAAAACAAAGCGATCACCGAAGTAAATCTCTCCCTTGTCGGGTTCCTCTAGGCCTGCTATCATTCTGAGAGTAGTTGTCTTTCCACATCCCGATGGACCTAACAAGGTAAGAAAGTCTTGGTTTCGTACGTCAAGACTCACACAATCTACAGCAACGGTTTCCCCGAACTCCTTCGTCACGCCTCTGAGCCTGATTTCAGGCATTGCATCATTCTCCTACGACCTTTTCGCCGGTTACTCTTCTCGCGACTAAGACCACTACAAGCGTGATGCCGCAGATTATGGAGACGATCGCATCTGAGTGTTGTATGAAGCCCTGCTCAGCATAACGAACAGATAGGTTCGTCAACAAATTGGTTGCAGTGGTCACGAGCATCACTATCAATGTCAGCTCCCTCATTACGGACATGAAGATCAGGGTGAAGCTTGACAGGAAGCCCTTTTTAGTTAGAGGTAGGATGATCGCTCGGAATCGTCTTAGCCACGAGGCGCCTGTCATAATCGCGGCTTCCTCCAACTCCTTTCCAAGTTGCATTACGCAGCTGACGCCTGCTCTTGAAGCAGTAGGAAGAGTTTTCACAGTGCAGGCGATCACTAGAAGTTGGAATGTTCCATACAATGGTGGTATCGGGCCCAATGGTCTCGCATACATGGACAGATAGATGGCTCCGAACGTGATGCTAGGAATCATTGCAGGCGTGTACGCTATCGAGTCGAGAGCCGATGAGATCTTCGATCCTCTTCCTTTTACTATCAGGTATCCTATCAGTATCCCTAGGAAACTTGTTATGAGGGCTGTGGTGAAGGCGAGGGTCAAGCTGTTCTTCATCGCAGCTAGTATCCCGGAGTTCAGTAGGACACCTGGTTCTCCGTATGCAAGCTTCGGATCGCTACCTCCGATCCAGTAGTGAAGCGTCAAATTGTCAATGCTATAGGTGCCAGCGTACCTCATAAAAGTCTGCAATAAGAGAACGCCCAAAGGAAGAAAACAGATAGTCACGAGGAACGTTACTGCAGCAGCTCCGATTATCCTTCTTCTCCTGAGCTCTGTAACTCTGCGTCTGAAACCAGTGCCGCCTACTGTCGCGAAGCTCTTTCTCGTTCCAATCACTCTACGATTAACGAAAAGAGCACACAGGACTATTCCCAGTAAGATAACGGCAAGCGCATAACCGTCGCCATATAATCGGTTCATGACAGCAGAATACAGCATCGTTGGCATAACATAGTAGCGAACCGGCATGCCGAGAAAGGCGGGAGCTCCGAACGAACTTATGGAATGAGAAAAAGTCAGTATGAAAGCGGAAAATATAGCGGGGGTCACTACTGGAAACACTATTCTTCTCAAGATGTACAGCCTACTTGCACCGGTTATTTCCGCCGCCTCTTCTATCTCGGCGTTCACGTTCGAAAGCGCGTCTGAGATCAAGTTGTAGTTGAGCGTGAAATAGTGAAGAGATAAGCAGACGACTATTGGCAGGGCTCCATATGCTATCCAGTCCGGGGGCTCAATACCAGTTATGGCCTGTAGCATTCCGCTGTATCCTCCTATCCTCTGGTTCTTGAATAAGGTGATCCATGCAAGAGCGAAGGCCCAAGACGGAAGAGCATAAGGAATCATCGCCATGTCTAACAACAGCCCTTTGAATGCCGCGTTTGTTCTTACGGATAGCCAAGCCAACATGAAACCGATCCCGAGTGAAAGAATGGAAGTCTGAAACGCTATGGTCAAGGAATTCATCAAAGGTATATAGAACATATTCGTGCTTAGTGAACTCAGAAATATTCTCCACCAATGAAACAGTGAGATCTGTCCCACTTGAGCTTCTGGTGAAAGTCGTGTATCTGCCTCACCCCAAACCACTGTTTCCTGCACTAAGTTGAAAACTGGAACCAAAATCAAATAACCTAGTACTATCAAGAAGAGAAGTGACAGCACAACATGCGTCTTTCTTAGGGCCCTCGGAAACCTCATCTCCCCTCGTCATCCCACGGGGAAAAAAGCACCCTTTCTCCTACAAAAAAAGGGGGAAGTGGAGGAAGGCCGTTTAGAGGCCAATCCAGAAGTCGCGTACAACCACCGCGCTAGTGTAGATGAAGCCACTGTAGGCCTCGACTTCCATCAAAGTCGTCTTGTCCAAGCGCGGCGAGGCTGGTGGCAATGGAAGATCGCTCCTGGGAGAATATTGCCCTGGAACCCAATAACCCGCGTTGTAACCGTTCCAATGGAGCATGAATGTGATGAAAAGCTTCGAGGCCCATGGGTGTTTTGCCATGTTGGCAATATTCAGCACGTTCCTCTTGTAGACGCCTGCAAATGGCGTTAGGTCGTAGATCGCTTCCATAGCGAGGTTTTTGGCTTTCACATCCCTCAGCTTCGAGACCACGCATATGCCTATGGGGGGGCTCTTCTGCCCTCTTGCTCCGACGCCATCAGAGACTGTTCCGTCGGCTTGTGTTAGCACAACATCGTTCTTCTTGAGCATCTTAATGAACTCGTACCCTGCGTTGGCTGTGCTGAGTTTTAGCGGCTGCCCGAACACTCGCTGGTAATCATCTGCCAACTGCTTAGCAATGTCTGGCTGCGTAAGCAAAGTAAGCCAATTCATGACGTCCGATGACGCGAGCGGGTCCTTCATCATAACTTTTCCTTTCCACTCTTTCTTAGTCAAGTCCCAGAGACTGGTTATGGGCTGTTGCTTGTATGTCTCGTTGTTGTAGATGATGGTTCTTGCCTCCATTGAGTGGACGAGAGATGGTGTTCTCCATTTCTCTGGTATCACGCCGGTCATATTTGTCGGAATCCAGTTGACGGCATATCCCTTCGGAATTATGAGGCTGACAACGGTCGGATAGTCTGCGTAGAAGAGGACATCTGCTTGGAAGTTCTGGCTTTCCTGTTCTCTGATCAATTTCTCTTTGATAGTAACATCCGATATGTCGTAGTACTCTACTGATATCTCGGGAAACCTTTTCTTGAACGCCGCCGCTACGTCGGGGATCCTTGAGGAAAGGGAATAGACGACAACCTTGCCCTCTTGCTTGGCTTTGCTTATGATCTCATTCCAGTCATCTGTCGCAGGAGCGTAGGGACCAAGCTTCGCGTCCGTCATCCACAACTCCCGGGGCGTCAATGTTTTCGTAGGAGTTGGAGGAGTAGGTGGAGGCGTGAGGTATGGGTAAGCACCAAAGGCAACAGCCACGATGAGAATCGCTGCGATCAGAATAGATTGCGTCTTGGTTAGCGCTGACTTGTTTAGAACAGATTTCACTAACTTCTTCAATTCAATTTCCCCTGTGAGACATAGTGCCCCGATACAGATTTAGGCTTTATGGGCCTCTAGACAAGCATCGGCAATCAGCTGTCCATAGGACTCGAATGCTTGGCTCTACTACGCGAAGAACCAATGGTGCATGTGATGGCTTGCCTATAGAGTTATCGGCTCTGCCTCTCCGGTCAGTATGGCTTGCTTCAGCTGATCGAGAGTGATTATGTCGCTGACGAATCGGGTGGCGTAGGTCCCTACGATGGGTAGGCGATGGACATCAGAGCTACCGATTTGGGGGATCTTCCAGTTTAGCGCGATCTCTCTCGCCTTGATATTCTGCTTGGGAGAACAGTGAGGGTTTAGAGTCTCAATGCAATCCAAGCCTCTCCACTTGTCTCTGTCTAGCCCATTCACATAGCGAAGCGGGTGGGCGGCAGCAGCAATTCCCCCTTGCTCATGAATCTTGGCGATTGTCTCCTCAACGCCCAAGTTCGGTCTAATTTCCTTCCTGACACCAAAGGCCAGTATGTGGGCGTGGACTCCCTCGGCTGATATTTCAACTCCTGGCAATACCTTGAAGCCATGTTTCCTGCTTAGGTACACCGCTTCCTTCTCGTTCAGTAGGTGATCGTGGTCGGTGATGACAATCCCGTGGACCTTCTTCTTCTCGGCCAGAATCAGCTTTTCGAGACTTACGGTAGCGCACCGTGAGTATCTATCGGTATGGGTGTGAGGATCGAAGATCATTCAAGGTCACCTAATCTATTCGCTAACACTGATCTCTCCTCGTGCTTGCAGGTTGGCAGCATCTTCCCGCGTACTATGTAGCCAAGTGACCTTGGAGCCGTATTAACTCGTCACGTTGATAGTTTGGGGTACTAATATATGCGTGTCGGTGGCAAGATGCTTCTCAGTCATTCGGAGTAACCTATAGCGGTCGTAAGTCACATGACTGAGTGAGAAGCTTGAGACAGCGCAATCACCTACTGTGTCAACTTGACAAACTCGCGAGAGCGATGGTGTCTGAGGGATTCTTCGCCACCTGTGGTCAGCCTGAAGAATCTAGGTTGCTCAGCTTGATGAGGCACAGACGAATCAGCTTGAAGGCCTTTTTCTCTCGTTCGATTCGGTGCAAATCAGGTAGGATGTACTTGGTCGCGAAGAGACGACGCGAAGAAGTACTGATCTGCTTGGAGCATTCAGCATTCAAGAAAGGCACAATCGGTGTCTTTGAGAACGCCACGAGACATGTGCTTCATGATGACGAACGAAGACCGACAGTTGCATATATCTTGCCGTTCACCGACGACAATCTGAGGAAGCTCATAGACGAGGTGCTTCCTGAAGCAGGACCCAGAAATCTCCAATCCACCCCTAGACTCGGACTGGGTGTGCGCATGCTCTTTACGCTCCCCTACCTCCTAATGGCCTTAGATCGGGTGAAAGCGGTCTCAGACTTTCAGCTGTCTGCCGGAAGAGAGTTCTCCTTAACTGAGGTCGTGAACTCGGCGCCTGGGAAATATCCTGAATGGCTCGGTCATACCGGTCTCGACGCCTCCACACTATACGGAACAGCAGCTAAAGAGTGCTTCAAATCGGGTTTTCCTCTATACGGAACAGAAATCGACCACCTAATAGTCACAGACAAACCAGAAGAGGCAATATCAAGGATTCGTCGCACTTCAGCGGACCAGCCTTCCACAAGTGGCGTCTGTCCTTCCTCAGAAGTGAACCTTCGAGAATCCGTTGAGTACAATAGACAAGTGATAGATGAGGCGACAAGGACTGGGTTCGTCAGAGGAATGACAGTTGACACTTCTGCCCTATTAAGAAACGAATTTGATGACATGGGAAAGTGGACAGGACGGGCTCTGAGAGAGGAGTTCGAGAAACAATTCTCAAAGGAAGAGCGGAAAGCATTGATAGACAGATACCATTCAAGAGAGCCATTTCAACTGGAGGCGGACAGCGGTGAAAACATACTACAACTGACATTTTCTGAAGAGGACGTGATGCGTTTAACCCTCAAGTTCATGCCGAGCCTACTTGTGAATAAGCAACTGTTCGATCACATATCCAAGGCCATGAGAGGAAAGGCATTCGCCTTCGAACCCTCCTTGGACGAGACCAACAAGCTCACGACATCTAGGGAACTCTTCTTCTATCTCTCTGAGTCTAGGCAAATGGGGATGCCTGCAAACCTCGTTGCACCGAACGTGGGATTCAGGAAGCGTGAGAACTACGAAGGTGACCTGAGCGAGCTTCACAAACGAGTCCGCGAACTATCAATAGTGGCATCATATTTCGACGCTATCTTGGACTTTCACTCTGGAAGCGACAAAAGTCCTCAAGTCTATAGGACGATATCAGAGGCTTGCCATGGCAAGCTGAAACTGAAGATGTCCGGCGTATACCAACTTCTATACTTCGAGACATTGGCCAGCTTTCCACGTGGAACGAAGGAGAGAAGACTGTTTGAGCAGATCTGGCATTACACCCTAAGATACGCCGAGCAGAAAGCCAACGAGGGAGACGCCACAGCCAAACGCCAAGTCGAACAGATTCGCAAGAAGATGACTGGGGCGAGAACAGGGAGAACACGCTACAATCCCAACCCGAAGGACGACTTCTTTAGATACTACTCCTTCATAGCGGTCGCTGCGAAGAGAAAGAACGGACGATACATCTTCAGGAACTCCCTCTATCGGCTGGCCGACACGACACGTGTCTCGAAGAGATACGCTCCAAAGGTGATCAGGCTAACGGCCACGGTCGCCAAGTTCCTTGGACTCCACGGAGGCCAGGCACAGTCTACAGCTTGAATCTTCTTAATCGACCTACACTATGCCACTCGTAGGCTAATTGTTGAAGCACTGCTTCGCTACCAGCGCTAGCATAATCAAGGAGAATATGCAAGGGGGCTTTCACACGAGAGCTCAGGACAGATCTGCCCGTGCCTTCACCATCCGCTTCCCATGCGCAATTCAGAGAATCATGCTCCCACTCAGCTTGGTAGGGTGCCACGCTTGTACGAAACGCTCTTGAGGATTGAACGGAGTTTAATCCTTGGCACGACGATAGTAAGATTGGGACTGAAAAGCATTGGCGGACCAGACGGTTCAGGAAATTCGTGGTAAGAGGCTCTTCGTCGTCGATGTTGATTTGTGCGTTGGTTGCCAATGCTGCATGTTCGCATGTTCCCGAAGATTCGGCGAGGCCGGACTTGGAAAATCTGCTGTCCACGTTAGATCGGCAGGCGGAGTCGAGAGAGGGTTCGTGGTTATCGTCTGCCGGGCCTGCGAAGATCCTCCATGCATGAAGGTCTGCCCCACCGACGCCTTGGACAAGAGGGTGAGAGGCGGAGGCGTAATTCTCAATGTGGACAAGTGCATAGGCTGTGGAAACTGCGCTGAAGCGTGCACAATCGGAGCTATCTTCTGGGATGAGGAGACGAACAAACCTTCTATATGTGTTCACTGCGGACTGTGCGTAGGATTTTGCCCTTACCACGTCCTCGAACTTCGCTAATGGGAATGGCGATAGCTATGATAGACGGAGATCCGTTGTCTAGGGTCTTGCACATCGACCTATCTAGGAGAAGGTTCTGGATTGTTGATCGAAGAGACCTATTCGAGAAACGTCTTGGTGGAGCAGGAGTCGCCATCAACCTTCTAAGTGAGGAATGCCCAAAAGGCGGAGACCCCTTCAGTCCTGACAATCCGATCGTCCTCGCCGTTGGACCGTTGACAGGCGTTTTTCCCATCGCTTCCAAAACCGTAGCCATGTTCAAGTCGCCTCACATCGGCAACTTGGGAGAAAGCCACGCCGGCGGCCGAAGCGCAATCTCGATTAGAATGGCGGGATACGGTGCGATTGTTGTGAAAGGCGCAAGCCCAACACCGATCTACCTTGTTGTAGAATCCGGCAAGGTTCACTTTCGAGACGCCTCAGCACTATGGGGAATGACGAGCTTCACAGCCGGTAGAGCCATACGAGAGAAGGAGCCCGGCCCTGGGATCAGAACCATCATGCGGATAGGGCGCGCTGGAGAGCGCCTAGTTCGCTACGCCTGTGTCATAACAGAGACCTACAGACATTTCGGGAGACTGGGACTGGGAGCAATCTTCGGAAGCAAGAAGCTGAAAGCCATCATGGTCACTGGCAAACGTTCCCTGAAGGTAAACGACATCGTTCAATATC
>Ga0315312_1002548_pt1 | contig 12558 bp, 12 predicted proteins | sample TDP7_MG_FD_203629 | JGI IMG/M metagenome (GOLD analysis project Ga0315312, IMG submission 203629) | Freshwater sediment microbial communities from Lake Towuti, South Sulawesi, Indonesia - TDP7 | ecosystem: Environmental > Aquatic > Freshwater > Lake > Sediment | place: Indonesia: South Sulawesi... | reverse complement strand
CAAAAAAGCTACCCTGAGGATCTTTTTCCCTTAATATCTCTCCTCCTTAAGCCCATCTCTTCCAAACTCAACCGTGATAGCTTCACTCCCAGCTCCCAATACCCACTGAAAGCCTCCCCTCTTTAAAAGAAAGACAATATGCCGGCCCATGCATCTGCCCCCGCTCACAGCGACAGCCTTTCTTGCCACATTCTCGATATAAGGCCACTAAAGAGCCCTGAAGCATTATTCCCGAGCAACGCTGGATCTCCCGCAACAACGCTTTCTTCTCTCGACTTAAATCTTTCGTACTGTTTTATAGCAGTACAAAACAGAGTTTTGTCAACACTTTTTTCTCTAAAAATTAAAAATTTAGGGACGAAGGCACGCTTAATAAGACTTCGAGAAGAACCATCAAGACTTTTTCATAGATCTCTAACTTTTTCCTTGACATTCATTTTAGGCCAATATAAGTTAGTGCAATTTAGGAGCCCATGTCAGTCCACCTTTCATTCAGCGTATTTGCGACGGCTCGTTCGGCCTAACCGTAAACCATGCGGTATGGCCAAATTCCTAAATTTGGGGACGAAACGCCGAATAAAAGGCATTCCTTTTCTGGCCAAAAAATTTTTTAGAAAATAGAGGGCAAAGGTTTCTTTTCCTGAAAGCAAGAGACTTTCTCTCACTTACTCATGCCCCACCAATTTAAGGAGGTGCCAAGATGAAAAAGATGAAAGGATGGAAGGTGTTTGGATTCATCGGGGTATTGGTTTTCGGGGCCATGCTGGCTTTACCGCCAACGATTCAAGCCCAGACCAAAACGGTGGTCTGGAATCTTCCGCACGTGGCGGCTCCCACTTATTACCATACCATCAACTTTAAAGCTTTCGCGGAGAAACTAAAAGAAAAGAGTAAGGGACGGATGGAGATTCGCGTCCATCCGGCCTCCTCCCTCTATCCCCCGATGGAATTAATCCCAGCGGTGGTCGAGGGAAGAGTAGAATTAGCCCCCGTGCTGAGCGCGTATCTCGTGGACCTTTTCTTGCCCATGGGAGTTCTCGAATTACCCTTTATGACCAGCTCGATGGACGAGCACCGGGCGGCTGCCGAGAAACTCCGGCCCTTCTTTGCCGAGCAGTTCGCGAGGAAGGGTTTGATTCTCATGACGATTCACACTTGGCCCTCGCAGCAATTATATTCGACCAAGAGGGCAATTGCCAAGGTAGAAGACTGGAAAGGCACCAAGGTGCGGATCTATGGAGCAGAGACAGCGGAGTTAACGAAGGCTTTGGGAGGAGCGCCAGTGAACATTCCTTTCGGGGAGGTTTATACAGCTTTGCAACGAGGCGTAGTCGAGGCCGCCATCACTTCCGCGACGAATGCTGAGCCCATGAAATTTTTCGAGGTGACAAAGTACCTAAACTACTGGAATATCAACGGTGCCTCCATAGAATTTCTCGGAGTCAATAAAAAAGCGTGGGACGCCCTTCTTCCTGACGTCCGCGATGCCTTCGCCGCTTCATTGAAGGAAGTACGCTTCGAGGACAAAGAATGGGAAGATGCTCAAAGCTGGGATGCCAAGGCCAAAAAGAGAGTCCAGGAGTTGGGCATGACGGTGGTGGAAATTCCCCAAGCTGAGATCGAGACAGCCCGAAAAATGGCTAAGGCCTCATGGGATGTCTGGCTCAAGAGAACGGGGGCGGACGGCAAGAAAGCCTTGGAATTGGCTATGAAAGCTTTGGGGCGGTAGGAATTCTGATACTCTACAATTAATAAGACCCGCGAGGGAGGGCTGATCTCCAGGCCCTCCCTTAAAGGGAATGAGCTCTGGGCATGAGCACGGCTGATATTTCTACCCCTTCGACTATGGGCCGTTTATCGGGCACCATTGTATTCATTTCAGGGCTGGCGGTTTTGGTCATAACCCTGATGATCACCGTAGATGTGCTCATGCGCTTTTTTTTCAATAAGCCCCAGCTCTTTGTGGATGAACTAAGCTCTTTCCTACTGGTAGGAGTTATCTTTCTGGGGACAGCACCGACCTTTTTCAAAGGGGGGCACATCCGCGTCGATCTCGTCACCAACCGCCTCCAGCCGCAGACGCAAAGGAAGTTGAGGATTCTGACCTTGATCATTGGTATGGGCTTGTTAGGAATCGTTACCTACGAAACCCTCTTAAGCTCGGTCGTTGCCTATCAGCTGGGTCGGGTCTCTGCCGTCATGCTTTACCCCCTTTGGACGGCCATGCTCTTCATTCCGTTGGGTTTAGGCTTCATGACTTTTTTCATGGGAATGAACCTGAGAAAAGAGTTAATAGCTAGGGATGACCAGAGAAAAGATGAAGCCAAAGAAATTCCCCCGGAGAACCCTTCTTGAGTGACACCCTTCTTGGACTATTGTTATTCGGGCTCCTCTTCTTCTTACTTTCCATTGGACTCGAGGTTGCTCTCTCCTTAGGTCTCGTTGGGGTCATCGGTCTTCTCTGGCTCAAGGGATGGGCTACGGGGATGAGCGTCATCGGCTCTATCTGCTGGTCCACGGCCTCCAATTTTTCCTATGTAGCCCTCCCCCTCTTCATTTTCATGAGCGCAATTCTCCTTCATTCTGGCATTGGCTCCTCCCTTTATACAGCTATTACCCAGTGGGTTTCCTTTTTACCTGGAGGGCTGGCGATTGCGAGTGTTTTTGCCTGCACAATCTTTGGGGCAGTCTGTGGTTCGAGTGTCGCCACTGCAGCTACGATCGGCCTGATTGCCATTCCAGAGATGGAGAAGCAAGGATATCAGCGGAAACTGATGTACGGCTCGATGTCCGCCGGGGGTACGCTGGGCATCCTGATCCCGCCTTCCATTCCGATGATCATCTACGGGGTAATGACCGAGACCTCCGTTGGCCAATTATATATTGCGGGCATCATACCCGGAATTGTCCTGAGCATCTTTTTTGCCGGCTACATCATCATCCGCTGTATTCTCCGCCCAGAATTAGCGCCGCGCAGTGGCCTGGAAAAAGTATCCTGGCGAGAACGGATACAATCTTTTTTCGAGGCGGGCCCGATCGTTGGGCTTATTTTCGCCGTTCTGGGAACCATGTACTTGGGAGTGGTCACCCCAACCGAAGCAGCGGGACTGGGAGCAACCGCCAGTTTGGCCCTAGCCGCTGCCTATCGCCGATTGACCTGGAAGACCTTTGTGGATTCCTTTAAAGATACGGTCGGGCCAACTGCGATGGTCATGCTCATCATCATTTTTGCTTCCATCTTTTCCCACGTAATTGCCATCATCGGTGCCCCCCAGGCCATCTTTCAGTTCATCACCGGCCTCGGATTGCCCCCGTGGGCTGTCTTCGGGCTCATTTTCTTCCTTCTCATCCTGATTGCCTACGCCCTGGAAGAACTTTCCGTGATGATCATCATGCTTCCCTTCCTCTTCCCTCTAGTCACAGGCCTGGGCTATGACCCCATCTGGTTCGGCGTGGTCATGGTTATCTGGCTGGAAATGGGGTTCATAACTCCCCCGGTGGGAATCAACCTTTTTGTCATCCAGAGCATTGCCAAAGGGAGCACGATGAAAGAGATTGCCTGGGGAGCCACTCCCTTTGTGATGATGATGATCTTCTTTGTCATTATCCTTTTCCTTCTGCCCGACCTCGCCCTTTGGCTGCCCCGGCAAATGACTCCCATGCGCTAAGTTCTTTTTATCGAACCCTCAGAAAATCTTTCAGCGAGCGAACGGGGCTTCCGTCTTTCGTGGCGATGGGCAAAGTGACCGAACGGGTATGGTTGAAAAAGCTGCCCACATACTGGGCATGAGGGCCGCTCCCCCCCGCAACCATGACGATAATATCTTCTGGCTTGCTGGCTATGGTGAAGGGGCTAAGGACATCGCGGATTTCATCCCGAAGAGATCTTCTCCGGGCGTTGTACCTCTGCAATCCTTCCATGCAGGTCAGGGGGGCCCGGGCATTTTCAAAGAGAAAACGTTTCACATCTTTCTTAGAGAACCCTTCCGCGGATATTTTCTGGGCAAACTCCGGTCCCAAAACCAGAAGGGGTTCTCCCCCGAGGGTAATGTTGTTACTTCCCAAAGCCGACATCCCTCCGGCAATGGTGCAGAGAATCCCGATAGCCGTGGTACTGGTGATATCCGCAATGTTATGGGGGCCAGCTCCCCCGAAAAGGGTTACGGTGCTGGTCTCTCGGGGAAATCCTCTTTCCACGTGCAATGGTTCCCAGGGATTGAGCCTTTCATTTTCGGCGATGCAAAAAGAATATTTCCCCGGCTGGCCAAAGGTAGCCCGGTCGTAAACCCCGGGAATCCCCCCGGCTATGTTGTTAACCACCAGGCGCACCGCCCGCCCTACGGTCGCGTTGGCCCTCCACCCACAACCGAAAACTCCCCATCCACAGTTGAAATCCAATTCCTCGATAACGGGTCCGTTCACGATGACCAGAGGGGTCACGGGGTTCGTGGTGGCGATGATCCCCGGAAGGTTAAACTGCGGCCTGGACATAGCCTGAACGGCGGTGAGCACGACCGGAAAGTATTCCGGAAGGCATCCGGCCATGGCGGCATTCACCGCGATTTTCTTGACTGTGGCCTTACCCCTCCGAGGTAGGAGGACGGCGATGACTTCCTCCGGGTCCCGGTCTGTATAGCGGAGCATCCTGCTGATTTCTTTTTCCGTGGGGGGGATGATGGGGAGGCCATCGGTCCAGCCCCGCTCGTAAAAAAGACGGTTGGCCGCTCCCAGGGATCCGCTGGCCTCTTCGGTTTCTTGGGCAAAGACCCCTTTGCGCTTAAAAATGCTGACTTCGGCTCGGTATTTTCCCTTATATTCCGCGGCCACTTTGGTCGCTGGCTGCGTCAGGATATAGATAATTTCCGGAAAAGCTTTTTCGGCAACGCCCCGGACCTCATCTTTGCTCAGCCGGTCCATGGGATGGGGAATCACCACCAAGGGGAGGCCGGCCATGCCCAAAGCTTCCCGCTCGGCCTGTCCCAAGGGGATAAATTCTTCCGTAAGGACTAAAGCCGTAGGCTTTCCCTTTTTTTCCAGTTCGACCGAATCGTGGACACTCCACGACGTGCAGGAACCTCAATCTCCGAAACCATGGACGACGGCATCGCAGTTCTTCACCAGTTCTTGCAGAACCTCGGGGGGGGCCTCCCTCATTCCCCCGGCGGTCTTCTTCCGGCGTACCACCTCTCTGACTTTAGCTTTTTCACGCAGTAATCCTTCGACCCAGTCCAAGAAGACGTCGCAATTCACTTTCATGTTATCCAGCAGCCCGACCACCTTGCCCGCCAGGTCTGCCCCCCGGGGGGCGAGGGGAAGATCCAAGGGCTCAATCTCCCCGATGGGATTCAATAATTCTTCAGAACTGGAAGCCATGGGGACCTCCTTAAAGTTTTTGGGGGCATGATACCATGGATGCCCAGGGTAAACAAGTCAAACCCCACTGAATTTCTCGTCCATTCCTTAAATGGACTAAGGAATTTTTCCTAAAAAAGAAGTCCTCCTTTCAGGCACCACCCTGATCCAGACCGGCGGAGTCGTCAGGGGATAAGGAAACCCGCAAGAAAGGTTTTCCTTCCCCGAGGATTATGTTATTGATCAGCTTAAGGGTGGTTCCCATACCATTCCCACCCCCATAAAGGATTCTGGCACTCATTTTTTCAAAGATCAGCACACAGGTGTGAAAGGTTTCCTTCGGGCCTCCCACCATGATGCCCATTTTACCGTCAGCCGCCACAGATCACTTCTTCGCAGGCCCTTTCCTGATGCAAATCATAGGGAAAATTCCAGGATTAGTATAAAAAGGTTTGTAAATCAAAGAATCTATTTTAGAATATTACAGAAAGGGGATTACTCATTGAAGAACCATGGCTGGAAAATGACCCGCCGAGATTTTTTGAAAACGGCGACTGCCGGATTGGCCGTAAGCCTGGCGGGCAGGCCAGCTTTTTTGGACGGCGCGGATGAGTATGATCTGGTCGCCATATCCGGTGAACCTGCGGCAGCTACGAAAAGGGCCATAGAGGCCATGGGAGGAATATCCCGCTTCGTTAAAAAAGGGCAGCGCGTTGTTCTTAAGCCCAATATGTCTTTTTCCAACCCTCCTGAATGGGGTTCCACCACTCATCCCCTCGTAGTATCCACATTGGCTCAGGCCTGCATGGATGCTGGAGCGCAAAGGGTAGTGATTCTGGACTATCCCCTGCGCCCGGCCGAACTCTGCCTCAGGCGGTCAGGCATTCAGGAGGCCTGCAAATCAATCAAAGGGGTTCATGTGCTGGCCCTTGAAGACAGGAAGTTTTTCCGCGAAATCAAGGTAACCCAGGGAAAAGTATTGGAGCGCGTGGAAGTCTTTAGGGAAGTTCTGGAGAGTGAGGTGCTCATCAACCTCCCCCAGGCCAAGTCTCATTCCACCACTGGGGTTAGCCTGGGCATAAAGGGCCTTATGGGCCTGATCTGGGACCGGTGGAGCTTCCACTCCAGGTACAACATCAACCAGGCGCTTGCCGACCTAGTGGCCGTAATTAAGCCACAGCTTACCATTCTTGATGCCACCCGGGCCTTAGTCTCTGGAGGGCCGGGAGGACCGGGTGATGTCCAGAAACCTAATCTGATCATTGCTGGTGTTGACCCCGTGGCCGTGGATTCCTTCGGGGTAACTGTGGCTCCCTGGTACGGGCAAAACTTCCAAGGCCGACAGGTGGAACATTTGCTTATCGCCCACCAGCGGGGCCTGGGAAAGATCGATCTCGATCAACTCAGAATCTTCCAGGGCAGAGCATGAGGACTCTCGTCCAGGCTTTCTCCCTTTCTCTATTCTCCGCCTTTTTTTTCTTGGCCACCTACAAGCTGCCGGATTGGCTTCCCGTGGACCTATACTTGCGCCTTGATCCCCTCTTAGGATTGAGTGCGATCCTTGCTGGAAAGGAAGTTATCAGCCGGGCTTTGTGGTCCTTAATCATCATTGGAACTACGCTGGCCATCGGCAAGTTCTTCTGCTCTTACGTTTGCCCGATGGGGGCGGTCATCGATTTTTTAAATCCCCTTTTCTTCCGCAAAAAGAGCAGCCGGGAGATGAAAAATGAGGCGAGCTTTCGGAAGATAAAATTCTTTTTGCTCATCCTTTTCCTAAGCGCAGCCCTCGTCGGCTTATCCCTTTCCTACCTTATGGATCCATTACCTCTGCTCACCAGGTTCTACACCTTCTTCCTTTACCCCCTTATCATTTCCCTAATCAACTTGATCTTAGATTTTCTGCGGCCACTCTTTCAGGCCCTGGGATGGATAGACCTATCTCACCTCTCCTATCCCCAGCCGGTTTATTACATGTCTTTCATAACCTTTCTTATCTTTGCCGGGATCATAGCCCTCAACCGCTTTGCTCCCCGTTTCTGGTGTCGGTATCTTTGCCCCCTGGGGGCATTCCTGAGCTTCGTCTCCCCTCTCGGCCTTTTCAAACGCCGGGTTAATCAGGAATGCAATGAATGTGGGGAATGCCAGAAATCCTGCCCCATGGGCGCAATCGAGCAAGACCCAAAGAGAATGCGCCTTCCCGAATGCATCCAATGCCAAACCTGCGCTGATGTTTGTCCGAAAGAGGCGATTACTTTTTCAGCTTTCTCTTCTTCTGATCGAGCCACGAACGTAGGGGGAGAATTCTCGCCAATCGATTTCTCGCGCCGAGGATTTCTTTACTCCTTTACGGGTGGATTAACCGTTGCTTTTCTGGCTGGGCAGACCCCTTCCACCCCCCTGCAGAGCAAGCGCCAACTCATTCGTCCACCCGGGGCGCTGCCTGAAAAGGAATTCTTAAAGACCTGCATTCGCTGCGGAGAGTGCATGAAATCCTGCCTTACCAATACCCTGCAACCTTGTCTTTGGGAGTCTGGTCTGCCAGGTCTCTGGACACCGAAGATGGATCTGCGCTTCGCCCCTTGCGAACAGAACTGTAACGTATGCGGCAAAGTCTGCCCTACGCAAGCAATTCGCTCGCTTTCCCTGGAAGAAAAAAATCATGCCAAAGTTGGCACAGCTGTTTTGCGCAAAGAGGTGTGCTTGGTCTGGGCTCAAGATAAACTCTGCTTGATCTGCGATGAGATCTGTCCATACAACGCCATTGTCTTCCGCCCTGTGGAAGGTTACCGACGTCCCGTGGTCATCGCTTCCAAGTGCAACGGTTGCGGATTTTGCGAGCAAAGGTGTCCCATCGAGGGAGAATCCGCCATAGTCATCGTCCCGGGCGGGGAGATCCGCCTCAAAGAAGGGTCCTACATCCAACAGGCCAAAAAGCTGCAGCTGGAGTTCAAACCTGATCCTGGGGACGACAAGTTCATCTTGGAAAAATCTGGCTTAAAGGTGGAAGAAATGAAGGATCGGCGCGAGGGCATGCCTCCAGAAGAAAAAGCGATCTCTGCGAAGCCGAAAGGATTCCTGTAAAATACTGGGTTCAAGGGTCCAAGGGTTCAAGTACTTCATAAAAATTCAACAAATCATGCTGGTATTTCGCTGGACCCCTTGAACCCTTCATTTTTCTTTAGCGGTGATCCCCAGCTCTTTTATTTTTCTGCGGAGTGTGTTGCGATTGATTCCCAGGAAGCGGGCGGTCTTCAGTTGAACATGCTTCGTCTTTTCCAGAGCGGATTTGAGCAAAGTCTTCTCGACTACACTCAGAACTTCCTCATACAGCCGTCCCTTTGACCGGGGGTCGACTTTCATCTCGGCGATCATTCGGCTGAGGCGATCTTCCAATATTTCGGTCAAAGAAATCTTCCTCTTGACCTTCGGAATACTATGGCCCAGAGTTTCCAGCTCTTTTCGCAAACCCCAGTTTTCCTCCAGCAAAACCCTGTTCTCTGCCGCCATGGCCTTGCGCATCTGCATGGCGTCACTAATCAGAGAACACATTTCTCCCAGGAGATTCAGGTCTTCCGTAACAGCAACAGGCTCGCCGAAAAGGTGGTCTATGCCCAAAATGGCCGTGATCGATCCCTGGGCTTTCAGGGGCCCGCAGAGGAAAGTGGCACTTGCCCGCTTAGGGACTGTCTTGGCTTTTCCATCATAAAGCCAGATATTTTCCCCGCCTTCGACCACTGCGGCCATATGGCCTTTCTCCAAGATCTTCTCCAGGACCCCAGAGCCGAAGTACTCCTTCCGTCGCTTCATTTCTTCGGCGGAAAGACCATGGGCTCCTCCCATCTCCCACTGGCTCGATTCAGCATTCAACACCATAAAGCCTCCCCGCTTCATGTCCATATTTTGGGAGAGAATGCTGAGGATTCGCCCATACGTCTCCTTCAAGTCCAGGGAAGAGTTCAAGATTTTGGCGATTTCATACAAAGACCTCAGCTTGGGCGCGTCTTTTTCCTCACCTCTTTCGATTGCCGGATTCATGGACGATTTCCTCGAAAGAATGAAAGAAGGTTGCCCGGCTATTCATCCCTTTTATGGGCAACCTCCGTCTTTGGGAATGAAAATCTTTTGAAATCCCCCGTCTGGAAAAGACAAGGGCAGGGAAGTACCCTCAACCTTTAATCGTGCATCCAAGCTACTAAAAATAAAAAAACCTGTCAAGACCCTTTTTCTGCTCTCTCGATGAATCATTATTTTGTTCCCTTTTAATTGAATTTGGATATACTTCAATTTCAGAGAGGGTACTGTCAAAACCTTTATGAAAAACCGGCGGAAGCATAAAACCACAGGAATTTCACCACAGAGAACCCAGAGAAAAAAGATTGGTTTAAAAAAACTCCGTGCCCTCTGCGGTTAAATTTTGACAACACCACAGAGGGGAATGATGAACGGCGATTATTATGACGTAATCATCGTGGGAGGCGCGGTAATGGGTTCTTCGGTGGCCTACCACCTGCTTATCTCCGACCCGAAACTCAAGCTGGCCGTGGTGGAGCGTGACCCCACATATAGCCAAGCCTCGAGTTCTCTTTCTCTGGGCGGAGTTAGAGTGCAGTTCAGCCTGAAAGAAAACATCCAGGTCTCTCTTTACGCTCTGGAATGTTTCGCCCGCTTTGAGGAAGAGATGGCCGTCAGCGGTGAAAAACCATTCATCAACCTCCGCCAGGATGGCTACCTCTTCCTGATTGACTCCTCTGGCAGGGCCTTGGCCGAGGAATCCTTAGCTCTACAAAAGAAATTAGGATGCGAAGTGGAGTGGTGGTCTCCAGAAAAGATCAAAAGGGAATTTTCTATGCTCTCAGTCAATGGCCTGGTGGGCGGCACATTTGGCCGCAAGGATGGATATCTTGACCCTTATGCGGTAATGATGGCCTACCGGGCCAAAGCCGTATCTTTGGGAGCTCAATACATTACAGATGAGGTGATAGAGCTCAGGAAATCTGGGAAAAGTATAACTGGTGTGCTTCTGGCATCAGGTCAGATCCTCAACGCTCCGACCGTAGTAAATGCCGCCGGTCCCTGGGCAGCCGAGGTAGCCCGCACAGCCGGGGTAGAACTGCCCGTCGTTCCAATCAAGCGCCAGGTCTTCGCTTTAAAGCCTGCTATCACTTTGCTACGACCTCTACCATTAATTGTCGCCCCTTCAGGTCTTTATTTCCGGTCCGAAACCGAAGGCCTGATCCTTGTAGGCCGCTCCCTGGAAGAAGACAAGATGGGGTTTGACTTCACCTGGGAAAAGGAACGCTTTACAGAGATCCTCTGGCCTGAACTCGCCAGAATTGTTCCTGCATTTGATACGCTCAAGCTCGTCAGGGGTTGGGCTGGACTGTATGCTCAAAACCAGCTGGATAGTAACGCCATTCTTGGTCCCTGGCCCGAGGTAAGGGGCCTTTACCTGATAAACGGTTTCTCCGGCCATGGCCTCCAGCAATCTCCAGCATCGGGGCGTTATCTTGCCGAGTTGATCCTGGAGCGAACTCCATCCCTGGACCTGAGCTGCTTCAGCCCCCAGAGAATTTTGGAAAAGCGTCCTTTAGACGAAAAAGGAATCGTGTAGCATAGCCCCAAAAGCCAGCCTAAAAACCTATGAAAAACAAATTTCCCTCCAGCAAAAAATCTACTATACTTTACCACCCTTTTTCCATCCGGAACCTTAAAGATCAAAAAGCAGATAGCTTACCAACTATGACAGACTATGGCCACGGTTAGAACGCTTTCGCCAGAAAACTCCTGAACTTTTAGGAATTGGATTTACGTTTAACCGAGCAAAGCAGCCTCAATAATAGCCCTTAGAATTCTATTTATCAGTGGAGGTGTGATCATGAAAACATTAGTTCGGAGAAATTCATGGCTATTTTTTATGACGATCCTGCTCATAACCCCTGCTCTTTCTACCGCCCAGCCATTACCCAAGGTCATCACCATCTGCTCCTATGGCACGGGCTCTGCTGGCTACGTGGTACCAGCGGGATCAGTGAAGCAATAAACCGTCTAACCCCCATGAAAGCCCGCGTGGAGCCTTACGGCACAGATATGGAGCGGGTCATCCCCCTGAAGAAAAAAGAGAGTGAGATTGCCCTCCTCACTGGATCAACCGGAACCATCCTCTCCCGGGGATGGTATGAATTCAACGTGCCCGAATGGGGGCCGCAGACGATCCGGCAGGTGTTCCCTGGAAACTGGCTACAATGCGGCCTCTATGTGCGGGCCAATTCTCCCATCAAGACGATCTCCGAACTGAAGGGCAAACGCATACCTTATTGCCCGGGGTGGCCGGCGGGAAATGAGGCCATCCGTTCTTACCTGGCTTTTGGCAATGTGACTTTTGAGGATGTCACCAAGGTCACTCTGCCTGGTTATACTGCCCAGATGCAGGCAATTATCGATGGAGTAACAGACACGGCTTACTCCTGCCAGTACGTACCCAAGGTTCAGGAATTGGCCGCCGGACCCCATGGCCTCCGCTGGCTGCCCATGCCCGAAAGTGATGTGGAAGGATGGAAACGTTTGCATGCCGTGGCCCCTTGGCTTATGCCCACATTGGTAACGAAAGGGACAGCGGTTTCCCCCGACAAACCCGTGTGGCTGGCTGCCTTCCCTTATAGCCTCTGGGCTTATGACTTTGCCGATGAAAGCGTGATCTATCACGTCGTCAAGGCTATCGATAAGGGCTATGAAATTATCAAGGGCATGCATCCTTATCTTGCGGAATGGACCGTGGCCAATGCCCTCGCCAAGCCGCTTCCCATTCCATACCATCCTGGGTCCATTAAGTATTTTAAAGAAATTGGCAAATGGACCATAGCCCTGGATGGGTGGCAGCAGGATCAACTTCAAGCTGAACGGAGCAGGATGGAAAGCTGGAAGACGAAAAAGAAATGACAGCTCCATTTCCATTTAAGGAGGTAGATGGAAAGAAAAGATGACGGAACTCAGGTAGACCTGGGCAGATACCGGCAGCTAAAAGGCCTTCCTCGAATCATCCAGGTGAGTTTCACCACCCTCGGCCTCGCCGTGTGCCTAAATTATATCTTTCATCCAGGCCTTCACGAAATTCCAAGGCCTCGAAATAATTGATCTATTTGAAGTGACAAAACAGGTGTTTCCTAAACAGCAAAAAGCTCTTGTATTTCATATAGTTTCAAATCAAAG
>Ga0315312_1002547_pt1 | contig 12560 bp, 10 predicted proteins | sample TDP7_MG_FD_203629 | JGI IMG/M metagenome (GOLD analysis project Ga0315312, IMG submission 203629) | Freshwater sediment microbial communities from Lake Towuti, South Sulawesi, Indonesia - TDP7 | ecosystem: Environmental > Aquatic > Freshwater > Lake > Sediment | place: Indonesia: South Sulawesi... | reverse complement strand
AAAAGTTTTGAAGCTCCCGCCCACCATCCGAATTCCAAGAATCCTGAGGTGTGGGGTGCCAGTCTTACACGCACCCTCCTAGTTAATAGTGAAGATCACCCAATTCCAATGGAACGGCGAGCGAAGACCATCTGAACCCTGGGGCGTGTTAAGGGCGGGGACGCGCACTCAACTGAGTGCGAATACCGGCGGCCGCACCAGCTTCCCATACTTGACTCGGCGTGTTTCGGCACGTGCGGGGTAATTCGTGGGTAAATTGGGCTTACCCACGGTTGAGGCGTTGTGGCTCGCATTCTTCGGTTTGGACCTTGGTGGTTGGGGATTTCGAGCGTCGACTTCCTCGCTGCTATCAGGTGTTGCGTTGCCGAGACTAAAACACGATCCAAGAGCATTCGACTGCTGAGATGCTTCCGGTAGGTGCGTTTGGTCCCAGAAACAATTGCATACTAGTGTGATGAACGTCAGCATCCTCTACTCTTCAGAACGAAATATGAGCGGGACCTGAAAGCAACAGCAAAAATACTTGGAACGGAGATGACCGTCACCATTCCGAGGTTGCCAGTGGGCTACTCGATCTTTCACTTGGCGGGCGTGGACCCGCCCCGAGGATTATCCGAGTTCCTTCCCCCTGGAGGTTCAAATCCGGTGGGATCTATACCGATTCGGGTTCAAAACCCAAATCGGCGCCACAGATTGAGAATGCGTTGTCCAGCCTGAGACTCTAACTGCCTACTAGGAGAACAAAGACCTCGTCCGGTTCAGTGAACGTATCACTCAAGTCCGTAGGCGTTCTCAATCAGTTCCCTCAGCCGCTGGATGAATCGGACCACCGGTGCGCCGTCTGTAACGTCGTGGTCAAAGAGAACAGTCATGCCGAGATACTCGCGGACTTCAACTTTGTCGCCAAGGATGCCTGGTTTCCTCGCGATGCCTCCTAACGCAATGACGAGCGGATGGATGCCCACGGGGATTCCCCAGCTGCTCCCACCCCCGCCTTTTCCAAACATCCCCACAGAAGTCACGACGACGGTCCCCATTATTTTCTTGGCGAAGAACGGGTCCCTGACGAGCCTCCGATAGAGTATCAATTTTCTTAGAGAGGATGGTAGGGAGAAGAAGAGGTTCTGAAGGTAAGGATAATACTTCTGAGCTCCGAGACCTACAATCCCTGCCTCGATCTGTTCCGTCTGGGCAGCACGAATCTCGTTATGAATCTCTCTGACGCTCTTCTGGTTCGCCCTTCTTACAACGTAGGGCATGGGAAGTGTCTCTGTTTTGCTCTGGCTATTGCCCGTAACTCTTTCAACAGTTATGGAGATGTCCACGTCGTCAAAAATGATCAGCTTCTTCTTTCCCTTTCTCATCGCGTGAACGTGCTTGTGTTCGCTCACTGCTTGACCGATACATTTCATCACCCATCCCGTGAAAGACAGAGTCTCGCCGGTCGTTTCCTTGAGGTTGCGAATGTTTGAGCGAGCTGCGGTGACGTCGAGTTCGACCAGGATTGGTATGTGACGCTTGCTTCGCCCGACATCGACCCAGTCGATAGTGGTCGTACGGGATTTCGGAAATTCGCGTTCCTGATAGGTTCCGATAAGATTCACAGTCAAACAGCTCTTGTTGATTCCTGTCGACGGAAATTTAAGGCAAGTGTGCAACTAGAAACAGGGGCATTGCGCCGCGACGCTCACGGCCTTCGTATCTCACAAGGATCGAGCAGCGTGTACGAGGTCTCTTGGTGCGGGAGGGCGGATTCGCGCACCAGTTTACCAGTATCGTTTCCCCCTATGTGACGGACTATTCCAGAGTCCGATCAGCTACATGGGGTTCAAATCTGGGCGCCCGCACCAGCCTACCCCGCCGCCGCCCGAATTACTCCTCTCCTGACTCCTCCTATCCAATCCTCTCCAATACGCCTCTCCTGACTCCTCCAACTGAGTGACTCCCACCAATCGCCTCCTCTCCTACTCCAATGATCCGCCGCGCAAACGTGACGCAAGCGTACCTGACAGTCCGACGCTCACCCGCTATTCTTGTAAATTATAAGATTAGGCGAGGGTAACGCGGAACCGGAACCACTACGGCTCGATCCGGACGCCCTGCAAGAGAGCGAGCGAACGCAAGACGTCAACTCGAAAACCCCCACGACTCAAACAGATCAACGTCGGCCTGAATCAACGGGGCAGCGGCAGCATATCCGACGTCTGTCAAGTGAAAGCATAACACGCGTAGTCTTCTTCTTGAACGCGATGAAGAATTAGACAATGGGCCCCGTTCTCTTGGTGTACCCGAAAAACGGTGCTTTCACTTCACCGCAACTCCGAAGTAGACGTCTTGTGCAAGTGATACTACACGCCGGACACACAGATGAGTGCGAGAAAGAGGCGCGAGCACTACGTTCCAAAGTTCTATCTGGACCTGTTTGCTGAATCACTGTTCGCGTTCGATAAACTGACCGGAAGAGTCTTCGCAACAAGGAGCAAGAATATCGCATTAGAACCGGGATTCTACGATCTGGCTCCTTGGATCGACCTTGAGGGCCTGATCGCCGAAAATGAGAATCGGATGAAGAGTGGGATGGACGAGCTCATCAATAAGATGAATCCTACTGCCATCTCAGAAGAGGCTCGAATCAAGGTCTCCTTGTTTATCGCTCTGCAAACCGTGAGAACTAGGGAGTTTAGATCAATGATTCAAGAAATGGGCGGCAAGCTAATGACCGATTTGGCAAAAAGTGACCCGCGCTTCAAAGGCTTGAAGTTCAAAGTGGTGATGAAGGATGAGTTGGCACAAGCTCTTCATGCCAAGACGATAGTGAGTGATTCCGTACCGCAGATCGGTTGGATATTGGGCAACTCCCGTTGGACATTGTTGGTGAACAGAACAAGAGTTCCATTTTGGACATCGGATAATCCGGTTGCTCTCTTCAATCCACTTGACTGCGGAGTCGGATTTGCTGTTAGAGGAAACCAGACCCACTTGCCACTTGGCAGCGGATTGTTGCTTTTAGTACTCGATCCAAGAACCTACGACCTCCCTCCGGTCAAGATCGTCAAGAGACAAGAGACAATATTGTACGAAAACGAATTGCAGCTATACAACGCAACACGTTTTGTATTTTCGTCCACGGATGATTTTGCGGTGGCCAAGAAAATCAGAGAGCGGGACGAAACCTTGCGGAAGCCCCGTGAGCAATTAAGCCTTCGAGAGATTGAAAGTCTGGGAAGATCGATCATTCAGATAAGCAGTAAGCCGGCCAAATCATCTGAAAAGAAGTCGCATGGCGCTGGGAGCTAGCCTGCCGCTAGCTGGCTGGCGTGTGTGTGCAGGTCGCGCGTCTTTCGACTTAGCGGACTGGACACACTCGTATGCACAGGATTCGGCAAGTCGCAAAGGTAAAACGTTCATGCGATAGTAGAGCCGCGGGGCTAGTGTGTCTAGACCGTGGAGCCGAACCCTGCGAACAGTGGGGTGCTCTATCGTTTGGAGCGTCTCTGAGTATCTAGATGGCACGAAAAGACACAAGTAGCTTGGTCGTGACGTATGCCTTCATGCAACAATGCGAGCAACCGCAACGCGTCACCAAAGAAACCCCACTCAACGAACTGAGCGATGTCGGCCTGAATCAGCGAGACGGCAGGTATTCGATCGATCGCCTGACGGCGTAAGCCCGTAGCAGTCTTTCGACAAGCTCTAGTTCTACCCGAGTTACGACGCTGTTGAGTGGGTAGATTACGGGAATAACAGAACCGCGCCAGGAGAGCCACACATACAACAACGGTTAGGACTACCACGAGCCCGACAAAACAAACACAGAGTATCTTGCGTTGGTGGATGCATCAAGATGGTTCCATCTTTCTTTTGGAAGACTCATCTCTTCGAAGTGCTTCTTCCGTGATATATGCAAACTCCTAAAGACCGATTCTCCAATAGCTATCTTGTCGGGTGGGCAAACCGCACAAATCTTCGCCGCTATGTTCATGGTGTACCCGAGCAGGTCAGGCGTGGACTTCACATTCTCAGCCCCGAGATCGACGATTTGCGTTTCACCTGAGTCTACTCCGATTCTGAATTGCAGAGTTGGATAACTTTTGGATTTCAACAGAGGATTCAAAACATGAACAAGAAGCAGTCTCATCGCAGCAGCGCAGTCAATTGCGAGATCAGCTGCGCCCGTCCAGAAAGGATCGGCTGGGAAAAATGCAATTAGGCCGTCGCCCTCATACTTGTGAGCGTAACCTCCGTAGGCGTCTATGAGGAGCGTCATTTCTCGAAGAAAGGTAGGTATGAGAGTTCGCTGGGCAACAGGCGACAAAACACGAGATAGCTCAGTTGAACCGACAATGTCGATGTACAAGACCACAAATACCAGTTCTCGGCCAGCATTGACCTTCAGATAGGCGCTGCCTCGATCTAGTTCACGGTCAAGTTGAATCTCGGATTCCAGTGACTGCGCTATGCGCTTCTTTGCATCACCGAAATACTGATTCAAATCTGGCCTACTCGGTGGCGCGTATATTGGCTTGTCAGCAAGTGTCTTGGCGGCCCTAGCTAGCACTTCATCAGAGAAGAAGACTCGGTCATACTTGTCAAAGTATCCCTCTTTCCCCCCGATGGTACGTCTCTCGTATCTGTCAGGGTCAGGCACCATCTTAGCCTTGACAATACGTCTCTCTTCGTCGATAATCTCCCAATCGACTTTGAAGTCCATTCGAAACTTTCCTTTCTCCATTGGCAAGACTTGCATCTCCCGCCATGATACAAAAACGTACCCGATCAATTATCTGGCGACGTATACCTGTAGGAGTTTTTCGAGAAGCTCTAGGTCCGACCGAATAGTTGGCACTTGACGCTTAGCCCGACTAACCAGTTGTCTTATCAGAACTTCTTTCTTCCCATCTTGTTTCAGGTAGGACCGTATTCTTTTGCGCTCTGCATCCGTGAGTATTCTACTAAACATGATCTTTACCAGATACGTGTAGTCAACGTAGTCACAAGTCTTTTATATTGCTTGTGTAGTCATTCTAGTCACAGGCAAAATAGGATGAAAGACCTGATCCTGCGAAACGAACGCTACATCGCCCAATACAAGCCTAGAAAGATCATCAAGAATCGACTCGTACTCAGAGACGAACACGGCAAGATAAGAGTCGCAGCCAAAGACCCATGTCAGGAAAGAAAAATCATAAGCCTAGCAGCACGAATCAAACTGGACCCCGAAACGTGCGAGTCAATAATGAGACGTGGCTTCAAACACTCAATCATACACACTGGCATCCTTAGAAATCCAGTCACGGGCGAACGGGAATACTGTCGATGGCAAATATTCAAGGCGGACAAATGGACACGGTTCGAAGTGGGCCGAACACACACTTTCTTCAAAAGACATCCGCCCAAGAAACGCGTGGGCTTCTACATCCTGCACGACGGCAACCTGTACGTTGAAGAAAAGGGTCGGAAATGAATCCCCTATTCCTGTCAGGCTACGGGGTAAGAATCAAGACCGAGAATATGCGTTCCAGTTCAAACCTAGCTGTAACCGACGGACATGAAAGCCTGAAACAGGACACCGAATACAGATTCAGACCTCCGACATCGCCACGGCACCGATGAGAGCGACGAAGACCCCTTAGATCAACAGGATCATCACGGCAGCAGAGACCATCCCCGTGACACTGACCTTGCTCAGTCTCAGAATGTTCGGATCATGAACAGTTTGTTCTTGCGCGCGTTTGTCTGTAGCGCCCGTCGTGATTCGTGGACCCCTTGTCATTTGCGAAGCTTTGATATACTAGTGGACGACTTCCGCGAGCAAGAGATGGCGTAGGATGGCGTACTGTCCGAAATGCGGCGCAGAAGTACCGGCTGATGCCCAGTTCTGCACAAAATGCGGCGCGCCTCTAGGCATGGCGGTTCCGGTCGCGCCAACGCCTTTGGCGCCTGCCGGACGTACATCTCTTTCCGACAATCTAGGCAACAGCTTCGAATACGCCAAGAGACTGCTCACCGATTTCGGCAGACTCGTAATCCTGATTGTTCTGGATCTGATACCGCTTGTCAACTGGATCGTGATGGGCTACGCCGCAAGAGCGCTGAGGGAGACCCCCGGCGCAGACGCGCCGCCGAAACTGAAGAAGTACGGTGACATGTTTGTTGACGGTGCGAAGATCTTCTTTGCTTCACTCGTTTACATGCTCATCCCGTTAATCCTAGTCGGAGCTGGCGTAGGATCCTTCATAGTTGCCATGATTCCTGCGGGAAGGCCAGACTTTTCCCTGACCGGATTCACTCCGGCTCAGTTCCTTGTTCTTGGAGGTGTGGGAGTGGTGCTCGTCGTCATCGGAATCGTTCTCGCATTCGTCATGCTGATACTTCTAGCTGCAGGGGTCGCCCACATGATCAAATCGAACAGCTTTGGAAAAGCGTTCGCATTCAGCGAGATACTCCGCCTGATCGCCAAGATTGGCTGGGGCAAATACCTGGTTTGGATCATTCTGGTCGCCATAATCGCGTTCCTTGTCGGTGCCGGAGTTGGAGCCATACCGTATGTTGGGTGGATCATCTCAGCAATCATCGCTCCTCCGCTCATGGTCTTCTTCTTCAGATCCCTAGGAATACTATACAGTGAAGGCGCTCCGTAGCTGAATATAGGCGGCGCGCAAAGACTACGGGCTAGTTCTCCTATTCGACGCCTATTCGACGTGCTTGGGTATGTATGCCCGAGCGCTTGTCACGTCAAACTGAACCAACCTCGCATGGGATGCTTTGGAACGAGGCTGGCGAGGTCGCTCAACATCTCGCGGATCATTGCTGCTGCGGGCAACACGATCGGGGTCTGGTTGGTCATCGTGACGTTGGCTGGACTGGTGTTTCTGTTCACGCTCTTCTGGGTGCAGTCCGCGGCGGTTGACGATGTCGGAGCCCTGCGTGCTCTGGGACGAAGCGTCTCATTCGTGAAGAACAACTTCAAGACAACACTGGGCATAGCGGCGCTGTACATAATTGCTACGGGTTTTGCGGGCGCCATCTTTCCAGGCGGTGGGGGAGGGGGCGGTGGAGGCGGAGCAGACGGTGGCTACGGCTTCAGTCTAGTCATTCCCGCACCACTTGAGGCCATCTTTCGACTTCTAATAACAACCTTCTTCATGCTGTACATGTTCGTAGTCTACGCTGACAAGACAGGAAAACCGCTTCCATGAAAGCCTAGCCTCGACATCGCAAGCTGGTGTACGAGCGGCACTCTTGAGGCAGCATCCGAAGATCATTCCCAAATGGCGCTCAGCAGCATAGTCCATGTCGTAAGCAGGAAGATGAGCTGCACATATCTTACTTGTGTCTGGTGGGTTGCACACAAATCGCGGGTGACAGACGAAGATGATGCTTGAGTCTCTTGGTCTGATCTCACTCGGCCTTGTCGTAGGCCTCAGCCTCGCCGTGATTCCAGATCCTTTGAGACTTCGACTAGACCCTCCTGTAACGCCTCACGGGGGCAAGCCGCCCGCACCATCTCTCGGGCCGACATCATCTGGCTTCGATGGTTGAAGACAAGCATAAGAGGCAATTTGTGAAACACCTCAGATGCGTTCACAGACGTTTCTGGGAAGCAATGGAGTTGGGCGAGCCTTCTGAAGAGAAGAAACCTCAAGTCTTCGACATCACGTCCCTCGACACGTACGACCTGCTGGCGCTGTTCATCAGCGTACTCTCCGCTCAGGCTTGGCAACATCTAGGACTACGCGTCAAGCCGGGGACAGATAAGATTGAGGAGGATCTTGAAAGAGCCAGTACGGCTATCGATTGCATCTCATTCATGGTTGAGAAGCTGAAGCCTCGTTTGACTGAAGAGGAATCGAACAGGCTGACGAGCGTGACCGCGGACTTGAAGATGAATTTTGCAAGAGTCAGCCTAAGGAAGTGAGTATTCAGCTATGGGCCTGTCGGCCAAAGAAGCGAACAATGTCCCGTAGCGTGCGCTGCGACGGCCTACTCGCTCATTGAGCGAGTGTGTGGTTAGCGGCCGCGACGGCCGCACCCGCTGTGAAACTGTAGCCTTGTTCGGCAAGGCTACCCTCCACCGCGGCGGTCGTTGCGAGAATGTCATTGCGATTGACGTTGCCCATATGTCCTACCCTGAAGACTTTCTGGCTCAGCGGACCTAGGCCGCCCGCGACCACAACCCCATACCTTTCAGCCATCGTCCTACGGAACTCAGCGTCCCGTATGCCATCAGGATAGTAGGCGACGGTGAGTGTGCTTGCGGACGTGCTCTCCTCACTTACGAGGCCGAGGCCGATAGATCGGATAGCCGCGCGGAACGCGGCCGCCAATTTCGCGTGCCGAGCGAACCTCGCGTCGAGACCCTCCGAAAGGATCATCTTGCAACTTTCGTGAAGGGCGTAGATCATGTTCACGGGATGAGTTGCGAAATACTTCGTTGGATCCTCCATCACAGGCGCCCACCTTCTCAGGTCGCCGTAGTAGGTTCCAATGGGCGCCTTGCGTTGATCCCTTGCCCTCAGGGCGCTAGGGCCGAAGGAAACAACTGCGAGCCCTGGGGGAACCCCCAAAGCCTTCTGGGATCCAGTGAAACATACATCGATCCCCCAAGCGTCAACCTGAACATCCATGCCTCCAAGAGAGCAAACAGTGTCGACGACGAACAGCACATTCTTCTGTTTGGCTACTGTGCCCAGCTTCTCTAGAGGGTTTGCGGCACCTGTGGATGTATCCACGTGCACGACCAGCAGTGCCCTATAGTCCGCGGAGGAGAGTTTCCTCTCGATCTCCCCGGGGTCCGCCACGGACCCCCACGGGACCTCGAACCGTTCGAGCTTGGCGCCAAGCGTCGCCGCGATGTCTGCGAGTCTGTCACCGAAGTAGCCGGTGGATACAGCGAGTACCCTATCACCTGGCTCGATCACGTTCGCGAGCGCAACTTCGCCACCGAGCGTTCCGGACCCTGCTAGAGGCAAGATGAGGCCGCTGGTCTTGAAGATGCGCCCCAAATCGGACAAGGTCTCTTTCAGAATATTGGCGAAGGTTCCGCTGACGTGGGACAACGTTGGCCGAGCCATAGCACCGAGCACAGACGGCGCTACGTTTGTTGGTCCTGGTATCATCAGAAGATCTCGCTCGCCCATCTAGGTCTCACCCTCCATCCTCGCAGGCCACCCGCCGGAGATCAATGTCTTCTTCCTTCTTAACTCTCACAGATCCGTCTCTGAGCGCTTGCACTTCACTATGGCGCCTTTCCGGTTTCGTATGCCCAGTCGAGTAGCTCAACAACATGCGCCACCCTAGCCTCCGTGCCGGTTCGTGCGACTCCAAGCCTCAGGTGCATCAGGCATGGCGGGTTTGCTGTTAGAATCAGGTCCGCTTTGGTCGCTGCTATGTTGGCCATCTTGGAGTCAAGCAGCTTCATCGAAAGGTCGTGGTTCGTGAACCAGTAACTGCCTGCGCTCCCGCAGCAGCGGTCCGAGTCCTTCATCTCTACCAGTTCAACTCCTGGGATGGCCCTGATGAGGGTGCGCGGCTGGTCCTTGATCTTCTGGACATGAGCGAGGTGGCATGGGTCTTGGTATGTGGCCCTGGCCTCAATTCGTGTGAACGACTTGTTCAGGTTGATGCCGTTCAGGAATTCGCTCACATCCCTCACCTTCTCGCTGAACGTTTCAGCTCTGCTGGCATATTGCGGATCCTCCCTCAGGAGCTCAGGATACTCTTTCAATGTGGCGCCGCATCCTCCCGCGTTCGAAATGACATAGTCCACGTCTGCTTCCTCGAACGCATCGATGTTTGCTCTTGCCAGCTGCCTGGCGATCTCCAGCTCGCCATTATGTATGTGCAAGGCGCCGCAGCACTTCTGCCGCTTAGGCGTGACTACCTCGCAACCATTCTTGGCCAGCACGTTGAGCGTGGCCTGGTTCACTGAGGGGAAGATGAGGCTCATGACGCATCCTGAGAAGAAGCCCACCCGATGCTCCTTCTTGCCCTCAGGTTTGGTGAGGGGATGCTCTGTTGCCTTGAAGAATTTTGAAGGAATTTGAGGAATATACTCATCCAAGGCACTCAGTCGTCTTGGAAGAAGGCGAATCAAGCCTGATCGCCTCACCGCCCCCTGCAGCCCGGACCGCTGATAGAGGCGCGAAATCCCGAATAGGAACTCGAGGCTCGTCTGCTCTGGAAGCAGAGCTTTGAAGACCATGTACCTCGTGAAGCGTTCGAGAGCAGACTGGCCATACAACCTCCGAATCTGCCCCCTCACTCCCTCCATCAATCTACCGTACTTCACACCTGACGGGCAGGTGCTCTCGCAGGCTCGGCAGAGCAAGCAGAGACGCATGTGGTCAACGAATCCCTCTGTCAATGCGATCTTGCCATCCAGTATGCTAGTCATGAGGTAGAGTCTGCCTCTAGGCGAATCTGCCTCAACGCCCAGAATGCTGTAGGTCGGGCAGGTCAGGAGGCACAGCCCGCAGTGGACACACTTGAGCAGAAACTCCTCAGACGGGCGCTCCAAATCGTCGAAACCTAGCCGAGCCTGCATGGTCATCATATGCCTCCAACAAACCTTCCCGGGCTGAGTGTCCCTCTAGGATCGAACTGTGACTTTATCGCTCGCATGAGCTGAAGGTCCGTTCGTGTAGGCCCCCAGACGTCAATTAGCTCCTTAACCTCGTGCGGGCATCTCTCGACGACAAGCGTTCCACCCATCTGGGATGTCAAGTCTCTCGCCTCCGTAATTACACGCGCCAGGTCTTCAATCCCAGCGGCCTGCGTCACGCGCTCGGTCGAGAGATAGGAATGAACTAAGCCATTTCCAACGTGAGATGAGGCGACGCAAACATATCCTCTTCTTGCGGCGAGGCGTTCGAAGGCGTCGCATGCCTCCAAAGCTCTGGAAATTGGAACGCTGGCCTTGCAGGCGACCGGACGCGGTTCCCGCCGGTTCATCAAGTCGGCCAGATTTCGAACAGAATTCCAGACTGATTCTTGCCGGACCCCGTCGAGTACGATACTGTCGGAAGCGCCTGAAGACCGGGCGAGCTCTTCGATGGCCGAGAGCTGCTTCCTTGCGGATTCCTCGACATCACCAAATCCTACTGCAACGATGTACGGGGCCTCGCCCAGTTGAACACCCGCATCTTCAGCAGCTACCCTCGCCGCGCCAGAATTGAGGGCTTCTATGGCGTAGGGCAGAAGGTGTGATCCTAGAACTCGACCTGCCAGATCCGCCAGGCTCTTTATGTCCTTGAATGAGGCGATGAAGGTTTTCTCCGTTTCTGGCAGGGGGGAGAGCTTGAAGGTGAGCTCCGTGATAATGCCGAGACTTCCGAGGGCGCCGATGTACATTTTCCTCAGGTCGTAGCCAGCCACGTTCTTGACCACTTTTCCGCCGGAGCTCATCACCGCGCCTGAGGATGACATGACCCTGACGCCGAGGAGGAGATCTCTGCAGGAGCCGAAGCGATAACGCATTGGTCCGCTCGAGTTCGAGGAGACGGTACCCCCGATGGTGGTCTTATCCGAATATGGCGGATCTAGCGGTAGTCGTTGGCCGTTCTTGGTCAGCGTTTTCTGAAGTTCCGCCAACCTTAGGCCGGCCTCGGCTGTGACAACCAAGTCAGCGGGCTCATACTCAACGATTCGGTTCAGATTGAGGAGAGAAGCGACCACATCCGCCCTTCTCGGTATGCCTCCCAAGTCCATTTTCGTTCCGCTTCCTCGAGGAATGACCACCAGACCAGTCCTGTTAGCGAACCCCAGAAGCCTCGAGAGACTGTCTGTATCCTTCGGAAACGCGACTATCTTCGGGATCTTGCCATCAACAGCATAGGCAGGAACTTCTGAGGACCGAGCAATGTTCTCTTCGCCGACCATGTCGCGTATGTTCCGGAGAATGCTCTCATCATTGTGTGCGGCGTCCGGAGGATATTCCAACTTTCCTAAACCTCCACCGATATCGTCGACGGCTGTCTTGGTGCCTCCTCGCTCGGGAAGATCTTCTCGGGATTGCAGAGTCCGTGCGGGTCAAAGATGGTCTTCACACTTCGTAGCAGAGAGAGGTCCGAGGGTGTGAAGAGGAAGCGCATAGCGTCGCGCTTCTCTAGGCCTACTCCGTGCTCCCCTGTTATCGTTCCCCCAATCCCGGCTCCAGCCCTGAGGATCTCCATGGCTGCCTGCATCGCCTTCTCACTCTCCCCCGGCCTTCTCGCGTCATAGAGGACCAGTGGATGCATGTTTCCGTCACCAGCGTGGAAGACGTTGGCAATTCTGAGGGAGTGCTTTTGTCCTATCTCTCCGATGAGTGCGAGCATTCTCGGAAGCTGTGATCTTGGGATCGTCGCGTCAAGAACGATATAGTTGGGGCTGAGTTTTCCCATGGCTCCGAAGGCCTGCTTCCTCCCGGTCCACCACTTCTTTCTCTCCTGCTCCGACTGTGCGAACCTGACGTCCTTAGCCTTGTTCGCGTGGCATATCTTGACGATCCTGTCGGCAAGGGGGTCGAGGCTCTCCCTGAGACCGTCAGGCTCTATCAGCAGGAGCGCTTGTGCGTCCTG